>Ga0302197_10000918_pt1 | contig 29438 bp, 23 predicted proteins | sample II_Bog_N2_1_FD_193526 | JGI IMG/M metagenome (GOLD analysis project Ga0302197, IMG submission 193526) | Peat permafrost microbial communities from Stordalen Mire near Abisko, Sweden - II_Bog_N2_1 | ecosystem: Environmental > Terrestrial > Soil > Wetlands > Peat | place: Sweden: Abisko... | reverse complement strand
CGACGGGCATTTGGCAGGAGCAGAGTGTCAAGTTCGACGCCTCGTTACTGAAGTCTGGAGAAAATGAGATGACACTTACCGTCCCTGCGGATGATCTTACGACTGGCGTGGTCTATGACTACCTGCGGCTCGAGCTTGATGACCATTGAAGCTCTTCAATATGGCTTATGAGAGTTGGTGAATTTCTCAATAAGGACTACTCCTGCGGAAAATTCAATTTGACACATGAAAATCCCGCTTCCCTCCTCTTCCGTTGCCGTCAGGAACACCTGTTAGGCATATAGGAATAGCATAGCTTGCTATGCTAAAATATGTTCGGCTCAAATCTTATGGAGGCATCCAAACTGTTCGTTTTCCCTGCTGAGTCTCTGGAACAAATCCAGATCGGCATCCAAGAACATACTTGGGCAGTTCCCACGAGTTCAGACAGTTCTGCTGAAGCACGATTTCTCCGTTCACAAGAGATGCCTATATTTTCAAGAGCGGTCATATTTTGCACCTCAGAGAAGATTTTCACAGTCCCATTCAGAGTCCGTTCGATACCTCAAAATAGATTTCAAAGTGGACTTTGGAGCGGGACCTATAGATTTCCCTTCGCTATTTACCCTCTGGGTGACACTTCTAAATTTATCGATAGTGAGACTGCAGGAGACAATTGGGCTTTCTATCGGAATCTGCATATTCCCACCGCGCTAGATGATTTTATCCCTAGTCCAATCTCATCTGAAGATTGGAAGGTCATCTTGAAAGATTTGGGTTCTGTTACCGACAATTTTCCGGAGCCTCGAATGGCCGAGCCAAGTGCTACAGCTACCCCCTAGCAGTCACATGTATTTTTTCATGACCGACTATCTTCCCGGTCACTCCACCACAGAGATTGTACGCCAGTTCGGGATAGCTGAGTTTGGATGTCCGCCAAAAATATGACCTCCCAGTTACGCACTCTTGAACTAGCAATCGCCCACGGAGACACTGCTGAAACAGAGTGCCTACTCGACAATAGCCCAGATCTACTGGAAGCCCGATTCCCCGAAAACATCGGATTAACTCCTCTTATGTGGGCCTGTCGCAACCGACATGTTGCAATCGTGGAATCCCTCCTGAAGAGAGGTGCATCTGTAAACGAGATAAATCCAAAGGGAGCCGATGGTGACGGAGGCAATACTGCATTGTGGTTTACTGCCCAAGGTGCTTTTCCTGGGACTCTTTCCATCGCTCGACTTCTTACACAAGCCGGAGCAGAGATTGACCACATAGGAGAGCACGAAACCACTGCACTCTGGATGGCAATCAGTTGGGTTCATATGGAGCTAGTTCAGTTCTTGCTTTCCTGTGGAGCAAATCCGCAGATCAAAAATGCAAAGGGGATAACCGCCATTGATTCTCTGAAAGCAGATCTTTCATGGTGTGAGGCTCAACCAAAGCCAACTGAAAATATGAAAAGGATACTATTCCGTGCGCCTAGAATGATTGCATATTTGGAAAAAATACATGGCTAACCAATCATTGAAGCGAACGCTAAGCGTAGCCAACTCTGTTACACGAGAGCACATATACGTATCGCTCAGTTCAAACCGTTAAACATCTGCCCAAGGCGCAGTGATTTTAGATGCAGAGCAAGGCGTGAGAGCGCAGCGGTATCGGGCATACCGCACGCGATCAACAACACCGCACTGCGCTAAAAGCACAAGCCTCACTCCTCGACGGATCGAGGGAAACAACACCGAGCGCTGGGAAGCGCGGTGTAGCCTGTGCGTCAGCACAGCCCGAAGGGCGAGCCCATCGGGAGATGGCGAGGCAAAATTCCTCCTACTGTTTCAATCTCAAAATGTGAGCAACTCTTCTTGAGGGGTCTAAGGAAACGAAGTTACGCGCCCCATTCCAAGTGAAGACTTCGCCGGTGAGGAGATCCTCGACCTGATAGGATGAGTTCGGAGCAATACCAAGATCACCTGTCGGGACATCAATCCAACCGCTCTGGGCGCTTCGGAAATCAGTGGTGACGACGATCAGGAGGCTGTTGGACTGATCCGCAGAAGTTTTCCTGAAAAAGAGGATGGCTGAATTTTCGCTGCCGCAGAAGGAGATGTTGTTCGTTTCGTGCAGGGCTCGATTTTCGTGCCGGATATCATTCAGCAGGGTGATGAGAGGCTTGATGTTGCCGGGGGCATTCCAGTCGCGCCCCTTGTACTGGTACTTCTCGGAATCAAGATACTCCTCGCGTCCGGACAGGGCGGCGTTTTCGCAAAGTTCAAAACCGCTGTAGATGCCATAGACACCGCTCATCGTGGCGGCAAGAACGGCACGGATCATGAAAGCGGGACGGCCTCCTTCCTGAAGATAGAATGGTAGGATGTCGGGGGTATTGGGGAAGAGATTGGGGCGAAAATACTCGCGCATCGAACTCTTCGTCAGCTCGGTGAAGTATTCCTCCAGTTCGGCGCGAGTATTGCGCCAGGTGAAGTAGGTGTAACTCTGGGTGAAGCCCGCCTTGGCCAGCACCTGCATCATCTTGGGTCGGGTGAAGGCCTCGCTCAGGAAAATGACCTCGGGGAATTTCGCCTGCACTTCGGCAATGGCAAACTCCCAGAAGGCAACTGGCTTGGTGTGGGGATTGTCCACGCGGAAAATCAGCACTCCCCGCTCCGCCCAGAAGAGCAGCACGTCGCGGAGTTCATTCCAGAGGGCCTGCCAGTTGGCGTTGTGATAATCGAGGGGATAGACATCCTCGTATTTCTTGGGAGGATTCTCGGCGTATTTGATCGAGCCGTCGGGACGGTGGAAAAACCACTCGGGATGATCCTTCACATAGGGATGATCCGGAGAGCAGTTGAGAGCGAAGTCGAGAGCAACCTCCATGCCCCTCGCCTTGATCTCACCAACCAGCCATTCAAAATCCTCCAGCGTGCCCAGCTCCGGCTCGACGGCACAATGCCCTCCGGCAGGGCCGCCAATAGCATAGGGGACACCCGGCTCGCCAGGATTGCAGGTGAGCGAGTTGTTGGCCCCCTTGCGGGCCGTGATCCCAATCGGGTGAATCGGTGGAAAATAGATGACATCGAAACCCATCGCCTTCGCATCCTCTACTCGACCGAGACATTCGCGGAAGGTGGAGCCACTCCATTCCTTGCCCTCGGCGGATCGTGGGAAGAACTCATACCATGCGGAGAATGCGGCATCCTTGCGATCAACGCGCACTTTCTGCAACGGCGTGTAGGTCGTCGAGAGTGAGCGGTCGGGCCACTGCTCCATCAGGGCGATCAGTTCCGGTTCTGTAGCCTGGGCAACAAGGGCAGCGGGATCGGGGGCCCCCTCCAGCAGGAGGGCATATTCGGCGAGTTTTTTGGCATCCGGGTTTTTCCCGGCGCGCTTGACAGCCGCCATCACGAGAGCCGCTCCCTCCAGCGTCTCCGAGGGAAGACTGGTAGCTCCTCCCTTGGCTTTTTTCTCAATCTCCTCGATCCACGAACCAAAGGCATCTCCCCACGACTCAATGGTGTACTCGGTGAATCCGACCTGCTCCACGGTGAAACTCCCCTTCCAGCGATCATTGCCGACGTCACTCATCGGGGCTTCCTTCCATTTCTTTTCACCCAAAGCACGCCACTTGATCACCGCAAGGACGACATCATGACCTTCCTTGAAGATGTCGGCGTTCACCGTGACCTCCTCGCCCGGAACCCGCTTGATCGGATACCGCCCCCCTTCGATCTGGGGCCAGAGATTTTCAATCACCACGGTTGGAAAAAGAGGAGGAGTCATAAGAATGGGGGGAATTGGGAGGCTTAGTCGTTGAGATTTGCCACTAAAGAGGCCACTTCGTCGAGACGATCCTCTGGGTGAAGCTGTTCCAGGGCCTCGCGAAGCCTGATCAATGCCGGCCTTACGTGGGCCCGGAAGGAAGTCTTACCGCAACGCAGACTCAGGAACCCGTAGGCTCCAAGAGCCTGCATCAGCCGCTGCACGGCGCATTGCCAGAAGATACGCTCAAAATGCTCTCCGGTCTGGATACCCGCTTCCGACTGGATCCGGCGATAAGAGGTGAGTAGTTCGGCACGCTCCTCCGCAGTGATCGTGACATAGGGATCACAGAGCAGGGAAGCGAGGTCATACTGGGCGAGTCCGGGTCGCATTCCCTGAAAATCAATAAACCAGGCGTCTCCATCGCGGATCATGATATTCTGGGACTGGAAATCACGGTGGACAAACTGTCTCGGCTCGGAGGCAAGTTGTGCAGCGAGCCCCTGCATGGCGGAGCTGTTCAAGAGATCACTCCGTCTCCCTTCCGGGATGTCGAAAATCCCACCCAGGCAATGCTCTGCGAAATACTCCTGCTCCCAACGGTAGAGATGCTCGTCGAACTCTTTCTGAAAAACGAGCCCATCCCTCTCCCCCACAGGGATGCGGTGAAGCCTGAAGATGCCGCGCAACACCGATTCATACAGCGGCCGACGAACCTCCCAGGGATCATTCCTCACCGCCCAGAGGTCGCGTTCTCCGAGATCCTCCAACCAGAGCAATCCTTCGACGGGATTTGTTGCCAGAACGGCGGGTACCGGCACTCCGTGGTCCACCAGAAATCCGGCAAGCGCCGCATAGTGATTGTTCTCCTCCTTCTCTCCGAGATCCTGCACGAGAATCACCGAATTGCCGCTGCTGGAAGCGATACGGAAAAATCTGCGACTGGAGCCTCCTTTTTCAATCGGCTGCAACGCATGAGCCGTGAATCCCGGCAGTGCGGCGGTCGTTTTTTTTAAGAGTTCCTCGTTCGACATGATCATAAGACAACTCCCTGATGCGTACCGACAACAGGCCCGATGCCACGCACAACACACGCTGAAATCGAACTGCCGGGCTCCATGAGGCTCCCTGGCCAGAGAACAGAATCCCTGAGCAGAGCTCTCGCTCCCACTCTGGCACCGGCCCCCAAAACAACAGTTCCTTCGAGTAGCGCGCTTTCGTCAACCTTCGCCCCCGGATGAAGTGGCTCTGGCCACCCTGGATCGACGACGTAGGAGGGGCGGTTTGAGGGATCAGCAAGCACCTGATGCGCCTTCAGATAAGCCTCCGGGGTTCCGATATCGAGCCAGAGATTTTCCTCCTTCTCCCGGATAAGCATTCCACCGATACGTTCTCCCGCACGTTTTGCCTCAAGGAGGACATCAATGATCGAGGAGCGTCCTTCCGGAATCCAATCGAAGATCGTCGGTTCGAATACCGCGATCCCGGAATAAACCGTCTGTTCGCCCTCCTTGACTCCCAACGTCCCGCGCATGTCGAGGATCTCCCCCGATGCCACATCAAAGCGGACATTTGCGACGCCGCCTCCGTCACGCAGAAGTAGCGTCGCCAAGGCACCCGAGGCCCGATGCGATGCCAGCAGCTTCTGCAAAGGCAGATCGGCAAGAATATCGCCATTATAAAGAAAAAAGGTGCTGTTTCCCAAGGCGCTCCGGGCATTGCGAATCCCGCCTCCCGTATCGAGAAGCAGCGGCTCATGGAAGAGCTGCAAAGCCTGCCCACGGTATGTTGGCACCACACCGAAAAGTTCCGTGAATTTTTCCGGAAGATGATGCGTGTTGAGCGCCAGTGTCCCGACACCGGCAGCCATCAGGCTGTCGAGGGCAAAGGTCACAAGCGGTTTGTGATAAATAGGTACCAGCGGTTTTGGGAGAATGTCGGTGACTGGTGCAAGCCGTGTGCCGAGTCCCGCAGCCAGAACAAAAGCGGCGGGTGAACTCACTGGGAGACCCTTTCGGCAACACGCAGGATGGCATCCGCCGCGCAGGCAGCCCCAAAACCGTTGTCGATATTGGTGACACTCACCCCGTTAGCACAGCTGTTCAGCATCCCAAGCAGCGCGGCCAGACCGCCGAAACTCGCGCCATAGCCGACACTGGTCGGCACGGCGATCACGGGAAGATCTACCAACCCTGCAACGACACTCGGTAGCGCCCCTTCCATCCCGGCAACCACAATCAGCACGCCGCAGGCACGGATGCTCTCGATCTCTCCCAGAAGTCGGTGCAGTCCGGCCACCCCGATGTCATGATAGCGCACCACATGACGGCCAAAGGCCTCCAGGGTAACGGCGGCTTCTTCCGCAACGGGCAGATCGGACGTACCAGCGCAGAGAATGCCAATGGGAAGCGAAGGCTTTTTCTGCGGAGGCATACCCAGCAGGAGACATCGGGCGCGGGCATGATAGACGGCCCCTGTCAGAAGCGGTTCCAGCCCGGCAGCCTGCTGGGACGAGAGACGCGTCACCAGGACATAACCTTCCTTGTCATGAATGACACGGGCGATACGGGCGATCTCCTCCACCGTCTTTCCCTCGCCGAAGATCACCTCGGGATGGCCGCAACGACCACGACGGGCAGAATCAATCCGCGCAAAACCAAGATTTACGACTCCCTCTTGAGTCGTCTCCTCTCCGTTACTCATGAGGTGTGAAATAATAACGCATCGGCACCATGCCGCTCTGCTTGAATCCGTGGTGTTCGTAGAAGGAGCGCGCCTTGTTCTCGAGCTTGTCGGTCAAGAGCGTCACGCGCAGGAATCCTTTTTGCTTTGCATAGGTGAGGGCGTGGGTCAGGAGTCGTCCCCCATACCCCTGACCACGATGATCACAATGAATCACGAGGTCTTCCAGAATGAGGACAAACCCTCCTTCGGCGGTACTGATCGTGATCAGCAGATTAATCATGCCGATGATACGGACGCCGTTCTTCAGGACAAAAATCCTCCCGCGGCTTGGTTGTTCCAGAATCAGGCGAAGACCGCGCTGCTGCTTTTCCCTGTTGGGAATAAAATCCGCTTCCTGCGAAAAAAGGTCATACAGGAGATCCGCCAACTGGGGCAGATCGTCGAGCGTGGCGGATTCGATGAGGAGTGGATCAGACATCGGCTCCTTTTATGACAGGTCACCCGATCTCTGGCAACGCAGGCAGAGCGAAAACTGTCGATTCAGATGGCCCCATGCACATCAAGGCCCATAGTCGCACTTTTGGCGGACAATCCTGAAAAGAGACTTACTGTTCTTGGGTAAAACACCACAAGCAGCTCGGCGTGGATTTGGGATGAATTCCAAAACCATTATTGCCCTGTTGTTTCTGGGAGTCTTCGCCTCTCAATAGATAAAGGCAATTGATAAGACTTGAATGTCCTTTCAGTTATCAGTCGGATCAGATTAATGAGTTCTCTGTCGGAAAATTGGGGTGATAATCCTCACCTATCCGCCATTTTTCCGTCAATTTAGAAAATCCGCTTCCATCGAACACAATTTCCCCAGCCTCCGTTAATGATTATGGCAGATAATTCATCGAGCGCGCCGTTGTCGGCCAAATTAGCAAAAGCTGCGTTGTTTCTGCTTGTAGCCCCCACGACGCGACTGCTCGCGATGCTGGGAGGAGTCACCCGGCACGATACTTTTCTGCATCGGTGTTTTTCCCATTTTGCAGGATTGATTAACTGGGCGGGCCAGGGAGCCATTACTCTTGCCTATCCTTCCATGCGCTACAATCCGGTTGCTTGGCGTAAGCAACGGATGGCCTGGAATTGGGCGGAACAAGTAACCGGATGCTCTGAGATCGAATTGGACGCAGCAGCCAGAGATTTTATTTCACGCTACCAATCGCTGCCCCCTAACGCCGTGGCCCTGTCTGATCTTACTTTCACCATTGTGGTGGGCTTTCACAGTCATCTCCAGTACCTCGAGCATTGCATCAGATCGATCTCCGAGACGCTCAACAGTTCCGAAAATGTCTCCGTCGACTTGATCCTGATTAATGATGATCCCTCGATCGCAAGCGATCTACTGGAAGCGACTCTTAAGAGGCACTTTTCTTCCCAAGCAATCATTCGCACGAACCCGATCAATCTGGGTATCTGCCGCTCCATCAACGAAGCCCTTCCCCACGCTTCGGGCGACTGGATACTTCACCTGGATTGTGATGACCGACTACACCCCGATGCCATCAAGGTACTTCAAAAGGTGATCCGCCTGAATCCGGGAATACGATTTATCAGTTCAAGATGCATGGATATTGACGAACAGGATCGGGTCATCGCCCGGCGATTACGCACCGAATCACCAGAGGATCTCATCCGCAACAACTACGCAAGTCACCTGAAAGCCATACGCAAGGATCTGCATGACGAGATCGGTCTGTTTGATCCTTTCTTCGAGGGATGCCAGGATTTTGAATTCGCCCTGCGCACCTCCATCTTCGAAAGACTGCTCTTCATTCCAGACTATCTCTACCAATATCGCTGGCATGACCAAAGCCAGACTGTCGGCAACTGTGAACGACAGAATTTTGTCATGATACGGGTCAGACAGACCTATCTTTTGGCCATTCACTGGATGATTCACGGCATCCGGAGTATCGCGATCGAATTTTCGGGTCCACATGCCCTGGAGTGGTCAAAGAAAATCCCAGCCTCTGCCGAAACGCCTCGGTGGAAATTGTTTGTGGAACCGTCAGCTCCCTTTTCAAGCATGAACAGTAAGCAACTGATCATTAAAATTGCTTCCCTTGTTTGCGAAGCCGTTCGCACAGGACAGGAAGGATCCCTTGGAGTCGTCCGGGAATTTTAAATTTCACCCGCCCCGTTCCTCGGCCTGGCAAAAGACCAGTTCTCATGAACTAGGGTCAGGTTCGGGTTATATGCTGGATCATTGTCGAGCAGAAGCCTCCAGCGCCTGCGCATCACCCCTATTTCACCCTTAAAACGGGCGATTTTTTCAGGGCTGTTCTCGGTGCCGCGAGAAGCCGATTCATGATGGGTCAGGCGGGCGAATGGCGTCCAAAGATTCCTGTATCCGGCCCCCATCACCCGGATGCAAAAATCGACATCGTTGAAAGCGATGGGAAGTTGATCTTCATCCATGCCCCCTACTTGCAGATAGACTGAACGACGCACGGCCAAGCACGCCCCCGTGACGGCACTCACATTCCGCACCACCTGGAGCAGATTCCCCGTCACATAGGTTTCAGGACGCATCCGCTTCCCGGGATGTCCCGCCACGCCTCCCACGCGCATCGGTCCTGCAATGCCTAGGGTGATCCCGGCATGCTGGATCCTACCGTTCGGATAGAGCAAAAGCCCTCCCACCGCCCCTATTTCAGGCCTCGCGGCATGAGAGACCATTTCGGTGAGCCATCCGGCGTGAAGCGGCAAAACATCATTGTTAAGCAGCACCACGATCTCTCCCTTCGCCCCAGCTACCGCACGGTTGTTGATCGCAGAATAGTTGAAGGGGCCGGGACATCTGACAATCCCCAGTTTCTCTCCTTCCTCGGCATAAATTTTCTCCATGGAAGGGTCATCCGATCCGTTGTCCGCAATCAGGATTTCCAGATTCGGATAGTCGGTCTTTTCACGCAACCCCGCGAGGCACTGCTTCAGCAACTCCGGCCGGTTTCGAACCGGAACAATGACCGAGACCAAAGGGACCGGAGAAGGAAGAATCCTCCTGATTCGCCAATGCCTGCTCAAAACAATCGGGTCGATGGAATGCATGCCTATCCCGTTGCGACGGCAGGCCGCCTCCAACACCCGCCTGCCGGCATCGGAAGCATGGGGCTTGGATGTGACGGATCGCGCAGTGGAAGTGGGTGTCGTTCTCCAGTGATAAAGAACCCGTGGAATATGCTGAATCTGGCGGGGGGAAAGTTTCCCGGAGACACGCAACACGAAATCCCAGTCCTGGGCACCGTCATACTCCTCCTGAATTCCTCCAACTTCCCTAGCCAGTGAAGTCTTCACCACACAGAGATGACAGATATAGTTCTGACTCAGGAGGAGGTCGGGATTCCAGTCCGGCTTGAAATAGGGATCAAAACGGCGTCCCCCGACCGTAATCTTGTCTTCGTCGGTGTAGAGCAAACCCACGTCAGGGTGATCGGCAAGCGCCAGCACAATCTCCGCAAGAGAGTGCGAAGGGAGAAGATCATCATGGTCGAGGAAAGCGATGAAATCTCCGTGGGCTTGCTCGAGAGCCGTATTCGTTGCCTTCGCAATTCCACCTCGTTCCCCACGGAACTGCACCCTGATACGGGAGTCATCCGAGGCAACCTCATTCAGAATCGTTGCCACACCCGGATCTGTGGATCCATCATCCACGATGCAGAGCTCCCAGTGCTCGTAAATCTGTCCTCTCACCGAATCAATTGCCTGCCTGAGAAATCCCGGGTTGGTATTGAAAACTGGCATCAGAATCGAGATCAGCGGCTTCTCACCCTCGCGCAACTCATTTAGCAACTTCTTCAGCCGGAGATCGGATGCAGTGTCGCGTGAGTCATGGCGACGGATCCAGAAAGTGTACGCCAGATTTGTCCTCCATTTGCCAAGACGAGAGAGCATTTTTTGGGGTAACGAGAAGACGTCCATGAAATTTATTGATTCAGGAAATACATCGCACTTATCGCAATGCCTGTAATCTCTTGTCTCTGGAGAGGAAAAATTGGGTTTTTTTTGGAATCGAGGCGTGATTGGTTCCAAGATAATGACCAAAAACGAGCGCCACATTCAGGAAAATTTGTTTGATCATCACACCTGCCGAGACACCCTTCACCGAGCCTGATCTCAGATCCTGAAAATCTCTCTGAATGAGCCAGAGGATCGATTGCACCAGCGACTTCACCCCCGCCGACAATTTGTAGCCGAAGTAGACCCTGAAACTTCTCGCCTCATCAAAACTCCGCTGAAGTTTTTCCCAGATACCGTAACTATGGGAATGATAGACCGCCGCTTCATGGGCGTAAGCCTTGGAAAAGCCGTTTTCGATGATGGACTTTGCCCAGAGCTGATCCTCTGCAAAGTCCGCATCGGGATAGGGAATCCTCTCCCATACGGAGCGGCGCAGGCACGCATTGTTGTCTGAAAAGAAATGGAGCGTCTGACGCCATCCCACATCATTCTCATATCTTTCCGGATCAAGTTGCTGGCTTACCACTCTCGGCAGTTTTTGAAATCCATCAAAATGGGCAATCAAGTCTCGCTTCGTAAAGGGATCGGCATTCTCACAGGCCAGATGCCTGCCAAAAGCTCCGGCGATTTCAGTATTCTGCTCTACAGCGGAGACCAGATTAAAGAGCCATTCCCTGTTTGCCGGCAACGCATCCTGGGTGAGCAAGGCGACGAAAGGGGCTTCGGTGGCGGCAATGGCTCGGTTCCTGGTTTTTCCGTGACCAAATTCCTCCGGTGGAATCTGAACGAGTCGGACTCCATCCAAAGCACGAAGATACTCGACCGTGCCATCCTTTGAGCCGGAATCAATCGCAAGAACATCGTATTTCCAGAGAGTCCGCTGGTCCATCACAGTCGTCATGACCGCTTGGATCCCTGGCATCCCGTTCTTTGTGGGAATGATCACCGTGCAGTAGGAGCCTGTCATGAGAGTCTCTCCCTTAATGCTGCTTCAATGATCCCGCCCGACTCCTCCCAGGAGAAGCGATTCGCATAGGCAATTCCTGCTCCCGAGAACCCCCCTCTCGTCTGTTCATTTCCAAGCAACTCCTCGATGGCATCGGCAATTTCCTCTGGATGCGTTTTGACGCGCTTGAGCACATCATCCGGGAAAACAGACCGTACACTCTCCACATCCAGATCGATGACCGGCAGCCCACAGGCCATCATTTCCTTGTTGATGATACTGTGATTCGTGGCCGAAAAGACCAGACCCAGCGCACCCCTCCTGTAGAGATCACCCAGACGAGAGGCATTCAGCACCCCATGCGACTTATAGCTGTATGGCAACTCCGGCTTACCCAGATCCCAGCCGAAAAAATCGACCTCAAAATCCACTCCTCTGCGGGCAAGAATCTCCAGAGCCATGAGTCCAAGTTCCACTGCTCTGCGCGTAGTCACGGGGCGTGCATAAAAAACAATCCTCCTGGCAGATCTGGGGATGCCCGGATCGAAAAAATAGAACTCCCGATCGTGGGATAGGTGCCAGATCCTCGACCAGCAGTCATACCTCTCAGACATCATCCGGTGCAGCCACTCACCACAGGAGAGGCAATCGAATCCCATCGAATAGGTGTACTCCGCAAGGAGCGCATCCGTCCCCATAGGGTGAAATTCCGATTCGTGGTCCTGGACAAAATAGAATTTTCTTCGGAATCCTGACATCGCCCGCACCGGATAGCAGGTATGACTGTCCGTGGCGATTAGCACATCTCCTTCCAGTTCCAGAAGGTCAGAACCACAGAAAAATATTTTCCCGCCGAATTTCACGAAACTTTGTCGCATCGTCTTCCGGACCTCGGCAACAGACTCATGATAAGTGGGGTTTAAAATGAGAAGGGAAACATCATGCCCCTTCTTCTCAAGATGGGAGGCCATTTGAAAAATCGTCATATGGCCTCCGTTGCCAGAGATGAAATCGGGAATCACCCAGGTGATCTTCATGCGATTCAGATCGGGGGGTACCAAGAGACCCCGTTCCGCCTGCTTCGGGATCACCACACGGGAGAGAAGAGAGCGATGCTTCTCGGTGATCGAGAGAGGTCGCTTCTCCTTCCATCCATTCAGCATGTAGTGGATGACGGGGTGAACACCAGCCGCTTTGACATCGGGATTCAGGGTGAGGTAGTTCTCAATGTTGAATTTGGCAGCAGGATATTTTCCCTCATAGATGCCAAACAGTGCAAAGTGCATCAGGGGAGTTCGCCCGATCTGCGGATATTTCTGCCGATACCAGACAGAATCAAAGATGCCGCTGGCCGCATGTGCTTTCACAATTTTGAAAGCAATAATCAGTCGGCGTAAAATCATGACTTTTTAGAGAAAATTACGTTAAAGATTCCATCCGATGTCCTCACCGGTTTTTGACAGCATGCCACATTTCTTCCACCCCGATTCCCAAAGACGCTTTGGGAACCCATCCGCTATGGGCGGTCAGTTTGGAACTATCCAGAACATTAGCTTCCACATCAAATTGCCGCGATGGCAGAATTTTGCTTCGCACGCTCAGTCCATCATTTTGTGCCAAGCTTTCAAGCATGCTCACAAGTTGCCTGGTGGAAGTGCCTCTGCCTGTTCCAATATTGTAGATAGTTCCTTCCTTTCCCTTTTCAAGCGCAGCAACAATACCCGTGGCAATATCGGTGACATGAATGAAATCGCGAATCGTTCCCTGAGCCCCATAGATTTCTATTTCCCGCCCTGAAAGCACGGCCTGAATCGCCGTGGCGAGAAACCCCTGTCCCACTCCTGTTTTTTGATCTGCTCCGTAGGCATTCGCGGGACGAACAATCACCACGGGCAATCCTGCATTTCTATGAAACATCATTGCATAGCGATCAGTTGTTAGTTTTGTAATGCCATAAGGGCTTATCGGCGCGGTTGGATGCCCCTCGTTGATCGGCAAATATTCCGGTGGACCATAAACCGTTCCTCCCGATGAAACAATCAGGAGACGGCTGACCCCCGCAGCAAGAGCCTCCTGGAATAATCCCACACTGGCCGGCAGATTGGATAAAAGATCATAAATCGCATCTTCATAGCTTGTCTTGGGAACAGTGGAGTATGCCAGGTCAATGACTTCACATCCTGGGGTTAGGATTTCTTTTAGGGTGCTCCTGTTACCATAATCGCCACTTATATAGCGGCACTTATTATGCAACCCATCAGGTTTCTCCGGTCTCCTGCCAAGAACGCAAACTTCATGTCCGGCCTCAGCGAGAAGCGAGACGACATGCCGTCCAATGAATCCCCCTCCACCAATTACAAGACATCGCCTCATTTTGTGATTAAACGAATTTCAGCCTTCTGGCGGCAAAGAGAACCATGCGCAGGAGGATGACTCCGTGCTTCCAACGCTGGATATTGGTTTCTCCATAAAAGCGTTCCCTGTACCGGATCGGGACATCCATAATTTTCAGGTTTTGCTTGTCAGCCCCAAAGAGCAGATCGAAATCTCCAAAAGGGTCGAAATCGCCGAAATAGTTCCTGTTACGGTCGATTTTTTCGTAGTCCTCCCTCCAGAGTGCCTTGGTTCCGCAGAGCGTGTCTTTCACCGACTGTCCCAACAACCATGAGAAGACCAGGCTGAAGGCTTTGTTGGCGCAGAGATTGGCAAATTTCATGGCATCCTTATCCATCGGATAGACTAGCCTGACACCATTTGCGAAATCGGCTTTCCCCGAGGCAAGGACCTCGATGTATTTGGGGAGTTCTTCCGGCGGCATTGTCAGATCAGCATCCAGGATTATGACGATATCACCCGTGGCCTCACGGAAGGCTTCAATGACTGCATTGCCCTTTCCTTTTCCCGTCTGGCGCATTTTGATAATTCTTCCGTTGGGAAAGGTATCGGGGAGGCTGAAAATAATTTCCCAAGTATTATCGCTGGAGTGACCTTCAATAAAGATCAGTTCAGTTTCCTCCCCAAGACGAGGAACCCTTTCCACGGCCGAGGCAATGCTGCCAGCCTCGTTTCTTGCGGGAACGACAACGGAGACTCTTTTGGGTTCGCGTCTTGCGGGAGAGCGCTTCCTTCCAATAAGAAAAATGCTCAGGCAGGCCCAACTTGCCAAGGGAGCGATCCACCGGTTCACAAACCGCGAAAGGAGACCAAGCGGCAACGGCAGTAAAATCTGCCCGAACGATTTGAAAACCTCCCAATCCGCCAAAGTGCAAAGATTCATCACATCCTGGCGGGACAACCAGCTGGAGACCGGTCGAGGGGCGACAAGTCCAAGAGATCGGCCAATGCCCAGAAACGGTACCCAGAGAGTGTTGTAGATGTTGATGATCAGACGCGTCCCGGAGTGAGAGCAACCATGAAGCTTGCGAAGGAATATCTCGACATCCGAGGCATCGTTGAGCGTGTCTGAGATGATGATCACATCGAACGGCTCATCATCAAGGGAGAGGGTTTCTCCGGCACCGATGCGGAGATCGAGATTGGGATGTTTTTCCCTTCCCCTTTTGATCTGTGCCGGGGAGAGATCGATGCCGACTTTGCACTGGGCATTGATCAGGGAGAGCAGTTCCCCCTCCCCGCAACCCACCTCGAGAACGCGGGCCTCTTTACTGATCACGAGGTTGTACCTGTGCGCCAGAAGTTTCCTGTAATATCTCGAAAAAATACTTCTTTTCTGTTCCACGGAAAAGTGGGCGGAAACATTCTCTCGATGGAGTTTTCCGAGATCGTTTAGCGGGTTGCTCATGAAGCTCTATTCTTTGGACAGGACAACCAGCATTCGGGCGGAGAAAATGGAGGGGAAATTTCCCAGCAGCCTTTCAAAAGCCGCAATCAGCGGATAGGCCCTATCCAGATAGAGACGGGGACCGCTGAATCCTCCCGACCCGAGGTAGGCAAAAGAGGTGATCTGTTTTACGAGATCGATCCGCCACCCTTTCAGAAGCTCTGGCAACTCCCGGTCGATGAAGATACGGTGAGCAGAGGACTGGGCGGCAAAATAGCGGTTTGAATTTGGCGAATTCATCTCTACGACCAAGCTGGAAATCCTAAGATCAAACCCAAGCGGTTCATGGTGGCACTTTCCATAGATGATTCTCCCAATCAGACTCATGGAGGGTTCCATCAGAATAAATTTCCCTCCTGGCACAAGCACTCTCCCGGCCTCTCTCAAAGCGTTTGCTGGATGTTCCAGATGATGCCAGACATCGAAGAGAATCAGATGGCCAACTGATGCGGCGGGAAGGCTGAGATTGTATATGTTCTCCATCCGATCCAGCCACGGATTGGAAAAGAGATCCGAAGTGATACAGTCTGGAATGACCTCCTTAATGTTCCCCATACCGAAACCAACCTCCACAACCATTCCATCCACACTGGGATCCATTTCCCTACGGATGGCATGATAGAGATCATTGTAAGCTCTTCGAAGAGGAGGTTTTTTCCTCCAGGCTTCACGATTTGCGTGAATCTCTTGGTTATGCCGGTCCATATCCAGGCTGAAGGTGTTGCTCATCTTTTTCTCAGGATCACATTGATGCTACCTCCCTTGGGAATATGGCGGAGCAGGGAGGAATCCAATAACACTTCAGAACCCGATATCATTCGGCACTGATAATCAAGGTCTTTCAGCATTTGTAACAATTCACTGAAGGATCTTCCTCTTTCTTCAAAGAGATACGGGGCAAATTCCATCATGATGACAGGGGAGTGGATTGAAAACAGATTCACTCCCCCCTCCAGCACATCAATTTCATAGCCATCAACATCGATTTTTACAAAGTCCAGTCGCTCGAGAGGATTTAGCTGATACCAATCATCAAGCTTGAGGACAATGGCTCTCTTAAGAGCTTGAAAGGTGCCTCCGTGAACCGGATGGACATCACGATGGGCCTCCCTCTCCAGTGACCAACTGGAGGGAATGGAATCTGGCTTTGCCTGTCCCGGGTTCGCCGCGAGCATTGCCTGCACCGGGATCGTTCTGACAGACAACTCAGGATTGAGCTCCAAGTTCTTCATGAGTTTTGTGAAGGCGTAATCCGTCGGCTCAAAGGCGATCACTTTGCCGGTATCGCCCACAAGCGAGGCAAGAGGAAGCGTATGGGCTCCGATATTCGCGCCAATATCCAGCACGACAGATCCCCGGCCGACATGGTTTTTGTAGGATCGAATGGTGGATGGCTCAAAACCACCCTGCAGAAATATAGCAAAATCAATTCCCTGAGCAAGGTCGAGTTGCCATCGGATATTGTTGCGTTTGAAAACAGCATCGTTATCCAGGCCAAAAAAATTCCGTCCCATGCGAATGCCTTTAGATAGGACACCTGCCGCAGCAATTTTTGATTTGGTACTTAAATTCATCAGGCGTTTTTTCTAAAAGATCCGCGCTATTTCCAGCACGAAAGCACTTCTAATGATCAAGCCTTAGTAGCACCCTGTTCCCGTTCCAGTCACATTCTTTGGCATCACTTTTTAGAAATGAAGCGGGGTTGTTCGGGATGTAGGCACCGAAGGCAAGATAAGCGGATCTGGCCATTTCATCCTTTGGGATCTCAACGATGTTTTTCCAGACTGTTCCGCCGGCAATGGGATTCCCAAAGGGGTCAATTTCAAAATCATACTGGGAGATCATTTTTTTATTCTCATCCAGAAGATGGATGAAGATAAAATAGTTAGCTTCAATTTTTCGGGTGGCCATCCAGTAAAAAATGGTGACGACCGAACTGTTCTGCGACGTTTCTTTGGCATCCTCTTTCGGCCCCTTGCCCGGATCGAGTGGCGTCATTCCCAGAAGTTTCAATGTGCCACCAAAATCGATTGGTGATATCATTGATCCCTTCTCCTTAATGATTTTTTGCACCTTGGAAAGTTGAATCACCTTGAGACCTGGCGGATCAAAATCACCCTTTTCATAGCTATTCTGCTCGAAAAAATCATCTTCCCAATCTATCGATTTCACCCATTCATTGCAGGCAGCGGCAAATTTGTTTTTATCAACAACCTTACAAAGATTCACATCGCCTGCTGAAACAAGCAGCAGTCCTTTCGTTTCATTATTTTCTATGGAAAAAATAAATTTTGTCAGGGCCACCAATTCTCGGGACCAGTTTATCTCCCGCCTCTTCGTTGAGGAGGCGACAGTTAGTCTGGCATGTTCGAGCAGAAAATAATCGCTCGACAGGAGATCCTTCATCTTGATTCCTGGACGGATCCAGTCGTTCACATGTTTGATGCTAAAATGGGGATCTTCGTGATTTTCAACGGAGTTGACCCAATCGGTCATTTCGATAACACCGGCTCCATACCCTCCCAGTGAATAGATCTGAAGGGGCCGTTTTTCTTTTTTTGATTCCTGAATGAGGAATTTCCCCATCTCAACTTCTTTGCCATACAGGCCAGTCGTAAGATTATATCCCAAAAAATTCTCGATAACTTTATTTGCCTTGTTTTCCGGGGCATAAAGGAGAGCACCAAGAATCATGGCCGGGATCAAACAGTAACAGACGATGAAAATTCTCGTGCTTTTTCCAAGGCTGATGATCCGGATAAAAAGTATCGGAACAAACCAGGCAATACTGAGCAGAATGAAGGGAAAGAGATACCGATGCTCTTCACCGGCCATATGAACCCACCAGTAGAGTGCTCCGCAAAGCAGCGCAGCGGCAGTTAGGAGCCGGATGGCCATCCCCGAGCAGCCCAATCTGAGTAGGGAAGAGATCGTGGCCCCTCCCAGGTAGAGCGTCATCAGGGAAATGGGAATAAACCACCAGATCCCGATGACGGGTACAATCAGGAGTTTTAATTCACCCGGAAGCGGCTTGTTTGGCATCGAGATCAGCACTTGAGCAGCATTCACCGCTAAATGGATCACCTCCGCTCCGAGATAGTCTGTGTTGAGCGCGAGCAGCAAGGACAGCCCTGTAATGATCCCTCCTGTGAGCATTGAGAAAACCCCATATCGAAAAATATCCCGCCTTTCGGGAATATGGGATTTCCATAATAGAAAATGTTCCACGAGGACTATCGCGAAAAGGCATCCGATGATGAGAATGCCGGAGGGTTTTATGAAAAACGAGAGGGCCGCACAGAGCCAGGAAAGGAGGCAAAAAAACTTCGAACTCCTTTTTATCCCTGCCAAGGCCAAAGCCAGGGCCAAAGCCCCGACGGAACCTTCAAGTCCGTCAACCATTCCCCATTGCGTGCTTATTCCACAGGCATTTTCCTGATCGCACAATTCAAAGTGATAAAAGACCGGCATCGACATCAGACCCATGATCAACGCCGAACCTATCACTCCCTCGGATCTCTTCCTTATCTCCGGGATAAGCAGTATCATCAATGCGATTCCCCAGAGCACCACCGGGGCAAATGTTGAGCGGAAGAGAAAGGATTTTATGGAGGTCTCAAATCCAAAGGGATACAAAACAAACGCTGTTCCAGGAGGTCTTCCAGGAAACTCGTTCAAGATGCGCTTCCACTCATGATGGGAAATGGCATCCCAGACAATCCGGGATTTACTATAATAAGAAATCGGATCGTAGATGGGTGGGGCGACAACTGTTTTGGTCTTTTGATAGATCCCCCCGGCAATCACCGCCAGATAGATGGTGACGATCGCCAAACATAACGATTTTCCCGAGAAAATCCACGGTCGGCATTTGATGGAACTTACTGACATTTTGCTTTCATTCACCCAAATGATGCCGCCAACAAGCAGGCTTGTTGGCGGACATTATTTACAGGCTGATTTTTTGGACTGCATATAAATCCTGATGCGTCCACCAATGTTCCGTTTTTAACAGGCGAATCTTACAATCTTTGATTTTATGGATTTCGTTTAAGACAAACAGAGGGGATGTTATCGTCGTGCCATAGTCCGTCGTCTCCAGATCACTTTGTTCGCTATTGTTCTGAAACCAAAACCCGTCATCTTCCAAGATGGGTGAATTCATCATTTTATGACTTGCAAGTCCATGTGTCGTGAAGATCAAGAAGCCATTGATATTCAGCCTGTTGACCAGCGTTTGAAGCCAGCGTGACCAGGTTGTCCGTGGCATATGGGAAAAAAACGAGAGGGCAAAAACAATATCATAAGTGTGAGTTGGATATTCTTCGGGAACTTTGTGAGATTGGACAGTCTTGCATCCTGATATCTTCTCCAGAAATTGATTTGCCTCGGGATGGATGTCCGATGCTGCAAACTCAAATTCGGGTAACTTCTTGAGCAGATGCCTTGTGACACAGCCATACCCGGACGCAAATTCAAGGAATGAGCGGTTCTCGTTGATATTTATGCCCAGATCGGCGCTGAGAATCGCCTTAAGTTTTTCTGCGGAATTATTTCCATTAGAAAAATAATGTCTGATGGCATCTTCAGCTTTGGGAAAACCGGGGTGATTTTTAATGAATTCGTAAATGAAGTCATGTTCATGGATTTCTCCCGAGACATCGTATTTATAGCTGAGTTCTTTAGAATTGATCATGGTGTCTGTGCTGGAATTTTCATCGTGTTATCGTCGGTATGTTTGTTACTGCTGTGCCATATTCCATACTTTCAGCTATCAATGGCAACATTCTCTCGATGGCATGAAGGATACTTCCATCATAGGAGAGCGGCTCTTGAGGATACTCCTCCCAATGCAGATTTAGGTCAAAGAGTGGACGCAGCGCCTCTGTCCTCGCCCAGAACATTGTGCCAGTGGGAAAGTTGATGTTTTCGGGAAAATTAGTTCCATCCAGTCCCATCCGTACGGCCAGTTCCTCAGCAAACCGGCGATTCTTGGACCAACCCCTGATGTTTGGATCGTCTGGAAAAACAAGCCCAAGTCTTGGATGATCATTCAGTTGCGACAGGATGACATCCATCATGGCGAATTCACCTCCTAGAAGATTTTCGCAGAGGAAATCTGTCCATCTCTTGACGAACTCTCTATCCGCAAGATCCAGACTCTTTTTTGTATGGAGATGACCCATCAAATCGTAATCATTCATGATCTCCTGACCGAATTCGGTGAGAAGCGGCCCAAGGTTCCTTCCCCTGTTTGGCACAATGGCAACCCGTTTCGCCGTTAATGAATATTCAGGCATCAGAGCCTCGATCATTTCTTTTGCCTTTTGATCACGCACACTGATCAGAAGATCGGGGCGGGCATTGCATTGGGCGATCCGTTGGAATATTTCTCTCCCCATCTCGGGATAGTAGAGATGCAGATGGAGAGCAGTCCGCAGCTTTGCTGTGTCCGCTGTTAACCTGTTTTTTGGGGTAATGACTTCCTGCAGCCAGTCTCCCCTGGGTCTTTCCTTCAGAATGAAGTCGGCCAGAGGATCCCTTTTCTCAACTCCATTTTTCTCCGCATAAATACCAGGGTGAAAACCCGGAAAGGGCTTTTTCTGATCCAATCCCATCGACCACAAGGACATATAGGATTTTACGCGATTACTTTCACCGCTCGGATTCACACCGTATTTGAAAAATTCGTTCTTCAGGAGTCCTGATTCTTCAATGATCAACTGATCTTCATTTTTTAATTTCTGTTGTCCGATCAATTCTTCGCACAGGCAATGCAGTTTTTCCGTATAGTCATCAAGGTTGAATATTCTTTGGCACAGGGTCTTGGCAGCGCTGCCCACCCTCCAATATTGTTCGGGATTGTTGGCGAATTCCACGATGAGATCGGCGGCAGCCTCCGCATCCATGAAATCAACGACGCAATGGGAGGCAACGGGATCCTGTTTGAGGTATTCGGCAATACCCGTTGCTCGGTCAAAACAGACAACCGGTTTGCCATGAGCCATCATGTCCTGACTGACAAGGGGTAACGGATCCAGCCGGGAACTCAGGAAAAGGAGATCGGTGTTTTCATAGACATGATCCAATTGATTTGACTCATGTGATATTGCGCACATCTCTTCTATCCCGGATCGCTGGATCTGATCCTGCAAATAGACTGAATAGTCCCCATCCAGTTCCACATTGTATCCGTGGCCAAACCAGACAAACCGGATGGGAATTCTGCTTTTCTTTCTGCTCACCCGGCGTGCGCATTCAAGAAAAAGATCCACTCCCTTGCGCAGCTGGACTGTCCCCAAGCCAATAACGATAAAGAGGTTGTCGGGTGAGCCTGCCGGTCTCAACAGAGAGTCGATCCGCATCCGTTCGGCAGCAGCATCTGAAGGGCTTCCGGTCTCCACAGGCGGCTCGCATCGCCCCTGCGGAAGAACCAGCGGAGCCTTGTTTGAAAGATGGGGATGACTTTGTAGAGCGTTCTCAAGAACAAGCTTTGATGAAAAGACCAGTCTGGAGGAGTAAAACGCTGATTCCGTAAACATTGTATCAGGGCGCGTGTATGATGAAAACTCATGGATCAGGTGAGCTGATGGTATGCCATTTTCCCAAAAAGAAGGGAGTATCGGAGTGGAGACGATGGAGTTCACAACGGCACAATCGATGGAATGGAGAGCTGTGATTTCTCTGATGAACTCGGTCAGGAATTTCTGCTTCCGCTTGTTACCCTGGAGAGGACCAAGCACCATGTCTGATGCCTCTTCAAATTCCTTCAGCAGAGTCCCACCGCCAAGAGTCAATGTGACAACATTGTAATGTTTCCGAAGCTTGTCGGCGAGATTCAGGACCAGAATCGGCGCTCCCGTCCGGGAAATTTCATGGGTGACAAGCAAAATGGTCTTTTTTTCTTTGGAGAGATTTAAAAACCCTTCCCTGTAATGGGTTACAAGAGCAATGACATCTTCTGTTAACAAGTCATCCGGCGACCCGACATCCCTCTTTTCTCTCCATCCGAATGTGATGTAGTGCTCTACGGCCCCCATCGACGACTTTGCAATATCGGGATTTTTACGCAGGTAGGCAGAAGGATCAAAATCACTTGCTGGAGCCCTCTCCTCGAATATTCCGAACAGCGTAAAATGAACCCACGGATTCATTCCGGCATCTTTCACATCCGGATTATTCCGGAGATACCACTCAGGCTCAAAAATCCCGCTCTTGCGATGAGTCAGGATGACCCTGATTGCAGAGTAGTATTTCCTCGCTACTGCAATGCTTCGAGGAATTTTGGCAGCCAGCCACCTCACCGGCCGGGTTATATTCCAACTAACACTCGATCTCATGGAGATGACATCGGCATCCAAATTGGCGATCATATGGTCCTGCTCACTCGCTGTTTTTTGGAGTTCCATGATGATACCCTCCAACTCAACAAGAGCTATTCCTGCGTCCAACAATCGTCTGTCTCTATCAGAAATTGCCCTTTCCGCTTCTTTTCCAATTTTTATAAGCCGATCGTCTCTCTCCTCGATCTCATCCCTGGCATCCAAAAGCCACTGATCACGCTCAGTAATCAGATTATTCAGATCATTCAGTGAGTTTTCCAATGCACCTACTTGTCGGAGTTGCTCTACACAAAACTCATTTTCCAAGATGCTCTGTTCACAAAGATTTCCAGCGATATTACTGAGGGGCTTGTCCGAGCAAACAGCAACTATGTAAACTGGATGAGCCAGACCATGTTCTGTTTCGATTTTCTGAGGCAAGCTCGAAAAGCTATAGGTCTTGGTTACAGGGCAATTACCATCAATTCCAATCAATGCCGATCCGTGAAGAACTCTCTGCCCCAGAAATGCGGTACACTTGAAGTGTTTATTCAAGATCCCTTGAAATTCAGATCGCGTCAGTTCCTTCAAATGGAAAGGATTTGGTTTCTGATTGATCTCATCATAGATGTCCTTTTCGGGACTTGAGATGATCAGGATGCCGCCTGGCGTAAGCACCCTCTTTATCTCACTCATCATCAGATCTTGATCAGTGATGTGCTCAATAGTTTCAAAACTTATCGCAACATCCACAGAGGCATCCGGCAAAGGGATCTCTGTGCATGAACCCACCAAATACTCCAAGTTCTGAGCTTTATATTTATTTTGCGCATGCAATACGGAGTCCTTGTCGATATCCACGCCGTAGACATGCCTTGCCATTCTTGAGAGCATCTCACTCCCGTACCCCTCCCCGCTGGCAATATCCAAAACAACTTTTCCCTCTACATACTCAGAGGCAAATGCGTAGCGATGAAGGTGTTCCAGGGCAATCGTGCCTCTGATCTGTGGAACATAACGCTCACCAGTCCATTCTAAATTCGTATCTTTGTGTTCAGGCATGATTTTAGGTGATGATAAAAGGGCCGGGAACGATCAGGCCTTTGTGCGTCCTATTTAATTGGTCTTGATCAGCAACCCTTGACCTGTCGGCAGAGAAAGGATCTTCGTTTCGTATTTTTCAACACACCGATCCATTGCATATTTTTGCCCCTCGTACCCACAGTAAGCGTAATCATCAAAGAGGACGATGCCACCATGGACCAACTTCGGCCAAAAATAGTCAAAAGCCGCAACTTCAGGAGGTGCGCAGTTAAGATCCAGATGCAAGAAGGCGAGGCTTGTGGCTGAAACTTCACTCAGGGATTCTGGAATAACACCCTTCACAAGCCTGATGTTTTTCCACGAGGAGAAATTCTTTTCCACAGAGGAAAAATCATCCGTGTAAAATCCGTTCTCGATGTTCTGTTCATTACGCAGGAGTTCCCTCTCCCCGTACATTCCTGGTGAGACAACCGACGGGGAAAGCCCGTGGAACGTATCAAGTAGATAAAATGTTTTTCCGAGTTTATCCCAATCGAGGGATTCCATGATGGAAGAGCTTAAAAAACCGCGATTCACACCGCACTCCACAAAATCCCCCTCCAGCATGTGCGCGGTATGTGCAGCCCAAAGGCCAACATGTACCCTCCAGTGCCACCGATAATCCTCACCCGCGGCAACGACACCACGCTGATAGGATCGCAGAAAACCCTCGTCCCTCATGAAATCGTGATTATGCACGGACCGGAGTCCGTCCTGCTCGTATGGAGTATCTGGCAATGAATCCGATCGGAAGGATGGAGTGACCATTTGGGAAAGGGATTATTTGAGCGCTGCAAACGCTATACCCGAAGGGTAGTCAAGCACATGAATTGCCACGCTTTTAAAGCCAGCCCGGATCGGAAGCGTCCAGGCATCTGATCCAAACTCGGTGTGAACCAAATAGTCTTTTTTCACTCCGTCAGGAGTCCCGTGGTAACTGGGTGCCAACCGATCCCGTCCTCGGGTCATCCGTCCGACGATCACAGGGACAGTATAGGTGCACAGACCTCCATGTTTTAACACCCTGCAACATTCTTCAAGTCCCCTCAACGGATCATCGACGTGTTCCAGGGTGTCGGAGTGGATCACAAGATCAAAATGACAGGGAGGGAAATCAAGACGCATCATATCATACCAAGGATATGACCCGAAGTGGTGCCCCGGCATCCTGTTCAAAAAAGGATGAAGACTGCCTGCTTCATTAATTTCAAAAACAGAAAGACCACCGGCAGCCGGGGATGAAACAAATTCCTCGAATACACCGAGATAACCAACAGATTTCATGATGGCCAGGGCAAGCACTTGGGAACGCAGGTTACTTCCACAACCCGTGCAGCATCTACCTTGCTGCCTATCAATGTAGTCGATCTCATGTTCGTTCAGTTCCCATTCTTGAGAGAGCTTCGACCAAAGAACCTTATCGTTACGAAACTCGGTTCCCCCACAGACTGTACAGTTCTGGTTCATCGCTCAAGAGTTGGATTGGACGCTCAAGGCAATGTTCCTAACGGGGATTCCAATCAATCCGCCATGTCCATGCGACTGTTCGGAACGGAATACAACGGCATCATGCAGCCAATGATGCTGGATATGATCATGAGGTGTGCCGTTGGCACAGGCGACACTGAACATGTAGTCACCCGGTGGAAAATAGGGCATCTGGAATCGGAAGGTGGCCGTGATTGCCTCTCCTGCGGAAACATGGCACGGGTTATCCAGGTGGCTCAAATAGGTGTTCTCCCCGAAGAGTTCCTGCCCTAGATGGTTCTTCAGGAAGAAGCCAAGAATTGGACGATCCAGATCCACATTCGCCCTTGCCGTAATCGTTAAGATCACCACTTCTCCACCGACTCCGAATGCCAGAGGTGCTCCCGTTGCCGCATCCAACAGTTTGACATCTTCAATCACGGCTCCGCCCGCCCCAAATCCAGACGAATCAGAATTGAATTCAAAGACTTGGAGATCATTGCGAAGATTACTGTTGTTGAGGAACTCTGCACGCCGGTCAATGAATGTCTCTGCCTGAATGGGCAGACTTTCCTGCGGTTTTTGTTTTGTGTTATCAGAGAAAACAACTCCTTGGCGCTCGGCATAAGTCGCCTCCAGGTAATCCTCGGAAACTTTCTTGGAGGAGCCTTGTCCCTTTAGCTCTCCCTTTTCCAACCAAAGTGCCTTTTGACAGAGACTCCTGACACCCGAGGTGTCATGGGTGACATAAATAAGGGTGCCCCTTTTCTGAAATTCCTTGATGAGACGCATGCATTTCTGGACAAAAAATATATCACCCACAGCAAGAGCTTCATCAACGATCAGGATATCGGCATCGACATGGGCGATGACCGCAAAGGCCAATCGCATGCTCATTCCGCTTGAGTATGTTTTCACCGGCTGATCCAAAAAATCTCCGATGTCGGCGAAAGCAACTATCTCGTCGAACCTCTCGATGATCTCCTCTTTGCTGAGCCCGAGAACCGCGGCATTCAGATAAACATTCTCCCTTCCCGTGAACTCGGGGTTAAACCCGCTGCCAAGCTCCAGAAGGGCGGCCACACGGCCGTTTACGATCACGGAACCGGAGGTCGGTCGCGAGATGCCGGCAATGATCTGGAGGAGGGTGGACTTGCCTGAACCATTCCTTCCGATGATGCCGACGGACTCCCCCTTCTTCACCTCGAAGGAAATGTCATTCAGGGCGTAGAACTCGCAACAAAGCCCTGCCAGCTGCCGATCAATCAGGGGGCGGAGAGCAGGAAAGAGTTTGCCCGTGAGATCAAGGAAGGGATGCTTCAGCCGAGCGGCGGGATCCTTCCAGATGGTGTAGGCCTTGGAAACATTCTCCACCTTAATGGCAAAATCATTCGTGGACATCAGACAAACAGGGGGAAAGAGGCAGTTCCCACAGAAGAATGGAATTCACAGGACATCAGCAAAGGCAGGTTTGCACCTCATAAAGAAGGCATAGGCACCAATGGCCAGGGCGGCGCTGATCAGGATCTGAATACCTAGACAGAGAGGATCGATGGAGTAACCGAAGACAACGGCATTGCGTGCCTGGCTGATCAGGATAGCGGCGGGATTGAGCTTCACAATCCACTGGCAAGCATGAGGAATGGCGGTGATGGGAAAGAAAATGGCGCTAAGGAACATGAGCACGGTAAGGCAAGGAGGGACCAGGGAAACGATGTCCCTCAGAAAGACGCCAAGGGCCGAAAGCATCCAGGAGAGAGCAAGACAATAGAGGAGGATGGGGATGAGCAAGGGGATGGCTCCAAAAGCGGTCGGATGCAATCCCCCTTGGGTGATCAGGATAAAGAGAATCAAGGGGATGAATCCGATGCACACATGGACAAAGGCGGCAGCAACCATACAGAAGGGGAGGATCTCCAGGGGGAAGATTACCTTGGTGACATAGTTAAGATTGGAAACGACGAGTCCGGGCGAAACTGAAGCAGCAGCACCGATCAATTCCCAGATAAGGAGACCGCAGAAAAGACCGAGGGCAAACTGGGTCTTGCTTTCGCCAGGGTGGCCGAAGGAGCCGCCGAAGATGAAGCCAAAGACAAGCGTGTAGACGCAGAGCATCAGGAGTGGAGTGAAAAAAGCCCAGAAGAGGCCCAGAAAGGTTCCCCTATAGCGCTTCTCAACCTCACGGCGGGTGAACTGAAAAATGAGGTTTTTGTGTCGAAAAAGGTTCCTCAGAATCCTCCAGGGTGCAAGGAGATCGATGACGGAATCGCGGGAAGAAGAATTATAGATAACGGAAGACACAAAAAAATCTGAAACGTTTTAAAATGCAGTCTGTCATGAAAGCATTGATAAAAAAGGCGTTGTGACTGTTGCAGTCGGTATGGGGTGAAAGCAAGGCTGTTTTGTGCTGCGGTCATCCCCTCAAAAACTCGCGTGGCGTGCCACCTATCGCTGTGTCTTCATGCCGTGAAACGGCGTTTCAATTCCCCGGGAGAGATCTGATTCATCGTCGGTCGTCCACCCGGAGTGACATAGGGAAGTTCGCAGGAAAGAAGCTCACGGAGGAGCATCTGCGCAGCGGCTTCTCCGGCTGGAATTCTCGCTCCGGCGGCAGCAAGCCGGCTGACTGAAGCCGCTAGCGCCTCCCTTGGTAAGGAATCGAGCGAGGGAGATTCAGTGATCTTACGCAGATCATCCACCAACCCCGCGACAATCTCCTCAACTGGGAGCGACGATGCGGCGGCGGGAATGGCATCGACCTTGAGACTTTTTCCGCCGAAGACTTCCGCGACCAACCCGGTGGCATAAAGCAAATCACGGTGTGCCTCGATCCAGGCAAGATCAGCAGAAGACATTTCCAGAACCTCCGGCAGCAGAAGATGCTGGCTCTCAAGCTCTCCTAAGCGGAGACGGGAGACAAATTGCTCGTAGAGCACCCGCTCGCGGGCAGCCCTGATTTCAACAAGCAGCAGGCTCTCCTCATCCTCAAAAAGGAGATATCGGATTCCCAAGACACCGATGAATCGGGCGACTGAGGACGGGGGAGAAGAGGGCGACTCCGCAACCCGGGAAGCATCAGGAAATGCTGAGGGCTGTGCGTCGTAAGCTGGAACGGGAGAAGCCGGGGTAAATTCCTGCTGATGGGAAAATTCAGAGGGTTTCCAAGGTGAAGTTACTGGAGTGGAAGAAGGAAGGTTCGTGAGGGATGGCGCTGCTGTTGCCCAGGCGGAGCGCGCCGCCATCAGGGCGACGGAGCGCAGCAAGGCCGGATCCCGGAAACGCACCTCGCGCTTTGCGGGGTGGACATTGCAATCGACCGCCGCCGGATCCAACTCGAAGAAGAGTACCGCCGGTGGATGTAAACCCTTGGCCAGCGTGCCGTCACAGGCCTCGCGCAGGGGAAGCGAAAGAATTGGACTGTGAATCATCCGCCCATTGACAAAAAGCATCTGCAGATTGCGGTCTGCGCGTCCCTCGCCAGGCCTGGCAATCCAACCATGCACTTTGATCCCCTGATGATGCAGACAAGGGACGGGAACGAGTTTTTCCAAAAATCCCGCACCGTGCAAATCGCGCAGTCGCACGGCCAGATCGTCACTTGCGGCAAGGCGAAACACCTCCCTGTCATCCCTGCTGCAGGTAAAGGCGATCTCAGGATGGGCGACAGCTAGAATCTCGATTTGCTGCAAAAGATGGGCCGCCTCTGTCTGCTCGCCCCTCAGGAATTTCCTTCGGGCAGGGACATTAAAGAAGAGATCGGCGACCTCGATGCGGGTTCCCGGAGCTTCTCCAGAGTCCTTGACCTCGATGATTTTTCCACCGCTCACCTCCACGGATGTTCCGACGGTCTCTTCCCGATGCCGGGTGGAGAGAGAGAAGCGAGACACGCTGGCAATACTTGGCAAAGCCTCTCCCCGGAATCCGAGCGTGCTGATCGTCGTCAGATCGGCACTCTCGCGGATCTTGCTCGTGGCATGCCGTTCTAGGGAGAGCAGGGCGTCAGAGCGATCCATCCCACGCCCATCGTCGGTGACCCGGATCAGACGCGTCCCTCCCCGGTGGAATTCGACCGTGATCCTCAACGCTCCCGCGTCGATGGAATTCTCCACCAACTCCTTGACCACGGAGGCGGGACGCTCCACTACCTCACCGGCAGCCACCTGACTGGCAAGCACGTCGGAAAGAAGTCGGATTTGGCCCATAATGGAGGAAAGGATGAATGAAAAAGCTAAAGGATGAAACCTCCGACTGGCGAATACAAGTTGTGGGAACGGCTTGGATAGACTTGTGCAACAGCACAGCCCGATGAGGGCGAGTCGAGCGGGCGCGAGCGAGTCAAAGGAGG
>Ga0302197_10000912_pt1 | contig 29559 bp, 24 predicted proteins | sample II_Bog_N2_1_FD_193526 | JGI IMG/M metagenome (GOLD analysis project Ga0302197, IMG submission 193526) | Peat permafrost microbial communities from Stordalen Mire near Abisko, Sweden - II_Bog_N2_1 | ecosystem: Environmental > Terrestrial > Soil > Wetlands > Peat | place: Sweden: Abisko... | reverse complement strand
CTTGTTCAATTCGATCGAATCTTTATAAGTTAGCTTTAGACGTTTTTCTTCTTGAGCAAACAACCTTGTTGATAGACATAATAGAAACGTCATTAGTACAAGTCGCATAAGTATTTTGTTAAGTTCCAAAATGTAAGGATAACTTCTATAAAAAAAAAGGCGCAATCTCTTGCGCCTTCATTATTCTACATCAAATTGTCTTACGACATCTTTAACTTCTTCTGAATATCGGCAACGTAGCCTTTAAATTTCTTATCAGTATCAATCAGATCTTCAACAGTTTGGCAGGCATATATCACAGTGGAGTGATCGCGGCCGCCGAAGAAACTACCAATTGATTTTAATGAGCTTTTGGTGTGTGCCTTAGCCAAATACATAGATATCTGCCTTGCCTGTACAATCTCGCGTTTACGGGTTTGTGATTTTACCATGTCGATAGGTACTTCAAAATACTCGCAAACCAGGTTTTGTATATATTCCATCGAAATTTCTTTCGATGAGTTTTTTACAAAATTCTTCAGCATTTGCTTAGCCAGGTTCAAATCTATCTCCTTACGGTTCAAGGTTGATTGTGCTAATAATGACACCATGGCGCCTTCCAGCTCACGTACGTTATTATCTATGTTGTGGGCAACATATTCTACTACATCGTTTGATAATTCAATACCGTCCTGATAAATCTTGTTTTTCAGGATAGCCATACGGGTTTCCAGATCAGGGATCTGCAAATCGGCAGATAGTCCCCATTTGAACCTTGACAGTAAACGTTCTTCTAAACCAGCTAAATCTTTGGGTGCTTTATCTGATGTAATGATCAGTTGCTTGCCTGATTGGTGTAGGTGGTTAAATATGTGGAAGAAGAAATCCTGTGTTTTTTCTTTACCGGCAAAATTGTGCACATCATCCATTATCAGTACATCTATCGCCTGGTAAAAGTTCACAAAATCATTAATGTTATTGTGTTTAAGGGCGTCAACAAACTGCTGGGTGAATTTCTCGCATGATACATAAAGTACCAGCTTATCCGGCAGTGTTTGTTTTATCTGGTTACCTATGGCTTGCGCTAAGTGGGTTTTACCTAAACCAACGCCACCGTATATCATTAAAGGGTTAAATGAGGTGCCACCCGGTTTCGCTGCAACAGCATAACCTGCCGAACGGGCCAAACGGTTGCAATCACCCTCGATAAAGTTTTCGAAGGTATAATTACGGTTCAGCTGTGGGTCAACATTTAATTTCTTTAAACCGGGTATTACAAACGGGTTTTTAATATCCTTATTTATAGAAATAGGTATCGGCATCGACTGATTCTTGGATTCCGCTCCGTTTCCGTTTGAAGGCATATTTGTTGTATATGGTTTGCTTGCAGACGACTGTTCAACTACAATGTTATACTCTAAACGTCCTTCGTCGCCCAATTGTTTTTTTATGGTTTTACGTAGCAGGCCAACATAATGTTCTTCAAGCCATTCGTAGAAGAATAAACTCGGTACCTGTATGGTTAATACACTGCCCTCCATCCTCAAAGCTTTTATCGGCTCGAACCAAGTTTTAAAACTTTGAGCCGGTATGTTATCTTTTATGATCTGGAGACAGCTATTCCAAACGTTAGTACAAGTTTTTTCCATATATATTATTATAAAAAGTTGATTTCCAACCCCCAGCGAAACATCCTTTGGGGCTGCTAAGGAACATCGAATATTCTAAAAAAAAGCGGATAAAAAAATTATATTTTCACTTTTTTATCAAATATATTCACTGTTTATTAACCCTGTTTTTATTGTAAATTCAACTTAATTTAGTATACTTCGTAACCAATATCAGTAAAAAGTACTTTCAAGAAATTTTTTTGCGTTTTGTTATTTGCGACAATTAATCCGGTTAAAAACTTTGCGTTTCCATATCCTTACTACGTTTTAAATCCGCGATAGTTTAGCATAAATTTCAACTAAATTTTAAAGGGATGTTACTGAGAGAAATAAAACAAAAATTGTTTCGGCAATTTATTTAGTATTCACCAAAAACAACGCGAAGCGTATCCGAGATTTCGCCAAGTGTTGCATAGCACTCTACCGCTGTTAATATGTAGGGCATTAGGTTTTGTTTGCCTTTGGCTGCTTGTTGCAGGTTTTGTAAGGCATGCGCAACCGCGTTACTATCCCGCTCAGCTTTTAAACGGTCTAATTTTTCAATCTGATGGATGCGAATGGAATCATCTACCCTGAAAACATTAGTTGCTGCCGCTTCTTCCTGTGTGAATTTATTAACCCCCACAATTATCCTATCGCCGCTTTCAATATCATTCTGGTATTGGTAAGCCGACGAGGCAATCTCCTGCTGCATATAATCCTGCTCAATAGCTTTAACCGATCCGCCCATGGCATCTATCTTATCAATATAAAGTTGGGCGGCCTTCTCCATCTCATCAGTCAACGATTCTACGAAATATGACCCTGCCAGCGGATCAACGGTATCAATGGCGCCACTTTCAAAAGCTATGATCTGTTGGGTACGCAAAGCGATTTTTGCCGCTGCTTCTGTTGGTAAAGATAAAGCCTCATCATAGCCATTAGTATGTAAGGATTGTGTGCCGCCCAATACCGCCGCCAGCGCCTGGTTGCTCACCCGTACAATATTATTCATAGGTTGCTGCGCAGTTAAGGTTGAGCCACCGGTTTGCGTATGGAAACGTAACTTTTGCGCGCCTGCATCGGTAGCGCCCAGTTCTTTTGTAATATGCGCCCACATCCGCCTTGCTGCCCTAAACTTAGCAATCTCCTCAAAAAAGTTATTATGGCAATTAAAGAAAAACGATAATCGTTTAGCGAATACATTAATATCAAGTCCTTTATCAAGCGCAGCTTTTAAATAAGTTTTGCCGTTGGCGAGGGTAAATGCCAGTTCCTGCACCGCGGTTGATCCCGCTTCGCGGATATGATAGCCGGATATAGATATGGTATTCCATTTAGGTACTTCCTTGCTGCAATACTCAAACACATCGGTTATTAACCGCATGGATGGTTGCGGCGGGTATATATAAGTACCGCGCGCGGCATACTCTTTTAATATATCGTTTTGTATGGTGCCCGAGATCTGCTTCAGATCAGCGCCCTGTTTTTTTGCTAACGCGATGTACATGGCTAATAAAATAGCCGCGGTAGCATTAATGGTCATGCTGGTAGTAATATTTTTTAGTTCAATACCGTCAAACAATATCTCAATGTCTTTCAGTGAGTCGATAGCTACCCCAACCTTACCTACCTCGCCCTCGGCTAATTCATGGTCCGAGTCGTAACCTATCTGTGTCGGTAAATCAAAAGCAACCGACAATCCCATCGTTCCCTGGCCCAGTAAATAATGGTAACGTTTGTTTGATTCTTCAGCGGTGGAAAAACCTGCGTATTGGCGCATGGTCCACGGCTTGCCGCGATACATGTCTTTTTGTATGCCACGCGTGTAAGGGAACTCGCCCGGCAATTCATTCATTGTAGATGGCCCGGTATATACCTCCTTAATCTCAATTCCGGAAGTGGTGGTGAATTTTTTATCGGGCATCTTGGTTAAAATAATTGTTCCAGGTCTTTTCTCAATAGTTCTGCCCCCAGCTCATAGGGGTCATTTTCCATTTGGCTTAATTGTACCAATATAACTTTGCCTAAGTCTAGTCCGCTTGCATTTTCGGGTAAACTTTTCATGGCATTGGTTACAATATTTAAGGTATCATCCTTAACCCGCTTGGTTACACCCCATGCCCGGCTGGTTACATAAATTTGTTGGGTGATGTTATGCTGATACTCGCTGCGAACCTCAGCTAAAATAATACTATGTAATTCCGCTGCACTGTGACCGCCCGCATGTAAACGTACCAGCATATTTTGCGGGTTGATGCGCTCCATAAATAACACAATACGTTCGTAAGCCTGTAAACGCAATGGCAGCGTATGATTAGCTATAGACTTTTTAAATTCAAGCATCTGGATGCGTTCCGATTTATCAAGATAGGGTTTGATCAGATAAAAAGCTATCCAAACCACGCCCAGGCCCGAAACGGTATATTTTACTATATCTAACAAATACGGATACATTTCCATAATAATTGAATGTTATGCAGAGGTCATAAATAATTGGCTCTGCAACAAAAATCTGCATTTTACATTATATTTGTGTAGTTAATTAAAAATAAGATGAGTACTGTTGTTGAAACCGCACCGGTTACCTTTACTGAAGGCGCCGTTAAAGAACTTATAAAGCTGAAAGATCAGCAAGAATTAGGTGATGATTTTGGCTTACGCATTGGTGTTGAAGGCGGCGGCTGCTCAGGCATGAGCTACGTTTTGGGCTTCGATCAACCAAAAGACGGCGATCATACCTACTATATTAACGATATAAAAGTTTACATGCACAAAGCACACGGTTTATACCTTGCAGGCATGCAGATTGATTTTTCTGACGGATTAAACGCCCGCGGATTTACCTTTAATAACCCGAATGCTGCCAGCACTTGCGGTTGCGGAACATCGTTCTCGGTATAAAAACATTATAATTATTTAGCCATTCGGCTGATGATCATCCCCTCCCGAAAAGAGGGGATTTTTTATACTTTGTTATTTTTATCAATCACATCCGCCGAAGGCAAACTCAAATAAAACGTAGTGCCAATGCCTTGTATGGTTTCAAACCAAACCTTACCACCCGCATTTTCAATGGAGTTTTTAACAAAGGCCAACCCTAAACCTGTACCCGAACTTTTTGTAGTAAAGTTAGGTTCGAATATTTTTTCGCGCATATTCTCGGGTATACCATTGCCATTGTCCTTTAGGCTAAGTAATATGCTTTTGCTGGTTATCAGGTAACTAATATCAATAATGCCCAACTTGTCCTGGTGGGTAGCTTCTATCGCGTTTTTTAACAGGTTGTTAAAGCAACGCAATATCTGGTCCTTGTCGGCATTAATAAAAAATGGATCAGGCGGTGGCTGGTAATTTATTTTAATGTTGTCCATCTGGTTAAAAATGGTAACCGCCCGGTTCAGCATATCAAATACATTTATGCGCTCAATATGCGTATCGGGCATTTTAGCGAACGACGAAAACTCCGACGCGATGGATGATAAACTCTCTATCTGTTCTACAAATGATTTGCTGAAACGTTCAAACTTCGCGTCAAATTTAGGGTCTTTATCGCGCCACGATTTTTCAAGTAATTGCAAACCGAGTTTAAGTGGTGTCAATGGGTTTTTAATCTCGTGGGCCACTTGCTTAGCCATCTCGCGCCAGGCACTTTCGCGTTCCGACTGGGCAAGTTTTTGGGCGCTGTCCTCTAAGGCCGCAATCATTTTGTTATATTCATTCACCAGCGCGCCAATTTCATCATCGCGTTCCCACTTTATAGGTTCGTTCTTTTTGCCGTAAATAATCTTGCTTAAGCTAAGCTGTATGAAGCTAAGCGGAGCGGTTATTTGCCTGGCAATAAGTACGGCGAACAATCCAACAACAATGAATATCAAGGCGTAAACGTTAATCATTATATTTAATAATGATATGATACGCGCGTTATAGTCAGCCTGGTTTGAAAAATAAGGAAGTTGTAAGTAAGCTATAGTTTCGTTTTTTGAATTGATTAAAGGGGCATAAACGGCCTTATAATGTAATTCGCCAATGGTTTCATCATTCACAAACTCCGACTTTTTAAATTTGCTCAGGTAAATAAACGCGCGTGCGTTCATTCTGCGGAATTGCAGGCCATCATCATAAATTTTTGGCTGGGTAGTAATTAACGGAACGCCTCGTTGGTCATACAAAACCAAATCAGTTGAGTAGGTGTTGGCCAGCTCATCAAAATCGGCCTGACTTTCTTCGTTAATGTTGCCCAAATATTTGTCAAAAAAACCGCTTTCAAATGCCGTGGTAATATGGCTTATTTTATCTCGGATCATGTTTTCCTGCTGCTCATTGTATTGAGTGCTTAACGAAAGGAAGGTAATAAAGCCAACAAATATTAACGTAACCACAACAGCCGCGATAATGGAAAACTGAATGCGTGTTTTATAAAGAATCTTCTCGAAATTTATTTTAAATATCCATTTAAAGCTATTGTCGCTTATACTCAGTATTTTAATTCGCAGCCAGAGCAGCCGTACAACAATAACCATAAGGCTGAACAAAAGCAGCAGTATAAAAAAGAAAGTAAGTGATGATATGTTGTAAAAGAGGGTATTCTCTTCTTTGCTTACAACTATAAGGGTGCGTTCGCTTGGCTGATAGATTAAATGGCTGTAGGTTATTAAATTTTTATACCAATCGGGGTGGTTGCTTTGTGTTATTATGGAGTTATACTTTTTAAGCTGACCTTTAAAAGTAGTATTCACCAAATCGTAACTATAGTTGCCACTCTTGCTTACCAGTTTATTGTCACTATAAAAAGCGAATGAATAATCCTTAAACCGGTTATCGGATTGTATGTTGCCGTCTTTCAGCAGATCGGGGAACGAGCCGGAAGGCTCTAATGGTTTTGATTTTAGTTCAACAACGATAGTGCCTACAAGTTTGTTATTCTTTGAAACCGGCAAAATGGCAAAGTAATTTTGAAAACCAAAAGATTCGTTTTCCCGGTAGAAATAATCCGATACTTTAAATGAGCTGTAAAGCACCAGGTCTTTAAACACATTTAACGAGTAGTTTTTGTCGCCAGCTACAGGCTTCCCGGCTTCATTAAACTCGTGTATATTGTAAGTGTATTTTGATAGGTATCCATCAAAATAAAGCTTTTGGAAACGGCTTTTTAGGTTACTATAGCGCAGGCTGTCATTAAAATAGCTAACGATCGTAGGGTCGGATATGATCTGTTTTTCTATCCTGTTAAACATGATGTCCGCGGTTATATCATCAGGTATCTCTAGTTTTTGAATTAATGCTACACGGGTTTCCGCCTCCTTAACAGCTTCTACATGCTGATATTTTAAAAAGGCTATCAAGGCGAAAACAAAAACAATAATAATGAAGCTTGTAGAACCTATTTTGCCGTAGTTGTATTTATAAGCATAAGCCCTGATGAAAACAGCAACCGCCAGGAGAATATAAAATAGATTAAATTCCTGGTATAAAGCAGCAATAGTAGTTGCTATTACTATGCCCGATAAGAAAATAATGATCTTGTATTTTTCCGGTATCTGTAGCTTGTTGATTATGTACAAAAAGGTGTCATTTACCAAAAATAATATCAGGAAGCAAAAGCATAGCATTAATAAGCCTAATAAACTAAAGCCCGATAAGTTGAAAACGTTATATACATCAAAACTTATCCGGGCATTTGCTATCAGCCCATAAAAAAGGTCGAGGAGTATGGTTGATATTGCAATAAGTATAATAGTACCGGCTATGGTAATTAAATAGCTTACTGCTTGGCTTGTTGGCGTTTTTAAAAGCAATCGCCGCTGGTTATAAATAAACGCCACAAACCACGAAATGAATAATATATTAAGGCAAAAATCGCCTAATGAAAGATGCAAATGCCCGGGCGTGTATATAGACGACTCAAAAATGCTTAAGCTGTAAATAAAAGTAGGCCAGTTATAATGGAGTGATATGTAGCGGACTATTATTATAAATAGTCCCAAAATTATTAATGAGATATAAATTTTACGCTTATTTACAAAGTATTTACAAATAGCGTGAATTAATACACACAGGGTTAAAAAGGTTAGTAGCCATGCTATCAGCTCAAAATAAAAAAAACGGTGGTTAACTTCGTTATGGGTTAATTTAACCGAGAAAAGATATTGATTATTAACGCAACTGTGTATACCATAAACATTATTGTCGGTAAAATCAGCTATTTCAATGTTGTTATCATTCAACAAGTTTTTTGCAAACCTATTTTGGAGATATTGATTTTGAAATGGGTAATTTACCTTTATGCAAATAAAAAAAATAGCTGAAAAATTCCCTTCAGTTTTTTTAATGGCCTCATAATAACCATTAGGCCCCAGTATAAATGAAACACCTTCTTTTATGCGATTGTTTTGCTGCGGGATAACCTTTACACCACTCCAAAAGCTAACACTATCATTGGTATAAGTTATAAGCCATATACTTTTATCCGTCGTATAGTCATTTATAAACTTTAAAGCCTCGTTAGGGTGGTTTTGGAGGGTTTTTAAAGTATTAAAGGATGCATTGCTATTAATTAATGCAGTTATGTCTTTTTCCTTAGTATGAAGATTGTTTTCAAGGATAGCGGCAGTTTGATCCAGGTTATTTACGGGCGTGTATGTGCTTTGAACTATTGTTGCAGTAAATAATAAACTAACAAACAATAAAGCCAGCAGTAAGCGTATTTTCCCGGATGTACTCAAAGTGCCTGTGTTTTCAGTTAGGTAAAATTACATTAACAAACACCTGTATGGTACAGATGTTTGTAATATTATTGAGGTAATTCAGCGCTTTCGGTAGGTATTTGCCTGTTTACCTTTTTTACAAGGCCTTGCAGCACGCTTCCCGGCCCAACTTCGGTAAATGAGGTAGCGCCATCTTCCAGCATATGTACAACAGTTTGCGTCCATCTAACCGGGCCGGTTAACTGGGCAATAAGGTTATGCTTTATCTTTTCAGGATCTGTATATGGTTTGGCATCAATATTTTGGTAGATAGGGCATATTGGCGCTTTAATTTCGGTATGTACAATGGCGTGCTCCAGTTCAACCCTTGCGGCTTCCATTAAAGGCGAGTGGAATGCGCCACCTACATTAAGTTTTAAAGCGCGTTTAGCGCCAGCGGCGGTCATCAGCTCGCAAGCTTCATTAATGCCGGCAATAGTGCCTGAAATTACCAATTGACCCGGGCAGTTGTAATTAGCAGGAACAACTACATTGCTGATGCGGTGGCAAATATCTTCCACAGTAAAATCATCCAAACCTAAAATAGCGGCCATGGTTGATGGTTGTATTTCGCAAGCTTTTTGCATGGCATTGGCACGGGCCGCAACCAAACGTAAACCATCTTCAAAAGATAAAGCTCCGGCAGATACCAAAGCTGAAAATTCGCCCAGGGAATGACCTGCAACCATCTCAGGTTTAAAATCATCACCCAAAACCTTAGCTAAAATAACCGAATGTAAAAATATGGCAGGCTGGGTAACATTGGTTTGTTTAAGGCCCTCGTCGGTACCATCAAACATAATATCAGTTATCCTGAATCCTAAAATTTCGTTAGCTTTCTCAAATAGTTCACGGGCTTCGGGCGATCTTTCATAAAGGTCCTTACCCATTCCAACAAACTGGGCACCCTGCCCCGGAAAAATATATGCTTTCATTGTAGAGATTAGAGGTTAGTTAATTAGAGGTTAGTTAGTATTTGGTTAATTGGAGATTAGTTAATTAGTGATTAGTTACTAATCTCCAATCACTAATCAACTAATCACGGCTGGGCGTTAGCTTAGCTTTGCTGATATCAAATTTAAAAATTCTGTTCTGGTTTTTTCGTTTAAAAATGCACCGGTGAATGCCGATGTAGTGGTAACCGAGTTTTGCTTTTGCACCCCACGCATACTCATGCACAAGTGGCGGCACTCAATTACTATACCCACGCCAAGCGGATTTAAGGTTTCCTGAATGCAATCCCTGATCTCGTTAGTTAAACGCTCCTGTACCTGCAAACGGCGGGCGAAAACATCAACTACACGAGGTATTTTGCTAAGGCCTACTACATGCCCATTAGGTATATAAGCAACATGTGCTTTACCAAAAAAAGGCAACATGTGGTGTTCACACATCGAGTATACTTCTATATCCTTTACAATTACCATCTGGCTATAGTCTTCTTTAAACATAGCCGACTCTAATATTTCTTTAGCATCAAGGTCATAACCTTGCGTCAGGTACAGCATGGCTTTAGCCATACGCTCAGGCGTTTTTAACAAACCTTCGCGTTCCGGTTTTTCGCCGATGTGCTTTAAAACATCCAGATAATTTGCTGATAGGCTATTGATGAGTTCAGGATTATACCTGTCAATTTTTACATATCCTTCAATATCGTCTGCGCGATTAGGAATATTATTTTCGTTAATCATTATATTATATTACTCGCCGAAATATTCAGCGGAATTATTTTCGGTTTCGTATAGTTTAACAGAGTGCAAAAACACACCTTGATAAGCCTCAATAGGGCCTTTAAGCTGGTTAAATATTTCAATACAAAGCAACTCTGTCGACGCCATTTTACCAGCCATAAAGTCAACATCTTTATTAATGTTTTTATGGTCGAGTTTCTCAATTACATAATCATTAATAATTACTTTAAGTTCTTTAAGGTCAATTAAATAGCCTGTTGCATGGGTAATTTCACCTTTAACTGTTACAAACAAGTTATAGTTGTGGCCATGCCAGTTTGGGTTGGCACATTTGCCAAACACCTCTTCATTTTTTTCGGCGCTCCATTCCTCGCGGTACATCCTGTGGGCCGCATTAAAATGTTCTTTGCGCGTTATATGTATCATCATAACAATTGTGGCTACAAATATACAAAACAAAAACAAGGCATATGTTTTATCTTAGCTGTCAAAAAATATTTGACAATGCGGATATTAATCGTGGCAGCAACTGAGTTTGAAGTCGATAGTCTTAAGTCTATAGTTGAAAGTCAGACTCAAGACTCAAAACTCCCGACTATAGACTTTTTAATCACCGGCGCAGGAATGGTAGCCACTTCTTTCGCTTTAGGCAAGCATTTGGCAACCAATCAGTACGATCTGGCAATAAATTTAGGCATTGCCGGCAGTTTCGACAGAAGTATTGCTTTGGGCGATGTTGTTGAAATTACTGAAGATACCCTTGTTGAATTAGGCGCAGAGGATGATGAAGAATTTATCACGATTGATAAACTAGGCTTTGGCGAGAGTGTTTTCAAATCAACTTATAATTTACCTGCTCATTTCAATCTGAGAAAAACCAATGCCATTACAGTTAATACAGTGCATGGCAACGAAGCATCCATTTACAAATTAGGCAGCCGCATTAACGCGCAAATAGAAAGCATGGAAGGCGCCGCCTTTTTTTACGCCTGCCGGCAGATGGAGGTGCCCTGCATGCAAATCAGGGCAGTGTCAAATTATGTTGAAAAACGTAACCGCGATGCCTGGCAAATAGGGCTCGCCATAAAAAATCTGAATACATTTGCTGCGGAATTTTTGAATTTGGAGCGAGGAGCCGGAAGCATTTGATTTATTGCTCTGATTCCTCGCTCTCCACACTATAAAATACTATGACACTATCGCTCGGTTTTTCTCCCTGCCCAAATGATACCTTTATTTTTGATGCGCTTATCCATCATAAAATCGATACCGAAGGTTTAGATTTTGAGGTTTTTTATGATGACGTGGAAACCCTCAACCAAAAAGCGTTCCGCAGCGAGCTGGATATTACCAAATTAAGCTACCATGCTTTTGCTTATGTGGCAGATAGTTATGTTTTGCTTGATTCCGGCAGTGCATTAGGTTTCGGCGTTGGGCCAATGTTGATCTGTAAAGATGATCCTGAGAAACTTCGCTCACAACTTGCAACTCACAACTCACAACTTAAAATAGGTATCCCCGGAAAATATACCACAGCTAATTTCCTTTTGGGACTGGCTTTTCCTGAAGCGATTAATAAACAAGAGTTAGTTTTCTCAGATATTGAAAACGCCGTAATAGATGGCCGTGTAGATATTGGCCTCATTATCCACGAAAACCGCTTTACATACCAGGATAAAGGCTTAAAAAAAATCATCGACTTAGGTGATTTTTGGGAGAAACAAACTGGTTTGGCCATTCCACTTGGTGGCATTGTAGCTAACCGTAATTTGCCATTGGATGTTCAGCATAAAATAAACAGGGTACTGCGCCGCTCGGTAGAGTTTGCTTTCTTAAACCCAAGATCCGGCCTCGAATACATCCGCTCACACGCCCAGGAAATGAGCGAGGAAGTAATGTATAAACACATCGACCTATATGTAAATAAATATTCGGTTGAGTTAGGCGAAGAAGGCAAAAAAGCTATTAAGCTATTATTTGATACCGCGGCAGAGAAAAATGTAATCCCCGAGATTAAAGAGGATATATTTTTGACTAACTAGTTAATGTTTTTAATAGCCTGATACTCTGCTACCAAAACATCCTTCTAAGGAATTTTAGGAACAAATACAGCAAGCGGGCAACAAAAAATGCAATACAACCCATTAACACGGTAAGGCTAATAACAATTTTGCTTTCGGGATAGCTGATAAATATTAAAATAAGGCCGATAATATATATTATTGCACTGTAGATGTTGATTTGAAAAGCTCTAGTCTTTTTTTGTATTTCACTGTCTTCCTGCTTTATAAGCTTTACCGACGTTTGTAAAATGCTTGGATATATGCTTGGCATTGTACCATCGAAGCTTTCAACTAACAGATTAATATTTGCCGAAGAGTTTCTGTTGAAAATGGGTAAATGCAACCTTCTGTTTTTCATTATCCATTCTAATTCCTGTTTCAGATCGTTACTTATTACCATTGTCTTATCTACTAGCTTTTTGGCATTAAAATCTGCAAACGCCTGGGTTGCATTGTTAAAGCGCGTCTGGAAATTTGTTTCTAATGATATAGCATTGCCAATTTCATTGTAATTGCCAGAAAATCCTAATATCTGGGCTTGTGGGTTAACCCAAATGTCTAAATAAATATCTTTAGGTACATCATTACTGCTATCATTAATAAGGGTTATAGTAACAAAGTTTAGGTATTTGGTTAATGCGCCATTGTAAGTTACCTCTATGTTTCCCCAATAACTGTCTTGTATTGAGGTGCCTAGCTGTGAAAATGACATAGTGTACTTTAGAAAAATAAGTTTACTCTTAAATTTTTCTAAATATACCCCTACAAGAATACTGATGCTGGTAGTTATCAGTAATGTGATTGTAGGAGGTATGATTTTTTCTACTACTGTAGCTGTTGATGCCGCATCCATAGTTTATCATTTAATATAGTTTAGTAAAGCTATATTAAAAATAACATATTTAAAATCAACAACTTAAATTTATTATTTTAATATCCGCTGTCAAATATTAAAAGATACTATTTATCCTAAATCAATAAAACAAATGATCATACGGATACCTCGTTAAATAAAGTTAAATCCGCATCAAGTGCTTTTTGATAATGATTATTATTGCTACGTTGCGATAAATTAAACCACTTATCATGAAGCAACTGGCCTGCTTATCGTTATTTATCTTAATGTTAATATTTTCCTGCAATAATGCAGCTATAACTGTAGTAAACGATCAGGGAGTAAATATTTCGTACACCGATACCGGGAGTGGTGACACTACATTATTATTTGTGCACGGATGGTGCATTAATAAAGGCTATTGGAGTAACCAGGTAGCCTATTTTAACAAAAAATATAGAGTAGTAACATTTGATATGCCTGGCTTTGGCGTGTCTGGTAAAAACAGGGCAGATTGGTCAACCAAAGCTTATGGAAGAGATGTTGATTCAGTTATCAGTCAATTAAAATTAAAAAATGTGATACTGATAGGTCATTCCATGGCCGGCGACATCGTACTACAGGCTGCGATTAATAACCCCAAAGTGATTGGATTGGTAGGCATAGATAATTTTAAAAACGTAGGCCATATAGAAAACGCTGCCTCCAAAAAGGATTTTGCTGATGCAATCATAGCATTAAAACATAACTTTAAATCTGTAGCTATTCCCTATTTTAAACAAGACCTCTTTTCAAAAACAACAAGTAAGGCTATACAGAAAAGAGTGCTTAATGATGTTACCCATGCAGACACAACTATTGCTGTAGCTTCAATGGAGCAAGGAAATGATTTTGACGAGTTGGCGAAGCTTCACCAATTAAAAAGAAAATTATATTTGATTAACAGCGATGTACATCCGGCAGACACTATAGGTTTAATTAGAAATAAAATCCCTTATCAGTTACTATATATACACGGTACAGGGCATTTTCCGATGATAGAAGATCCTACAGATTTTAACTTGCTATTGGAGGGGGTTATTCAGGATGTCAAAAAGGAAAATTTTTGAACTAATTTGTCATTATGCAAGAAGCGAAGAATCTTCTTCAGCTTTTCAATCGCCGATATATCTATTTAGAAGATTCTTCGTTTTACTCAAAATGACAAGGTTTTTTTAGGCTAACTTGCAAAGGATCAATACAACAACTGATCATACGGATACCTCGCCGCATGTATCTCAACTACCATATCATATAACAACTTCCTAAACTCGTCGATATTCTCTCTTTTGGTAGCCGAAATAAATATAGCCGGACTGTTATTCTTCGCCATCCAGCTGTGTTTAAAATCTTCCAGTGTTAAGTGTTCAACTTCTTCATCGGCATGGTTTTGCACGGGTTGATAAGCATCAATTTTGTTAAATAAAGTGATGGTTGGTTTATCAATTACACCCAGGTCTTTTAATGTTTCATTAACCGTTTTAATCTGGTCTTCAAAGTTCGGGTGCGAAACATCAACCACATGTATCAAAATATCGGCTTCGCGCACTTCATCCAAAGTCGATTTAAAACATTCTACCAAATGGTGAGGCAGTTTGCGGATGAACCCAACAGTATCTGATAACAAAAAGGGCACATTCTCTATCACTACTTTCCTAACCGTAGTATCCAATGTAGCAAACAGTTTGTTCTCCGCGAATACTTCCGATTTGGAGATCATATTCATGATGGTTGATTTGCCCACGTTGGTATACCCCACCAATGCCACCCGAACCATGGCTACGCGGTTTTTACGCTGCGTTTCATTTTGGCGGTCTATTAGCTTTAATTTTTCCTTTAGTAAAGATATTTTTTCAAGTATCAAACGCCTGTCAGTCTCAATTTGCGACTCACCCGGGCCACGCATACCGATACCACCTTTTTGGCGCTCTAAGTGAGTCCATAAACGTGTCAATCGTGGTAACAAGTACTGTAGTTGTGCCAGTTCAACCTGGCTTTTAGCCTGTGCAGTTTGCGCGCGACCGGCAAAAATATCCAGTATCAAGTTATTACGGTCGAGTATCTTTACACCCAATGCGTTCTCAATATTACGCAATTGCGATGGCGTAAGCTCATCATCAAAAACTACAATATCAATTTCTTCTTCAGTAACAAAGGCTTTAATATCCTCCAACCGCCCTGCGCCCACAAAAGTAGACCTATCCGGTTTTTGAAGTTTCTGCGTAAAAATTTTAACAGTCTCCGCCCCGGCAGTATCCACCAAAAACTGTAACTCCTCTAAATATTCCTTAGACTGCTCAGCGGTTTCATATTGGGTAATCACGCCAACCAGCACAGCCCTTTCCTGCTTCACAGCAGTATCATAAAATTTTTGCTTCATTAAATACTGTACATCAAATCAATTGCCAAGTTAATAAAAACTGACCAAGTGTCGTTTAAGGTACATTTATTGTGACATATTATCTCAAAACTTAGTAACTTTATGTTATGACACTGATAGAGCTTAAAAAATCAATTCATGAAAAGATTGATGGATTGGACGACCATCAATTTTTAGAGCATATTGCTGCAATTATTGAAAATAAGAGGGAGTTATTTGTCATTCCGGAACATATGAAAGAAGGGATACGCCAGGGTATAGAAGATATTAAACATGGGCGGGTTCATAGCACGGAGGATTTTGAAAAGAAATATGAGAAATGGCTAAAAGAATAATTTATACTGATAAAGCCTTTGAAGATATTGATAGAATAATTGAGTTTTAATAATTTTAGAAATAAATCGAATGCCTATTCCAGAAAATTCTTATCAAGTTTAAAGAAACGATTAGCCCTATTAACAACTCAACCATTAACGGGAATAGTAACAGATGAAGATGGGATATTGGTTTTAGTTTGGGATAATTATTATATATTTTATATAGTTAACGAAACTAATATTAAGATAACCTCAGTTCATCATCAAAAAGAAAATATCTCCCGTTAAATAATTATACTACCCACCAATTTTTAACCAAATGCAACTCCTGCCGTGCACGGGTTATTGAGGTATACCACCATTTGCAAAGGTTTTGCGGCGGCATGCTGTACATGCCGTTATTATCGTTATCTAAAAATAAATAAACATTGTTCCATTCGCCGCCTTGGGCTTTGTGGCAGGTAACTGCATAGCCATAAGTAGCTCGTAAACAGTTGTAATATTCATCGTCCTTCATCGCATTGCGATATTCAGGACTATTCATACTAATACCTTTCGCTCGCATGCGATGACTAAAATCGATGGTCAGTTCTTGCATCTGTTCCGTGGTTAAATTACCATTCTCACTATGCATGGCATCCAGCGAAAGCAACAGATCATACTCTATCTCTGATGAAATAGCCTTCACTTTTACCTTTTGGAAACTAAGCCCCATTTTCATTCTTGCTTCGCCGAGTTCGCACACTTTCACAAAATCGCCATTGGTTAATGGTACCTTACGGTTGTTTTGGGTGACTAACAAAATCTCATCAACACGCAATGGGGTATTAGCCCTACCAAACAAATCACGGCGCATGGCTTTGTTGATGATCTGCACTTTGCGGTTTGTTCGCGCTACGGCAAGCGTATCATAGGGGCCGGCTGCTTTGTATCGCTCCAGATAAGCTTTAAAAAGCACTTTGTCGGATGAGTGGATTTTAACATCACTAAGGTTTTCTGCAGGCAGCTTTGGGTATAGTTCAAATATGCCGCCATCGTACATTTCCCTTACAGAAGTCGCGAGTTTTAAAATATCATTTTGAGAGTTGGTGCGTTCAATTTTTTCGAGTTTAACAGATAACGCAACTTTATCTTGCCCCGTCAACCACTCAACATTCAAAGCCGGGCTAAACGATTGTCCAACTGGAGGCAACTGGCAAGGATCGCCCACAAAAATGATCTTGTTTTTTCCTACAACCGTAAACAGATCGTCTAAAACAATGCCCGAGCCATAACTGGCGAATGAACCTTCCTTAGATATTTCACAGGATAGCATCGAAGCTTCATCAACAATGTAAAGCCTTTTCTCTTCGTCAACCACACGGGTGGTAAACTCCATGGATAACTAACTGGTTGCTGGCATTGGCGGTATTGTCGCGCAGCATATCATCGTTAATGCCGTTGATCTTGTTGAAGCTGTAAACCTCGCTGTGTACTGTTTTTGCTGGGAAGCCGGTTTTGCCTTTTAAAACGGTAGCCGCTCTGCCGGTTGAAGCCAATAAACAAAATTCCTGTTCTTCGGCAGTTAGCCAGGTTGCCAGCTGCTGCATCAGGAAGGTTTTGCCTGTTCCCGCATATCCCTGTAATACAAAAACATTTGCCGAAGGATGTTCCAGGAACTTCTTGATCGCTTTAAATGCTGCTTTTTGCTCCGGATTAAAGGTTAGGGTTGACATGAAGAAGCTAAGATGCGAATAAAATGCTAATATTATTAGTTTTATTTGATTTTTTTCTTATTTTAATCCCTCAACAAATTCCCTCATTGCCAAACCGGGATCGGGCTGTTTCATAAAATTTTCGCCAATTAAAAAGCCATTAAAGCCTGCTTTTTTCAATTCTTTAATCACATCGGTATTACTAATAGCGCTTTCCGAGATCTTTAAAAACTCCTTCGGGATATGATCAGCTAATTTGAATGAGGTTTCTACCGATACGCTAAAATCAGCCAAATTGCGGTTGTTTACACCAATCGCATCAAGGTTAGGGTTTATGCTGCGTTCCAACTCTTCCAGATTATGCACTTCTAACAACACATTTAAGCCGAGGCTTTTTGCCAACGATGCCAGTTGCTGAATTTGAGCAGGCGTCAATATCGCCGCGATGAGCAAAATAATATCAGCACCTAAAGCTTTGGCTTCAATTACCTGGTACTCGTCTATCATGAAATCCTTACGAAGTACGGGAATAGTATTAGCTTGTCTTGCACGGATGAGATCAGCTTTGCGGCCCATGAAGAACTGCTTATCAGTTAATACTGATAAGGCCGAAGCGCCAGCCTCGGCATAAGCATTAGTTACTGTGGCAACCTTTACTTTATCATTAATAATACCCTTTGATGGCGATTTGCGCTTAAACTCAGCGATGATCCCTGTACGGTTAGGGTCTAACAAAAAGTCTCTGAACGAATACGTTTCTCGTGAGAAAAACTCCGACTCCTCAAGCTGGGTAAATGATGTTTTATTTTTAGCCGATGCTACTTCCTTAAGTTTATTGGCTACTATTTTATCTAAAATAGACCCCGCAGCCCCCTGAGGAGGGAGTTGGAATGCGTTTTTATTTATAGTCATATTTATATTATTAAGTATTTAATACTCCCCCTTCAGGGGGCCGGGGGTAATCCAGTTTGCCATCATTTCTTTACCAAATTCTGTTAATATCGATTCCGGGTGAAATTGTACACCGCGTACATCATATTCCTTATGCCTCAATGCCATAACGGAATTATCTTCTTCATCAATCGCGGTAACCGTTAACACATCCGGTATAGATTTTTCATTCACCACCCATGAGTGGTATCTACCTACTTTAAAGCTTTCCGGCAAACCAACAAAAAGCTGTTCGCTTTTATCAGTTACTTTGATAGGCGTTGCGATGCCATGCATAGGCTGTTTTAGATTATACAATTCGCCGCCGAAAACTTCAGCAATGGCTTGTTGGCCTAAGCATACACCAAAAATACTTTTTGTAGGTGAATATTTTTTGATCACATCCAGCAACAAGCCAGCCTCAGACGGTATACCCGGACCTGGGGACAGGATGATCTTATCATAGGCGTCAACATCTTCAATATTGAATTTATCGTTCCTCCAAACGTCGCATTGCAGGCCAATCTCATTTACCAAATGCACCAAATTGTAGGTAAAGGAATCGTAATTATCTATTATTAATATGTTTTTGCCCCCCGGCCCCTTAAAGGGGGAGGGGGTGTTTGTGTTTTTATCATTTGTCATAATCATTTCTTTTTTGTTCCCCCTTTAGGGGGCTAGGAGGTTACAATTCCTCCGCTAATTCAATGGCTTTCCTTAAAGCCGCAATTTTGTTGTCAACTTCTTTTAACTCGCTTTCTGCTATCGACCCCGCTACTATACCGGCACCAGCCTGATAATGTAAAGTGTTGTTCTTGCTTAAAAACGAGCGGATCATGATTGCATGGTTAAAATCGCCGTTAAAACCTAAGTAACCTATTGCGCCGCTGTAAAAGCTGCGTTTAGTTTTTTCGTTCTCGTCGATGATCTCCATGGCGCGGTATTTTGGTGCGCCGCTCAATGTCCCCGCCGGGAAGGTATCCGCGACAATTTTAAATGATGCTACGCCCGGTAATAACTTACCACTAACATGCGATACCAAATGGATAAGGTGCGAATAGTACTGTACTTCCTTAAATGCTTTAACCTCTACCTGCTCACAATGCCTGCTCAGGTCGTTACGGGCAAGGTCGACCAACATTACGTGTTCGGCAGACTCTTTGGGATCTTCAATAAGCTTTTGCGCTAATTCTGCATCTTTAATATCATCTCCTGTACGTTTAAATGTGCCTGCAATAGGGAAAATACTGGCAACCCTATTTTTAATAGTGATCTGTGCCTCCGGCGATGAACCGAAGATCCTGAAATTGCCGTAATCGAAATAGAATAAATATGGGGATGGGTTGATAGACCGCAAAGCACGGTAAACGTTAAACTCATCGCCCAAAAACTTTTTAGAGAAGGCACGGGACGGTACGATCTGGAAAACATCACCACGATAAATATGCTGTTTCATCTTTTCAACAATAGCCATAAAGCCTTCGTTGGTTAAGTTGGATTGTTCCGCCTCATCACTTTTAAAAGTATATTCCGGGAAGTTTTTGTTTTTAATAAGATATTCTATTTTCTCGATTCCGTTGATTGCATCCTGTCCTTCGGGCTGATTATAAGAAATATACAGCTCATTTTTAAAGTGATCTATAGCGATAACGTAGCGGTACATGTTGTACTGCATTTCCGGTATCTTTTTGCTGTCGTCGTCGGTCTTTTTTAGTTTGATGGTTTCAAAATGCTCAACCGCTTCATGAGTAAAATAACCGAATAAACCATTCGAGATGATTTTCAACCCGGTTTCATTAGTATCGAAACTGCTTAAAAAATCATTGATCTGATCTATTAGTTCAAATTCTCCGGCTTTATAGGTTTCGGTTGTGCCATCCGGATATTTCTTTTTTAACTCGCCATCATTCAATAACAAGCCCGCAATAGGTTCGCAGCAAATGTAGCTTGTGCTATTCTCACGACTGTGGTAGTCGGAGCTCTCCAGCAAAAGTGAATTTGGGAACACATCCCGCAGGCGTAAATATATGCTTACAGGCGTGGTAGTATCAGCAAGTAGCTTTTTATGTGTAGTGATTATTTTAAACTTTTTCATCAGTATAATTTGTTTTTTAATTGAGATGAAGCTATCATGAGCCGTTTATTTATTTCAATTTGTGAGCGGTGGCTCATGATGGTTTCATTCTTTATATGGCCTTAAAACAAAAAAAACCCGGTGAATTATATTCGCCGGGTTCCAAATAGGTTTACAATTGGTTAATCTATAAGATCAAATAGTATCCGGCTGCCAATTTTGTTGGTGCCACCACAGGTTAGTTTGGTTGATTTTGATCATAGAGGGAGCAAATTTATAAAGAAAATTGAATTTGCAAACTTTTTCTCAATTTATTTTAATGGCTTACCCCAAAAAATGGGCGCATGCTCTGTACAATAGCTAATACAATGACTAACAGCGCCAATAAATAAAATATAGCGATGGTGCGATGTTTAGCAGCGGGTGCCAATACTTTTTTTGATCGGATGTGCCCAACTGTTATTAACGCGATAGCAAATATCATCATGGTGATGTGTTCAACTGTCCAGTAACGGGTATCATGGTCCTGCATAGCGGTTTTGCTGAATTGCACTAACGGGCTAACAAAATATAATGCCAAACCTATGAGCAATTGAATATGTGCCGATATCATGGTGAACATATTTATTTTGCGGTTGGTATTTGTGTATGGGCGGTTACCGAACCAGCCTGCCAGTGATTGGAGGATGGTCAGCAATAGCAGTACCATTACAATAAACCTGAAACCCGAATGTGCCTGTAATAAAATTTGATATAAATTCATGTTGTTAAATAATTATTCGAATATACATTTTATTGGATTAATAATTTAAAAAGAGGGATGCTGCGATTTCTTCTCTGGGAAGTGCAGGAAGGGGGTTGAATAGTTATACAAACCCCACCCTACACCCGCCCAAGGGCGGGAATCGCACTGTGCCCTGGCTTTTAGTTAGTGCGATATCAATGCTAATAAAAACAAAAACCTGCTCAGTTGAGGAGCAGGTTTTCAATATCGGTGTAATTACACCAAAATCTGTGAAATCAAAAAAAGGATTAAACTTCAGCTAAATGTTCGCCGGTTACTACTTCTTTAATTTTGTTTTCTAATTCTTCCATTAGTTCGGGGTTATCCGATAATAATGTTTTAACGGCATCACGGCCCTGGCCTAAGCGGGTTTCGCCATAGCTAAACCATGAACCTGCTTTTTTAATGATGTTATGCTCAACACCTAAGTCGATTATTTCACCAACTTTTGATATGCCTTCGCCAAACATAATGTCAAACTCAGCGATACGGAACGGCGGTGCCACTTTATTTTTAACGATCTTAACTTTTACACGGTTACCTGATACTTCGTCAGAATCTTTTATCTGTGATATACGGCGTACATCTAAACGTACCGAAGCATAGAATTTCAAGGCGTTACCACCGGTAGTAGTTTCCGGGTTACCAAACATTACACCAATTTTTTCTCGCAATTGATTGATGAATATGCAGCAACATCCTGTTTTGCTGATAGTGCCGGTTAATTTACGCAATGCCTGCGACATTAACCTGGCCTGTAAGCCCATTTTGGAATCGCCCATTTCGCCTTCAATCTCGCTTTTTGGCACTAAGGCAGCAACAGAGTCGATTACCAAAATATCAATAGCGCCTGAACGGATCAGGTTATCAGCAATTTCCAAAGCCTGCTCACCATTATCCGGTTGAGAGATTAAAAGATTTTCTACGTCGACGCCTAGTTTTTTAGCATAAAAACGGTCGAATGCATGCTCCGCGTCAATAAATGCAGCAATGCCACCTTTTTTCTGCGATTCAGCAATAGCATGAATAGCCAAGGTTGTTTTACCTGATGATTCCGGGCCGTATATTTCTACCACACGACCTTTAGGCAAGCCGCCAACACCTAAAGCAATATCAAGGCCTAATGAGCCGGTTGAGATCACTTCTGTAGCTTCAATGGCGGTATCACCCAATTTCATGATGGTTCCTTTTCCGTATGATTTTTCCAGCTTATCTAACGTAAGCTGTAATGCTTTTAATTTTTCTGCGTTTGCGTTCATTGTCTTTGTAATTCAAAACAAATGTAAATGTATTTATTTATAAATGCTAATTTATTTAGTAAAATAATTCTAAATATTTGTTGTGTAAATATAATGATTGCAAAAGCTATAGCATAAGTTTAATGCGAAATTTGAATTAATATTATTTATATATTCGGAAATCTAAACATCCGTATTAATGGAAGCATTACATATAGTTTATGACTTTGCGAATCGATCTATTAGCTTGGGATTTTTAGGCCCATTGCCGTTTATTGGCATCGGATTATTTATATATTATTATCATAAAGGTATAAAGAACGATTCCGAAGCTATGTATCGTTTACATACGCGAAAAAATGGAATGATTTTAGGATTGGCAATGGTAATATTTTTAAGCATTGGATTTATTATAACTACTATTGAAGGTTTTACAAATTATTTTCATGCAAAGAGTATTTATGATAACCATAATTTTAAGACGGTAGAGGGAACAGTAGAAAACTACCATCCAATGCCTTTGGGTGGCCATGACACAGAACGGTTCGATGTAAATGGAGTCCATTTTGAGTTTAGGGATTATGATGGAACTGATTATGAATATAATAATGCTGCAGTAAATGGTGGGGCTATTGAAAAGAACTTATATGTTAAGATAAGTTACTTTAACAATGGTAAAAAAAATGTGATTCTTAAACTTGAAACAGATTGACATTTCACAATATTAAAGTCCTTTTTTCCTAACAATTCCCGGTCTGCGGCTACGTTTGTTTTCGGTATCGGCAACACCTTCGGCACCATAACTACGGGCCATTTTGGCTATGCGTTCTTCAAAAGTTTCGGTGGTTAGTTTTTCCCTCCCTAAACTATCCACCATAATCGGGAACGCGAATGGGGTAGGGCGTTCAATGGTTTTTAGTATGATGCTTTGTTTTTCAATACGCTGCAAAGCCATGCGGAGCCTAAATTCCTCCAATTGAAAAGCCAATGCCTCGTTATAAGCTTGCCTCACCAATAAATTATCAGGCTCATATTCGCTAAATACTTCGAATAATAACGAGGTTGATGCCTGCAAATGCTTGTTCTTTACCTGCTGACCGGGGTAGCCGGTAAATACCAAGCCGCCAATATGGGCGATGTCTCTAAATCGCCTGCGCGCCATCTCGTTGGCATTTAAACTGTGTTGTATATCTTCCAATAAATTATCAATCGAAAAAAAACTAGCGTCTTCCAATATTTCTTCAATTGGCACATCATCATCGGTTAGCAACTCAAAACCATAATCATTCATGGCAATAGAAAAACTGGCGCTCCTGATTTTGCTGATGCGATAGGCTAATAGCGATGCCATCCCCTCATGTACCAATCTACCCTCAAAAGGATAAAATAATAAATGATGCCCCTCGCGGGATTTAAAAGATTCGATCAAAAATTCATGGCTTTGTGGTAGATGCGATAACTCTTCCTGCAACTTAAACAGCGGCCTTAGCGCAATAACCTCTTCATCCTTTTCAATACCATGTGCTACTTCATCCAGCTTATCGCGGAATACAGCAGCCAATTGTGACGATAAGGGCATTCGCCCACCATTCCAGCTTGGTATAATTCCTTTGGTTGAATTTGATTTTCTAACATAAGCGGTCATTTCCTTCACCCGCACAAACTCCAAACTACGCCCCGCGAACCAAAACGTATTACCTGGTTTAAGTTTGGATACAAAGCTTTCCTCAATAGTACCCAAGCTGCCGCCACTTAACCATTTAACACGGATGCTCAACTCACTGGTGATGGTACCGATGCTTAACCGGTGTCGCATAGCCACCCGGCGATTGTTTACTTTATATAATCCATTCTCTACTTCGACCTTTAAAAACTCATCATATTGGGCAAGTGTTTTACCGCCGTTGGTAATGAAATCTAAAAGTTGGTTAAACTCATTTCTTGTCAGATCCGCGAAAGCGAAGGTGGTTTTCACTTCTTTAAATAATTCATCAGCCCTAAACCCATCCGATACCGCCAGCGTAACCATAAACTGTATCAGCACATCCATAGTAAGCAACATCGGGTCGCGGCTTTCAAAAATTCCTTTTCTGATGCCTTCTTTTAGTGCCGCTCCTTCCAATAATTCCAGAGAATGTGTGGGCACAAAATAAGCTTTGGATATGGCACCCGGGTGGTGGCCGCTTCGACCGGCGCGTTGCATAAAACGGGCTACACCTTTGGGGCTGCCAACTTGTATCACTGTATCCACAGGACGAAAATCCACACCCAAATCTAAACTCGAAGTACAAACAACAACCTTCAACGCTTCGGCATGTAAGGCAGCTTCTACCCAATTCCGTAGTTCATTATCTAATGATCCATGATGCATCGCCATTACACCGGCATATTCGGGGTAATTATCTAAAATGGCGTGATACCATATCTCCGACTGTGAACGGGTATTGGTAAATATCAGTGTGGTTTTGCTTTTGGCAACAATATCCATCACTTGTGGCAGCAATTTTATACCGATGTGCCCCGACCAGGAATAACTTTCAATATTTTCAGGTATGATGGATTTGATCAGCAATTTCTTCTCCAGGTTGGCACGAATCATGGTTATTCTATCAGCAGGGAAATCGTTACCTAATAATACTTCTCCCGCTTGCTCCAAATTACCGATGGTGGCGGAGATACCCCAAATTCTTAGTCCATAGTCAATAGTTGATAGTTCATAGTCATTAATGTTACCATAGACTTCAGACTTTAGACTTAAGGCTTTTAACTTTGATAACCCCAACTCTACCTGCACACCTCTTTTAGTGCCTAACAACTCGTGCCATTCATCAATCACTACCACTTGCAGGCCGCTGAATATTTTAGAGTATTCTTTTTGGGCGAGCATCAGGTGCAGGCTTTCGGGAGTAGTTAAAAGTACTTCCGGAAGCTTCTTCTTTAATGCTGCTTTTTCGGCGGCAGGGGTGTCGCCGGTGCGGGTAGCTATTTTCCAGGGGATGCCAATTTCGTCGCAAACTTCCTGCATCGCCTTTTTTATGTCATTTGTTAGGGCACGCAATGGGGTTATCCAAAGCATTAGTAAACCATTGTTTTTATTTTTCGCGTAACTATCCGGATATTTGTTGATGTAATCTGCTAAGAAAGGCAAAAATAAAGCGAATGTTTTACCACTGCCGGTTGGCGCATTTAACAAGCCCGACAAGCCGTTCAAATAAGCTGCTTCCATCTCGCTCTGAAAGGCGAATTGTTCCCAGTTTTTTTGTTTATACCAATCGAGAATAACTTGCTGCCCAACAGAAATCATATTGCAAATAACAAAATTGAATAGATTTAGTTATAGTATAAAATATTTAATGTAGTCATGTTTAAATTCCTTTTTATCCCGGCCGTTTCCATATTGCTGTTTGGCTGTGAATCCATATCGACACATAAAAGTTTAGCTGATAGTATCCACGCTGTCGATACACCTTTAAAAACCATTTTACCGGCTAAAATGATAGTTCCGGGTAAGCGTATTGGCGATATTTATATTAATGAAAATGCGGATAGCTTAGTGGCAAAATTGGGTAAGCCCGATTCGAGTAATGCTGCAATGGGCGCTTCATTTATGGTTTGGCTTAACAAAACAGGCAAGAATATACATCAAACCAGTATTTATGCCCATCATAATATGGGTGCTGCGGATGAAAAGATAAACTATATAAAAGAGGTACGGGAAACGTCGCCCAGCTTTAAAACGGCCGATTATGGTGGAGCAGGTTCGGAAATTAAAGATGTTTTGAAATTATATAAGCTGAAAAAGCATCCTGCCCCCGGCAATAAAAAACTTTGGTTGTATGATAATTACCAGGCAGGCATAGGTTTTGAGGTTGACTCAACCGGAAAATGTTTGGCGGTATATATACACGCTCCAAACGATAGTTCGGCAAATTATTTAAATTTCCACTAACAAAAAAAGGCCATCCGTTAGCTAACGGATGGCCTTTTTACTTTTTGACTGAGCTTATTTCTTCTCAGGTAACAATATGAATTTTATAAGGTTATCACCACTTAAGTATTTGTTAGCGGCATCTTTCGTGCTTTGTACAGTTACTGTTTTCAAATTTTTAACATAATTTAAAATCCTGTGTGGGTTTTCCTGATTTTGGCTGCCACTTGCTAAGTATCCAGCCCAAAAAACATTCTGCCTTACCTGTACTTCGGTTGAGCGCATATCCTCTGACGTGAATTTCTCAATGTCTGTTTGCTGGGCACCGTTTTGTTTGATTTTATTGATCTCGTCAAGCGTTGCGGCAACCAGCTTGTCAACATTTGCAGGGGCGCAGGTAAAGAATATGGTAAAGCTATACCTGCCGTTAGGAATTTTTACATAACTCGCCCTAACCGCAGGTGAGTAAACGCCACTTTCTTCTTGTCGCAGGCGGTCAATAAGCTTAAGTTGTACTATTGCCTCAAGCGCATCCATTTGCACATTGTTTAGTTCGTTATAATCATATTCACCATTAAATACCAACTGTACAGCGGCTTTATCGCCAATGCCCTTATATACTATTTTGGTGATTTGCCCTGCCGGTGGGTGAATGTTCAAATTCTTGTAAGTTTCTTTACTATTGGTTGATGGTAAACCTCCCAGGTAAGTTTCCAATAAAGGCTTGATAGTTGGGATATCAAAATTACCTACAAAAGTAAATGTAAATCCACTCGCATCCGCAAAGCGGTCTTTATAAAAACTATAAGCTTTATCAAGGTTGGCTGCGTTTAACCTGCCGGGCGTGGTAACCATATTACGAAAGTTATAGTTATTTAAAACAGCAGAAACAGTATCCCTGTAAACGTTATCGGGGTCAAGGCTACGATTGTTTAAGAAAGCATTAGATTGTGAAATTGTTGATTGCCATATGTCCGGATCTTTACGCGGTTGCGTAAAATATAGATAAAGCAATTGCAAAGCAGTTTCAAAGTCTTGCGGAGATGAACTTCCGGTTATACCCTGTGCATTTTCGCTGATGTATGGCGATAAACTAACATTCTTGCCGGCCATCATTTTATCCAACTGTATTTGATTGAAATTGCCAACCCCGCTACTGCCAATAACATCGCCGGCTAAGCTGGCCGATGTAAAATCATCATCGTTTGCTAATGAGGTACCGCCAAAGCTGTAACCATTTATTAATATCTGATCATTTTTAAAGTCGGTTGGTTTTAAAATTATTTTTACACCGTTGCTTAACGTAAGCGTTGCTGTAGCGATTGAGTCATCACTTACGGCCCTAACAGTTACGCTTGGTATCGGCATTTTGTCTAACAGGGGCTTGGTGCTAACATTATCCACGTAAGGTGTTAGGTTATTACCGGCGGTATTTATCCAACTAAGAATAGTTGCCTGGTTGGGTAGTTTAGCCTTCTCTTTTTCGGGAGCCTCCACTACAATCACCCTGTTTTGTTCACTGATAAATCTACCAGCCATCGCGTTCAGTTCAGCAAGGGTTATCTTGCCAATATTGTTCACGTAAAAGTTGTATTCAAAATCAATTCCGGGAATGGCTTCACCCTTTAAAAAATTTTGTTCGTATTCTTCAACATAACTTGTTGATGAGGTTTTGTCCCGTTCTTTATATTCATTTTGCAATTGCTGCAGCGCATTTTGTTTTGCACGCTCCAATTCAGTTGCAGTGAAGCCGAATTTGTGCGCGCGTTCCGTTTCAGCAACCACCGCTTTTATAGCGGTTTCCATATCGCTGTCCGACTTTGATACCGCTACTGTAATAAAGGCATCCTGTCTGCCCAAAAACGGCCCGTAAGAAGCCTGGCCGAATAAGAATGGCGGGTTACGTTTTTGGCTAAGCTCGCCAATACGCGCATTTAGCATTTGGTTAAATAGCGCTACCCTAACACTTTGTAAATATTGTGAACCCGTTTTAACAATAGTTTCGGGATGTTTAACTATTATTTCAGCCAAAGTATATGGGAATTCTTTATCTGTAGCTACAACGACGCTTGTTCCGGGGCTTGGCGGATCGTTATAGATGACGCGCGGCTTTTCAACAGGTGGGTTTTTAAGCGACGAAAAGTTTTGTTTGATTAGATCCTCTACGCGTCTCGGGTCAAAATCGCCAACCACTATTACCGCCTGCAAATCAGGGCGGTACCAGTCATGGTAGAAATTCCTGATGGCATCGGCACTTATTGTTTTTATAATTTCTTCTTTTCCAATTGGTAAACGGGTAGCATACCTGGAATTGTTAAACAATACCGGATAAATTTGCTGCTGCAGACGTTCCTGTGCATTTTTGCCACGCTGGCGTGCTTCTTCCAAAACAACACCGCGTTCTCTGTCTAATTCCGCAGGGTCAAAGGTATCATATCCTGCCCAGTTGGCCAGTATGTTGAAACCCTTTTCAAATACATCTACGCTATCAGTTGGCAATGGTAATTCGTAAACTGTTTCATCAAAAGTTGTGGCTGCATTTAAGTCAGCACCAAATTTTACACCTGATTTTTGCAGATAATCAACTAACTGATTTTTAGGGAAATCTCGTGTTCCGTCAAACGACATATGCTCGGTAAAGTGAGCCAAGCCCTGTTGGGCGTCGGTTTCTAAAACTGAACCTACTTTATTAACTAGATATAGTTGAGCTCTGTTTTTTGGCTCGGCGTTAGCGCGAATGTAATAAGTTAAGCCATTTGGCAGCCTGCCAATAATAACGTTGTGATCAACAGGCAAAAGATCAGCTATTGACTGCAGTGCGTCAGTTTTTGCAGCGGTTGGTTTATGAGCAACAGCCTTTTTCTTTACCTGTGCAAACGCTCCGCCCGAAGCCATCAGCAAAGCCAAAGCCGCTACTGAGATGTTCTTGTTAAAATTCATTAGTTTAAATTATAGGAATATATTTAGTGCTAAAGTGCAAAACGTATTTTTTAGTTACAAAGTATTATTTACCGGCCATAGTATCTTTCATCATATTTTCAAGCTCATCTTTATGAGCTAATACAATGTTCTGGCCCCATTGCATCCCTTTATTCATCAATTCAGGCTGTTTATCAGTCATGGCTTTCCCGGCGGGTGTTTCTAAAAAATCCGCAATACTATTCAATTCATCCTCGCTATATTCTGACGCATAGATCACAGCAAAATCTTTT
>Ga0302197_10000910_pt1 | contig 29573 bp, 18 predicted proteins | sample II_Bog_N2_1_FD_193526 | JGI IMG/M metagenome (GOLD analysis project Ga0302197, IMG submission 193526) | Peat permafrost microbial communities from Stordalen Mire near Abisko, Sweden - II_Bog_N2_1 | ecosystem: Environmental > Terrestrial > Soil > Wetlands > Peat | place: Sweden: Abisko... | reverse complement strand
CCAGCGGTCTTCCAGTCGCTCGTCCGATACGCGCGTATCTTGCCCGAGTCACCCGTCGCCACATACAGCAACGCCCCATCCGGCGAATACGCCAGCCCCGCATGAACCTCCATGGCCGGATCGCTTTTCGCTCCGGCGGGCATGCGGCGCACCGCAGGCTTCTCGGCAGCCGGGTCGCCGATCACATTCAGTGCGAACGGAAATCCGATCGACGGCACCGCAATCTCCGCGCCATCCGGCCGCACCGCAAGCGCAAATGGATAAGGCGCCAGCGCAATCCAGTTCCCTGCCGGATGAATCTCGCGCCCATTCGGCAATACCGCCGCCACGCCGGCCTGTGCAACCGCCGCCGCGGCAGAAACCATCCACGCCGCACAAAGGAGGGGGAAATTCCTTCGCTTTTCAAAAATCATGCGTCCAGTATGCACGATGAAGATGAACAACTCGTTTCACCGCCGTTCCCCTGGGGGGATAGGGGACTGGAGTTTCTGCCTTTTCCTGGACGATTGTTCGCTGAGCCAACTAAGCAAATAGGTCTGGCGATACATAATTTATTGACATACCGACGTAACTACTTTACGTCATTCCTGAGTCTATGCTCAGGAGCCCTCCATGAACGATGAGATCGAAGGCGTAGTCCTTTCCGCATTCTAAACCTCACTGGAAGCGCAATTACGAGCCATTCGCCGACTTTGTCAGGGTCAGACGGAGGAGGGCCAACCACGCCCGAAAGAAGGTCGGTCACAAGGGGACATGGCGGACAACATACTTAAGAAGGCGCGCACTCCGCTGCATGTTCCCGAGATTATCGACCGCATCCAGGCGCAGTTCGGCGTAGCCGTGGATCGGGAGTGCCTAGTTTCCGATAGGCTTCGAGAACCTTGCGCACGTAGTCTTCTCGGCCGAACGGTTGTTGACCCATGCCCGTCTCCTCAGCCTTGCGGAACGCGCAGCGATGGTCCGTCGATGCGTATGGTGTGGCAGTAATGACGGACGCGGCTCAACAGCGCATCGACCATGGCCGGGTTGCCGAGGAAGTTGCCCCATTCGTCGTAGCTCAGATTTGTGATGATGATCGAGGCGTGGCGATGATAGCGCTCCTCCGTCAGCTTGAAGAAGATGTTGGACTGTTCGGGCTTCAGCGTCGGGTATGCAATCGAGCAGGCGACCGACAGGCTGCCTTTTCTTCCGGTCCAACCCAGGGAATCAAACTGTGTCCCGTACCCCGACTCTTGCTCAACGGCGCCGAGGCCTGAAGCCACAGGTCCGCATCGCCGCCGGCCACTTACGAAGAGTTGACGCGGGTCGCTTTGTCTCTCCTGAACAGGAATGGTGCCGATCCGAGGCTAAGGTTCCGTCTGGTGGGCGTTGGCCTCGGCAACTCAAAGGATCCGGGCGAGGGCATGGAACCATCGCTCTTTCACGCTTCCCTTTGATTTCCGCCGAATCGAACCGACCGCGTCATTTACAGGCAGTCTGCTCGAAGGCGGCAAGGCCTACAACGCGGCCGATTGGATAGCGCGATTACGCAAATCTTGGTAACGCATCGAGATTCGGTTGGAAAAAAGGCGGAGAGCCGCCTAATCATTAGCGCAACTTCCGGTGTGCTAGAATTTGGCGACTCGCGGATGCCTAATGAAATGCCGGCATCTTCGGAATGATTCCGCGGCGGTGCTGCCCCTTATCAGCGCGCCTTGTCTTTTTACTACTACACGGAGGATGTATGACTCGCTCGACCGTTTGTTTCGCCGTCGCTGTTTTGCTCGCTCTTCCCGCGGCTTCTCAGACATCAACCGAGGCGACCCTGCCCTATTCACCGAGCCTCGACATCACCTCAATGGACAAGACGATCGATCCCTGCGTGGACTTCTACACATATTCCTGCGGTGGATGGCAGAAGCAGAATCCCATTCCGGCGGATCAGACCTCGTGGAGCGTCTACGCGAAGCTCTACCAGGACAACCTGAGGTTTCTACGCGGCATTCTGGAAGAAGCGGCAGCCAGGAGGACGGGGCGCAACAAGGTAACGCAGGAGATCGGCGACTTCTACGGCGCTTGCATGGATGAAAACACCGTCAACCAGCGCGGTGTTGGTGCGATCCAGCCGCAACTGGATGCGATCGCGGCGATGAAGTCCACACGGGACATCGCGCCGCTGACGGCGCATGTCACGCTCCCTTTTGGTCAAACGCTGCTGTTTGGAGCCGGTTCCGCGCAGGATCCGGACAACTCCGAGCAGGAGATTGCCGACCTCGATCAAGGAGGCCTCGGCCTTCCCGATCGCGACTACTACACCAAGGAAGATAACAAGTCGAAGGAGATTCGCGAGCGATATTTGCAGCACGCGCAGGCTGTCTTCCAATTGCTGGGCGATACACCGGAGGCCGCAAAGAAGAACGCCGACACGGTGATGCGGATGGAAACTGCCCTTGCGAAGGCCTCGTGGACGCGTGTGGAGCAACGCAATCCATATAACTTGAAGAACAAGATGAAGATGGGCGATTTAGAAAACCTCGCGCCGAACTTCGACTGGACGGCCTATTACCGCGAGGCCCGTTATCCGAATTTCGAGATCGTGAACGTTGAGTCTCCCAAGTTCTACAAGCAGATGAGCGATTCACTGACGGCGGAGCCGGTGGAGAACTGGAAGACTTACTTCCGCTTTCACATCGCCGACTCGTACTCGGCATTTCTCTCCAAGCCGTTTGCGGACGAGAACTTCAACTTCTATCGTGCCTACCTGCGCGGTGCAAAGGCGCAACAGCCACGCTGGCGCCAATGCGTGCAGCATACCGATTTCAACCTGAGTGAAGCGTTGGGACAGGCGTATGTTGCCAAGGTCTTCTCGCCGGAGTTGAAAGCCGCGTCGCTGGATATGGTGGACCGAATTGAAGAATCCATGCGCGAGCGAATTGCGCAGCTCGACTGGATGAGCCCACAGACAAAACAGCAGGCGCTGATCAAACTGCAGGCGATTCGGAACAAGATCGGCTATCCCGATAAGTGGCGCGACTATTCCTCGATCGAGATTTCGCCGACAGACTTTGCCGGCAATATGGAACGCACGGGCGCCTTTGAGCTGCACCGGCAGATCAACAAGATTGGATTGCCGGTGGATCACGGCGAGTGGATGATCTCCGCAGCCACGGTTGACGCCTACTACAACTCGCAGATGAACGACATCAACTTTCCCGCGGGCGTTCTGCAGCCGCCCATCTACGACCGCAAGATCGACGATGCCCCAAACTACGGTGACACCGGGGGCACCATCGGACACGAGCTTACCCACGGCTTTGACGATGAGGGAAGCCAGTTCGACGCCAAGGGCAACCTTAAAGATTGGTGGACGAAGGAAGACCGGGAGAAATTCGACGCGCGTACCAAATGCGTGGACGACCAGTATTCGTCGTATTTGGCCGTGGACGACGTGCACGTTAATGGCAAGCTTACGCTGGGCGAGAACGTCGCCGATCTTGGCGGCGAGATTCTTGCCTTCATGGCATGGCAAAACAAGACAAAAGACATGAACCTTCAGCCGGTGGATGGACTGACGCCGGAGCAGCGCTTCTTTGTAGGATTTGCGCAATGGGACTGCGCCAACGAGCGCCCTGACGATCTGCGGGTACGCGCTGCCACGGATCCTCACTCACCTGCTAAATACCGCATCGATGGTGTGCTGGTGAACATGCCCGAGTTTGCCAAAGCATTCGAATGCAAAGCAGGTCAGGCGATGGTGCGTCCGGCGGCACAGGTTTGCAAAGTCTGGTAAGCGGCCACCGGGACTGCTCGGCGGCCGAATTTCTTGGGTTAGCAGGCCTTCTTTTCGGTTCAGCGCTCTACCGCGAATTCAAAGTCAGTGTTCTGGGAGAAATCGTCAAACACTACCTGTCGTACGAGGATGAGTGCGATAAGCGAGTTCGCAGGATGGAGGTTTAGTTGGTCCGTAGTTGCTGAATCGAACCTTTCAGCATCTTCCTGTGACGTATTTGAGTTTCGTCGCCTCTGCCCCCGCCTGAACGTGCCGCGCACATTGGTGGCTTACCCCGTGCCAACAATCGCGACGCGATGAACGTTGCGTGGAATGTGATCGCTTTAGACGCTCTGAAAACTTCGCGACAATCCATGTCCGGATGCCGCGCTCGCTGCTAGGCCGGTTTAGCATCAGGGACGGACCTTCTACGTAGGCATACCTGGTTTTCCTGATCCAGTCGGCGTTTCAGCACGGCGCCGTCGATTAGAGCGCCGCTCGGCTCCAATTCGGTTATACTTCCGAGTCATTGACTCACAACTAGGATCTCACTCTCTACCAGAACGTCCTGGGACCGGCTCCTTGCAAAATAATTGCAAGAGACTTCGGTCAGTCCGTTCTTCTATCAGGCATCGATCTCTGTGAGTCGAGGGTATCGAAGAATGGAAATCATTGGTGTACTGGTGGTCGGATTCCTGCTGGGGATCCCTATCGTTGCAGTCATCGCTTTGGTTCGATCCGCGAATACACGCAAGCTGCTTGAAGAAACTACCTGGGAATACCGCGACAAAATCTCTGACTTGACCGGTGAGATTGCCAAACTTCGCCGTGAACTCGCCGAGGTCTCGCAGAGGGTGGGCCAGCCAGCCCCAGCTTCTTCGCCTGCGCCAACAGCCGAGGCACATACGGTCAAGACTGCCCCAGCACCAGTTGCGGCGCCTTCGCAGACAGCCGGCCCAATCGAGCACCCCGTAGCGGCAACTGTCGTCCCTAAGCCTGCGCTCAGTTCCTCGCTTTCTTCGCAGTCGGTGAGCCCCCCTGAGACACAGGTTTTTCTCAAGCAGGCTGCTCCGTCCCAGTCGACACAGCGCATTGATCCGGTCGTCAGTCCGATTCCCCCCCGGCCGCAACCGGCAAGTGCTCTGCCCGCGACGCCGACCGCGCAGCCTGTGACTGCAACCAGGAGCGAAGCGCGCCCCGATGCGGCTCCACGGCCAGTCCGAGCCGTTCCGTCTCCACAACCCAGCGCAACGCAACCGCCGCGTCTTCCTGTGCCGCCAGCGGCTCCCCGCTTTGCGGCGCTTCAAGACGAGCCGACCCGCAAGAGTTTCGCGGAGCGGCTGCGCGCCACGCTTCCACTCGAAGAAGTGCTGGGCATGAACCTGTTCGCCAAGCTGGGCATTATCCTGCTGGTTCTTGGCTTCGCGTTGTTGGGCCGCGTGGCGCTTATTTCCATGGGGCCGGGAGCGAGAGTCGCCCTGATTTACGCGGCGGCAGGCGTGCTGCTTGGCGGAGGCATTCGACTCGAAGGGAAAGAGCGCTATCACCTTGTTGGCCGCACTGGAATTGGCGGCGGCTGGGCGCTGCTGTTCTTCACTACCTATGCCATGTATCACGTTCCGGCAATGACGGTCATGAGTTCCAATACGCTCAATTGTTTACTCATGCTTGTGGTTGCGATCGCAATGGTAGCGCATACGCTGCGCTATAAGTCGCAGTTGGTCACAGGTCTCGCTTTCCTACTCGCATTTTCAACCATTGCCCTAAGTCAAGACAGCGTGTACGCACTTACGGCGGGCGTGATTCTGGCCTTTGGAATCGTTGCCATCGCGTTGCGCATGCGCTGGTACGAGCTTGAGGTCTTCGGCATTCTGGCCAGTTTTGGCAACCACTTCTATTGGCTCTACAGGCTGTATCCCGACGGCATGGCGGGTCACTCGTTCCCGCAGTTCTGGCCCAGCGCCATCATCCTCATCCTCTACTGGGCAATCTTCCGCGGTTCCTATATCGCGCGCACCATTCGCGCGCCACGCGACGAAACCATCTCGACCATCGCGGCATTGCTCAACACAATGCTGCTCGGCGTGGTCATGAAATTCCAATCGACGCGCCCTGAGCTGGCTTTTTACGGAATCCTCGCAATCAGTGCGGCGGAGTTCTTCTGTGGTCAGTTGCCCGCGACACGGCGACGCCGTCCGGCATTCATTCTCCTTACGGTGATGGGCACCATGCTGATGTTCGCATCCGTTCCCTTCAAATTCAGCGGCAACAACATTGCACTGTTCTGGATGATCGCGGCAGAAATCCTCTTGATTGCCGGGATCGTCCAATTGGAAGTTGTCTTCCGCCGGCTTGGATTGCTTGCTAGCCTGTTGACCGGTCTACTGATCGTCTACGAGGCGCAGCATATCGTCGAGTTTCGCCAGCACTCTGAAGCGCAGCTCATGCAGGACGGAATCCTGCTGCTCACCTGCAGTGTCCTCTTCTACCTGAATTCCCTCTTCATTCGCGACAAGTGGGCGAACCTGTTCGACACATTTGACGGCCCGATTGCAACGGCGCAAGGCTATATCGGCTGCGTCACCGCGTTCCTCGGGGTGTGGGGCCTGTTCACCGGCGACTGGACCGCGATCGGCTGGTCTGCGTTGATGCTGGGAGCGGCTGTCGGCGTCCGATACCTGAACAACAAGCACCTCATCGTGCAGGCGAGCGCACTGTTTGTCGCCGCGGCGATTCGTGCGGCGGTCTTCAACTGTCACCTGTCCGATCTGTACCCGCACCACATCGCGCTGCGGTTAGCCACTCTGCCGATTCTTGCGGCCGTCTGTTACGCGACGGCCTGGGCGCTTTCCGGCGTCAAAGATCTGCGTCTTGTTCCTCGCACCGCTGTGCTGTGGGCGGGGACCGCGTCGCTCGTCACGCTGGCCTGGGCTGAATTGCCTCCTATGTGGATAGCTTGCGCCTGGATGGCGCTGGCGGTGGTTGTTGCGCTGATTGGACGGCGCACCAGGAACGCGGAGACCGGGATCGCCGAGTTCTCGTACCAGGAACACGCTCTGGTCGCGATTGTGGTGGCCCAGCTTTTCGCCGTCAATCTCTACGCGCAAAACTCGATGGAACGCTACCTGCCGTTCCTCGGCTGTGCCGCTGCACTCTATGCGATCTCGCGCTTCTGCACTTTGAAGGACGCATCCTACCGGCGACCGGCTGCGTGGATACACACATGGGGCGCAACCGCGCTGATCGCTACACTGGCCTGGAACGAATCTCCGCAACTCTGGCTGACGGCAATCTGGGCGGTGTTTGCGCTCGCACTTGCAATCGTTGACCGCATCTTCGATGTCGAAGAGCTTCCCTATCAAGCGCACGTGCTCGCTCTGCTTGCTGTCTGCCGCGCGGTCACTCTCAATCTGTATACGCAGGACAAGTGGCACAACGCCGATTTGCGGTTGATCACGGTGGGTATCCTGATTGCGGTCCTTTATGCGATGGCAATGTGGGTGCGCATGCCGGAGTCGCTTCGCCAACCCGAAGCACGCCATGTGTATACATGGGCCGGATCGGCCCTCACGGCGTGGCTACTGTGGAGCGAGTTGCAGCCAATCGGTGTGGCCGTGGGTTTGGCGGTCTTTGGACTATTGCTCTTTGAATTTGGAACGGGTCGCCAGCAAAGACAGATTCGCCTCCAGTCGTACCTCGCATTAGCCGCGGCGTTCGCGCGCATCTTCTTCGTCAATCTCACCGCAGCTACGCTTCCCGGCGAAGCGCTCAGTCCGCGCATATACACGGTTGCGCCGATTGCCCTGATCTATTTCTTCGTGTGGGCGCAGTTGCAATCCAATAAGGCCACGACCGAGATCGGGCGCTGGTCGCCTGGAGACCTGATCGCCTATTTAGGCACCGGGTCGGTAGCGGCTCTCCTTTATTTTCAGACACCCGCGGAATGGATCGTTGTCGCTTGGGCAATCCTGGCGGTTGCGCTATTCGCGGCAACTCTCATGCTCGACAAAGAAGTCCTCCACCGGCAGGCAGCATTCCTGGTTGCCGGAATCGTCGGTCGTGGCCTGGCGCACAACATCTTTGGCGGAAGTTACTTCGTCGAAGGAGGATGGCGCGGCAACTTTGTTGTGCTTTCTCTCACTGCCGCTCTCCTGCTTGCCGCTCTGCCGATTGCGTTTCGACTCCGCAAGCGCTATGCCGAGCGCACTGACTTGTCGTTTCTCAGTCGAGTTACGGCGCTGAAGTATCCGGAACAGCTGCTCTTCTTTGCTCCCATTATCCTCATAAGCTTCATGATTGCGGTCAAGATGAATCCGGGCATCGTTACGCTGTCGTGGGGCATTGAGGGGGTTTTGCTGATTGTGCTCGGGCTCCTGGTAAGCCAGCGCAGCTATCGCATCACTGGACTTTTGTTGCTCCTGCTCTGTGTGGGCAAAATCGTGTTTCGCGATGCATGGCAACTTGACGAACGCAATCGGTATATCACCTTCATTGCGCTGGGCGCTGCGTTGACCCTGGTTTCCACGCTCTACGGAAGATATCGGGAGATCGTGCGGCGGTTGATATGAGGCGCATTCTGGCCATGGTTGCAATTCTCCTGATTGCCGGGGGTGCTCTCTACCTTGCGCAGCGGCGCAAACGCCAGGATGCGGTGAGCGTGAACGCGGTTGTGGATGCAGCGGCGGATTGGCAGCGCGATCTCACCCGCGTGCCCATGCATCTTACGCGGATATCCGTCGAGCAGGAGACACGCATTGGGGACGAGCTTGCGCAACAGTATGCATCCGCGCAGCCCGCGCAGTCTGCGGAGATGGCGGCGACAATTGGGATGGACCGATACGTCAATGAGGTCGGCGGGCGCGTGGCGGCTCATGCAAGGCGCAAGCTTGCTTTCCGCTTCCACCTCATCCCAGATGTGAATTTGATCAACGCCTTTGCATTGCCGGGCGGGCATGTGTTCATTGGCCAGGGGCTTCTTGATCAGATGACCAGCGAAGACGAACTCGCCTTTGTGCTTGGACACGAGATTGAGCACATCGATCATTATCACGCTGTGGAGCGCGTGCAGATCGAGGCACAGCTCAAAAAGGTTAATCTGGACATTGTGGCAGCGGTTGCGCAGATTCCCATCTCGTTATGGCAGGCCGGCTATAGCAAGGACCAGGAGTTCGAAGCTGACCGCGAAGGGCTGCGCATCGCCAGCGCAGCCGGCTACTCCCCGCAGGGAGCCGTGAACATGCTGGAGCGGTGGACCCGATTGCGCGATGAGTACGTGATCCACGCTGAGACACCCACGGGTGAACTCAGTCAGCTTGCCATCGAGGGGCTCAACGGCTACTTCCGCACCCATCCGCTGCCCTCGGAACGCCTGGCGCAGGCCAACGAAATCGTCGCGCAGGACCACCTACCGTTGAACAGGCCCCTCAAGCCATTTCATGTGGAGTATGAAGTGACAAGCGAAGAGAGGTAGGCTGCATAACCCGGTCAGTTCCAGTTAACGCCGCCGTCAGACGTGGTCCAGGAAGCTCCATCGGCAGCTTCAACCGTCCCCGTACGCGGCGTCTTGAAGCGAATGTGGACGATGATGGGTTCGTTGCCATTCTTCATCGGCAAAGGCACGACGGTCCAGGTATTGCCGTTGTCTGAGGAGTGATAAAGCCGCGCATTTTCACCGCCAACCCATACCTCCGCATCGAAGACTGAAACCACCCGCATCCTTGCGCTCTCGTTGGCGAGCACGGGTTGCCAGGCTCCATCGCCGAAGGATCGTTCCGCATGTCCCGAGCTGTCGATGCGCCAGTGCGGACGTGCGGAAACGCCAGACCCAGAGATTTCGGATAGCGCGCGAGCCGTCTCGGCATTGGCGAACGCGGAATGGGTCTGAGACGGAGCGGATGGCTGCGCAACGGAGTTTGGCGTCCCTGCTGCCGGCGGCGGAGACGCTTGACGAATCGTCGAAGAGGGAAGCCCCGGCGCGTTTTCCTGCGCGATTGTCGCGCGCTGCTTCAACTCCAGTTTTTGTCTGTAAACCAATCCAGCTGAGCAGACTATCAGGATGCCCGCTGCAACGCTCACCCAGGGAAGCCAGGCACGCAGCGGCGGATGCGTGGACCGTTGCAGCAGAAACGGCTTCATCCCAGTAACCGGGCCTGCTGCGGCTCCCGTCGCGGCGCTCAGCAGTTCGCGGCAGTCGGCGCAAGCGGCCAGATGCGCGAAGACTTCCTGGCGTTCTCGCTCAAGCAGCCCACCTTCGGAGAACGCCGTCAACAGGTCGGAATCCGGATGAGGCCCGGCCTGCTGGCTTCGCGCCAGTTCCATTTTCAGCGGATTGGACTCAATTTGCTTCATTCTGCAAACTCATCTTCTTTTAGAACGTTCCGGCTGATCTTTCTTGCTTCAAATTTGCCGCCACATCCACATCAATATCGCGCACATCGATCTCCCGCAGCAATTCATCGCAGCGTCGCGGATGAACACCCGCGGACTGCAGCCGTCTTCGGACGCGTTTGCGCAGGGTGCCCGCCAGCCGATCGAGTTTGCGGCTGACCGTGGATTCGTGAACGCCTGTCTGGCGTCCAATATCGGCCAGGGTGCGTTGATCAAGATAATAGGATGCGAGGAGAAACCGCTCCTCATGACTGAGCTCGGCCAGCGTTTGAGCAATGGCGATAGCGACTCGGTCGTCGCCCACTGGAGCGGTCATCGGAGGGCTCTGCGCGAAGGACGCTCCATGGTCGATCTGCTCATCGAGACTGACGTCGCCGGAATGGGTGCGGCAGCGGTCAATGTGCCTTCGGGTGAGGACCGTGCGGAGCCAGCCTTCCAGCGAGCCGCGGCCCATGTAGTAATCGAGCTTCGAAATGCGGCGGCTGTCGCTGTTGGGGATTCCGTAGAGTTCGGCGTTGAGTTCGTCCGCCAGCTCCCGCCCCGCTGTTTCGTCCCTGGTGAGCCGGCATGCAGTTGCGTGGAGCGCTGCACGAAAGCGGGGAATAAACGCATCCCATGCTGCGTCGTTTCCCCCTGCGCAAGCGCGGGCCAGTACCAGTTCCTCGATGCGCAGGGATGCCACAAGCTCAACTCTCTCGGATTCGCTGCCGTCGGCGGCGTAGCGAAGCACGACGCCCGCCACGATCCGATGAAAGCGCTCGGGAGTCACACCGTACAACTCCGCGCCGGACTCACCGTAGCGCCTCGAAATAGCCCGGTCGACTCCGCTTCCGAGGAACGCATCGCGGTGACTCTCTGCCGGAGGCTCAGGCTCGGAAAACATTTGCATCGATGGTAGCAAGATTACTGCAAGAAACCTATTTGTCCGCGTTCTTCCAATGTTGGGCGACGATGACGCGCTCAAGGAGGATGCGATGGCGATGAAAATGACGACATGGCTTGAGGCTGGGTGCGGGCGGAAGAAGAATGAACATTGCGCAAGGCTCACGGTGCTTGGGTCTGCCCTGCGGAACAGCGTTGGCTGGACGATAGCGTTGGCCTCGCTGTTCTGGATATCGCATGCGGTTCCGGCTTCGGCCGGCGGTCCTGACAATCAACCCGCGTACAAAGTATTGCCGCCAGTTCTGCGCAACAATCTGGCTATCTTCCCCGTGGTGGCAAATCAGTCCTTCGATACATCGCAACTGATGACGCTGGACGAAGGCGTGCGTTCCGGGCAGGTTATCGTGACTGAAGCAGGGGATGAACGCGGCCTCGTCCGGCCGGGTCAGCCGATCCCGCGGCGGCAAGCGGGCGCCGAGGTCAATCGCCTGGTGCTCTACAACAATTCCAGTCACCCATTACTCCTGCTTGCGGGAGAAATTGTGACCGGCGGCAAGCAGGATCGCGTGATTGGATCCGATCGCATTGTCCAGGCGAATACTGGGCCGATCGATCTCGGAGTCTTCTGTGTCGAGCCTGGGCGCTGGGTCGCGTCCAGCGGCAAGTTCGGCTCGATGGGCGCGCAGATGGCGCAGCCAAGTGTGCGCACACCGGCCATGGCCGAGCACAATCAGAACCAGGTTTGGGCAAATGTTCGCGCCTCGAATGCGAAGATGGCCGGCAATCTGAGCAGCGCGGATGCTGTGACTGTCGAATCGACAAGTTCATACGCGAAGGTGTTTGACAGTGCGCCTGTGGCAAAAATGGAAGCGAGCTATGGCGGACAGGACAGCGAGCAGGCGATCCTGCGTGAATTGCACAGCAAAGGCGCGGTCGGTGTAGTTGTTGCCGTAAATGGACAGGTCCTGTGGGCCGACGTATTCGCCAGCACGGAATTGCTCGCGAAGTACTGGCCGAAGCTGATGCGCAGCTACGTGGCCGAGGCCATGACTTCCGCAAACAGCGCCACTGCTCCCGATATGCACGACGCGCAGCTCTTTATGAATAACCTGGGCGGCGGGCGGGAAATCGTAGAGACCGAACCGAATGTGTATCGCCGCACCGATATCACCGGCGATGGGTTTCGCGTCTTCGAGTTGATGTCACTGCTGCCCAGGACCGGCTTCATCGTACACATTACCAAGATGAGGCAGTAGATCGCTTTGCACAGCCACTACTCCTGCCGGGTTAGCGACGAGACACCCGAGTCTCGCCGCCAACCCGGCCTTGAGTTCCTAAGCGAGCAGGCATCCCCCAGCGAACGAAACTGAATGCCGTGTCACCGCACACACACTGTGTTGGCGTTGACACGGTTCCATCCCTCCATTCCCTTCATAACCTGTTTGTTTTCAGTCGCCAGCGATTGGAGACCGGCTTGCACTTTGTCTGGGCGCAGGCAATTGGACAAGGGGGATGCGATGACGGCTTTGAAACTCAGCAGCTTGGCAATGGCGGCGGGAACAGTGGTACTTCTGGCAGCGCATGCATTGGGGCAGAGTTCAGCGGTACAAGCACCTAAGCAACTCGCGGTAAATGCGAAGGCTCCCGCTGCGGCTGCAGTTAAACGGGTAATTGTTGTGAGCCTCGAAGACCGTAAACTCGCCTTGGTGGAAGACGGCCAGGTGAAGAAGGTCTACACCGTTGCGGTCGGCAAGCCGTCAACGCCCAGCCCGGTGGGGACTTTCACCATTGAGCGCCGCGTGGTCAACCCGACCTATCACCACAATGGAAAGACTGTTCTCCCCGGACTGGGCAATCCGGTTGGCACGCGTTGGATGGGGCTGAGCAAGCACGGCTACGGAATCCACGGAACCAATGAACCCAATTCAATCGGCAAGGCCGCTTCACACGGCTGCATCCGCATGGCCAAGGCGGATCTGGAAGAGTTCTACGAACTGGTTGCCGCGGGAGACACGGTTGAACTTGTAAGCGAGCGCAACGAAGAGACCGCGCAACTGTTTGGAGGCGGACAGAATCCAGCCGCAGCGGCCGCACAGCAGGTCCAGACAGCCGTGGCCTCCGCCGGAGCAGCTCCGGTCGCGATCCCGATCCAGAGCCTGGTCACAGATGCAAGCGGCGCCGAGAAGGCGATCCCAGCGCTCTCCGCCGTTGCGGCTCTGACGGCAATGCGCTAAGGAGCACCCGATGAATCTGCTGATGGAAGCGATGGGTGATTTGGGAGCAGCGCTGCTGCCCTTGGTGGCGGCCCTGCTGTTCGAGGAGTTGACGTTTGGTGGACTGGTCCGGCTGCTCGTGGCTCCATGGCCGGGAACCGGGAAACACAAGGAGCGCAACAAGCAAAAAGGAGAAGGAAAATGATCGCACTGAAGATGCTCTTGACGGTCGCGGGAGTCCTGCTGCTGGCTTTCGCGTTGGGAATTCCACTTTATTCGCTCTGGCTGCGAATACGCATTGCGCGCCGCAAGGCCGCAGGCGAAACAGAACTACCAGAACCAGAAGAAATCTTCTGGCGCAGCTCAGTTGCGCTCACGCTGGTTGCCTGCCTGCCGTTGCTGGTGGCTCCGAGCATCGTCGTTGTGCCCAGCGGCATGGGCGGTGTGTGCGTCAGTCAGATCCGTGGCACGTTGCCGGGAACGCTCTTCCCCGGCGTGCATTTCATCACACCCCTCGTGGACAGCGTGCAGAACTATGACCTGCGCGATCATCTGTTCACCGCAGGCATGGCAGAGGAAGGCGCGAAGTCCGGCGCAATGAAGAACGGGCTAAGCGTGCAGTCGCGCGAGGGCCTCAACATTGGTCTTGCCGTTACGGTCCGCTATCGCCTCGATCCGAACAGGCTCGATAATGTTCAGGCGCACATGCCGCAGCCAGTCGACAAAGAGCTGGTGCCGCCAGTAGTGTCCAGCGCCTGGCGCGAACTGGCGCCTGAATACACGGTCCGCGAAATCTTCTCGACCAAGCGCGAAGAAGTGCGCTCCCGCGCAGCGAAGATTATTACGCACAAGCTGGGGACCGACGGAATTCTGGTCGAAGAAGTAATGCTGAGTGACATTCAACTGCCCGACGAATACTCAAAGGGCCTTGAAGGGCTTCTTCTGAAGGAACAGGAAGACGATCAGCTTGGCGTGGTCACAGACATTCAACAGAAGCAGGTCAAGATCGCGGAGCTGCAAGCTGAAGCCGAAGCCGTGCAGAAGGTGAAGCAGGCCGAGGGTGAGGCGCAATCCAAGGTAGTCGAAGCCAAGGGCGAATCCGACGCTATGCAATACACGTTGCCGCTCAAGGAAAAGCAGATTGAGCAGAGCAAGCTTGAGGCCGAGGCGCGCAAGGAAGCCACCATCCAGAATGCGGAAGCGGATGCTCAGGCCAAGGTGATTGACAGCAAGGCTGAGCTTGAGCGCCGCAACCTGCTGGCTGACGCCGAAGCAAGCCGCGTGCGCCTCATGGCCAAGGCCAACGCCGAGCGCATGACCAGCGAGGCAGAGCTACTGAACAAGTCACCGCTGCTGATCAACAAGATCATCGCCGAACGCCTCTCCGACAAGATCCAGGTAGTCATGGTTCCCTCAGACGGCAAGTTCTTCTTCGCCAACGATGTTTTCAAGAGCATGGCATCAAGCCCTGTGATGAAGCAGGAGATGGACAGCCAGGATGACGCAGCGCCGAAGACAGGCGGTCATTGAAGCCATCTTTCCACCGCTGACAGATCGAGTGCCCCAGGTCTCGATTTTGAGACCTGGGATTCCTCAGGCCTTGAGAGTCTGATCCCCAACCACCCGCAAACGATATAATCCGCCCAAACGAGAGATGCAAAGAAAGAAGACCCCAATGAAGCTGCTCTGCCTGCTGGCGATGATTGCGTCTGTGCTGATGGTGCAGCCGGCAAGCGCGACATCCGGCCCATGGGAGCAGCCCGCCGCCGCGCTGGCCGAACAGATTGCTGGAATTCTCGGCACTGGACAGGCGCACCTCATCATCCAGAACAACTCCACAATCTCCACGGACAAAATCCCCGCAATCCGCCGCGCGCTGGAGGAGGCTCTGAAGGCGCGAGGAGTTCAAGAATCCGGCGCAGAAAGCGCCAACACCATCCGCATTACACTGAGCGAAAACATCCGCGAACGCCTTTGGGTCGCCGAAATCGTAGAAGGCAATGAGACCCGGCTTGCAATGATCCGCGTCGAAGCCGGCGCTCTCCATCAGGAAGTCTCCACGAGTGAAATCACTTTGCACAAGCAGGCTGTGCTCACCACAACCGAGCCTGTGCTGGCAGCGCTTGAAATAGCAGACAGCTACGTCGTCATTGAGCCAGAGGAAATCGTGATTTTCGCCCACTCCGCAACCGGATGGGAGGAGCGGAACCATATAGGGATCGGTCAGAAGAGGCCATTGGCAAGAGACCCACGCGGCGTTATATTCCCTTCTCCAGATGGTCAGGGATTTATGGCTTCCGTCGCGGGCATGGCGTGCAGCGGCACTTATCAGCACGCTGCACCTCCTGTTGACTGGATCGTGCATTGCCGCGAAAGCGACGACCCCTGGTTGCTCACTTCGCCACGGCCCCCGGACACAAGCTCCGCAGCAAGTGAAAACCTCAACGCGTTCCCCATCCGCGCCTTCTACAACGCCGATCGTAACTCCTTCACTGGCGTCGTAACCCCAAGCATGGGCACAGACCTTCCTCCCCTCTACACAGCAGTCCTGATTCCACGCCCGGATGGAGCGGGTCTCCTGATGAACGGCATTGACGGCAAAGTGCAACTAGTGGAAGCAGACGCACTCAAGCCCATCGCCGGCACCCGCGACTGGGGCAGCGACTTTGCCGCCCTCCACTCCGGTTGTGGCTCCGGCACGCAGATCGTAGCTTCCGGATCGGGAGAGGCAATCAGCGACAGCCTTCGTGCCTATGAGGTCCCCGCGCTGGAAGCCATCGCCACCAGCGCCCCGCTCGCGATGGATGGAACCGTCACCGCGCTATGGACCGCTCTTGACAGAAAGAGCGTCTTCGCAGTCGTGTGCAAACCATCGAGCCAAGGCCACGCAGACATATACGAGGTGGACCGTGTTACGGCAAATTGCAATTAGCTGCATCGTGGTAGTGTTGGCGTTGCCCGCCGTGGCGCGTACTCGCCCCCACTACGGCGGTACACTGCGCGTAGAAGTCGAGGGCGACCCCTGGCAGCGCCCCGGCGGCCTGGCGCGGCGCGTAGTTCTCGATGGGCTCACCGCAATGAGTCTTGATGGCACTGCACGTCCAGCTCTCGCAGTCGAGTGGAAGTCTGAGAACGACGATCAGCGTTGGCAGTTTCGCCTGCGCCCCGGCGTCCATTTTCACGACGGCACGACTCTGACTTCCGCCAATGTCGTCGCCTCGCTCACAGCTATATGTGGAGCTGGTTGCCCATGGACGGCCATCCACGCGGTTGGCGCATCGGTAGTATTCACCAGCGATTCGCCATTGCCTAATCTTCCCGCACTGCTTGCCGGAGATAATTATCTTATCGCGCTCACCGGTGCCGGAAACACCGCGACCCCACCGGGCACGGTAGGAACCGGTCCCTTTCAGTTCGGAAACTCCTCGAACGGCGTGCTCATTTTAGCTGCCAATGACAATTGCTGGCAGGGCCGTCCTTTTCTCGACGCTATTGAGATTCACACCCACCGTTCCATCCACGATCAGTGGCTCGACATGAGCATAGGCCGCGCTGACCTGGTCGAAGTTCCCGCCGAGCAATTGCGACAGGCCCATGAGCAGAGGCTCACAGTCGTTGCATCCCCGCCGGTTTCGTTGCTGGCGCTCACTGTCTCCGACTCCGGAGCACTCGCGAGCCCCAACCTGCGTGCGAGCATTGCGCTTGCCGTCGATCGCAGCTCTCTCTTCAACGTGATCTTTCAAAAGCAGGGCGAGATCACGGCCTCGCTGCTACCCGCTGAACTTACCGGCTACTCGTTCCTCTTCTCTGCGGATCGCGATGTCAACAGGGCTCACGAACTGCGTGGCGGCGTCCCTCCTCCTGGGCTCATAATCGCTGCTGAGGGTGCCCCTGCGATGCAGTTGGCTGCACAGCGCGTTGCTCTCAACCTTCGCGACGCGGGCTACAACGTTCAGGTAGCCGCTGCCGGCGTTCCACAGCACATTGACCTTACACTCCGTCGCCTGCCCCTCGAATCGAATCAGCCGCAGCCCGCGATGGAATCAATCCTTCGCGCAGCCGGCCTTGCCATTCCGGTGCTCGAGCAAACGCCAGCAGGCCTCTACAAGGTTGAGCGCGAGATCCTCGGCGCTCACTTGCTCATTCCGCTGCTCTACCTTCCCCGCGCGTACGCAGTCAGCGGCCGTGTTCGCGACCTACATTTAGGCCCGGATGGCGCACCGGCCTTGGCCGGCGCCTCGCTGGAGGATGCGCCGTGAACCTGCGCCAGAAGCTGCTTTTGCTGCTCTCGCTGATGGTAGCCATCATCGTGGCCGCAGTCGCATGGACGGTGCTGGTCCGCATCCGCCAGGTCTTCGAGCAGCGCGATCAGGAAGAGACCGCCTTGTTCGTCAGCCAGTTTCAGCGCGAGTTTCAGCATCGCTCTGCAGAGGTCGCGGCGTCTGTAGACCGCATCGCCGCCAGCGAGCACGCCCGCAGCATGGCCTTTGAACTTGCGCAGTCCGGCGACGCCTCTCCTTATCTCAACGAAGCGCAAACGCTGGCCCAGGACGCGCAACTGGACTTCCTTGAAATCGTAGGGCCCGATGGCAACGTTGTAAGCTCCGCGCAATGGCCCGCGCGTTTCGGTTACTTTGAACCCATCGCTTGGGCAGATCAACCTACGTTCCTAAAAACCGAAGACCTGCCAGATGGAAGCTCGGCCTTGGGCCTCTTTGCGTATCGTGCCATTGGGCACTCCGAGTCGACCGCAGAGCCAGTTCGCGTCATCGGCGGCAGGCGTCTCGACAGGTCCTTTCTCGCCGATTTGCCCATCGCTCCCGGAATGCAGATCGCTCTTTATCGACACGAAGACCAGTCCCCGGCCGCCACACAGCAGCGTCACTTAGGCCCAGACATGTTCCTCTTCGACCCGAAACGACTGATCGGTACGGCAGGCGACGTACCTCACGCAGATCGCTATGAACCATTGATCAACTCCGCATTCGATAAGGGTCAGCAGACGAACTCCATACTCTATCTCACCAACCGCCGTGAAGACTCGGTCAGTGCAACCGCCATTCCGCTCCAGAGCGACACGGGTGCTGTGCTCGCCGTGCTGGTTGTGGCCATCTCCCGCAACGGTATGGTCGAAGCGCAGCAGCACATTCGTGCCATCGCTTACGGAGTTGCCGCCGGCGGAATTCTCTTGGCGATTCTCGCCAGCCTTTGGATCGCCGCACGCGTCTCGCGACCCATCGAACAGTTGGCCCAAGCCGCTGAGGAGGTCGCCGCAGGAAACTGGGAGACGCATGTGCCGCAGGGAGGGCACGACGAAATTGGCACACTCGCCCGCAGCTTCAATCACATGACCGGCCAGCTCGTCTCACAGCGCGATCGCCTGGTCCAAACCGAGCGCGTAGCCGCCTGGCGCGAGTTGGCCCGGCGCCTTGCCCATGAACTCAAGAATCCGTTATTTCCACTGCAACTCACAGTTGAGAATCTGGTCCGCGCGCGCGAACTGCCTGTCGCCGAATTTGACGAGGTATTCCGCGAGAGTACGCACACTCTGGGCATGGAGATCGCCAATCTCAAGACAATCATTGGCCGCTTCAGCGATTTCAGCCGCATGCCCAAGCCGCAGTTGGAGCGAATCGACGCCAACCAAGCTTTGCGGCGAGTAGCACAGCTTTACTTTCCAGCGACGGCTCACGGAGCACAAGCAACAAACGACGACGCCATTCCTGAAGCAAAAATCCAATGCACGCTTGAGATTGCATCGGATCCCATATTCATCGACGTGGACCCCGAGCTTCTCCATCGCGCGCTATCCAACCTCGTTCTCAATGCAATGGACGCGATGCCCAACGGCGGCTCACTGACGCTTTCGGCAACTTCGAGGGAAGACAAAGTGGAAATCAGAATTGCCGATACCGGTGAAGGCCTCACCCCCGAAGAATGCGAGCGGCTCTTCACGCCCTACTACACCACCAAGCAGCACGGCACCGGTCTCGGCCTGGCTATCGTGCAATCCGTCGTCGCCGACCACAATGGCGCCATCGCTGTTGAATGCCGTGTGGGCGGCGGTGCTACCTTTGTCATCACGCTACCCAGAGCGGGTGAAAGCAAATCATGACCGCAAAAGCAAAGATTCTCATCGTCGACGACGAGGCCAACACGCTCGCATCCCTTTCCCGCGCCTTCCGCCTCGCAGGGCACGAGGCAGTGGTCTGCGACAACGCTATTCGCGCATTGGAACTAGCCCGCACGCAGCCCTTCGATCTCATCTTGAGCGACGTCGTGATGCCGCGCCGTGACGGCCTGGCACTGCTTGAAGACCTGAAGACTGCCAGCGTCGCAGCACCCGTTGTCATGATGAGTGGCCAGGCACACATTGAGATGGCAGTCCGCGCCACACGGCTCGGCGCGCTGGACTTTCTTGAGAAGCCTCTTTCCACGGAGAAGCTTCTTGTCACTGTTGAAAACGCCCTCAAACTGACGCGGCTTGAGACTGAAAACCAGGATCTCCGTACCCGTGTCGGCAAACACACGCTGGTCTTCGCCGGAGAAACCATGCGGCGGGTCATGGCTCAGATTGAGCGCGTTGCCATGAGCGAATCGCGCATCTGCATCTACGGCGAAACCGGTACAGGCAAGGAACTGGTGGCTCGCACACTACACGAGAAGAGTCCACGCTCCGCTGGCCCATTCGTCACTCTCAACTGCGCTGCGGTTCCCGCTGAGTTGATTGAGAGTGAGCTTTTCGGCCACGAGAGAGGTTCCTTCACCGGAGCGGCGCAGCGCCATACGGGCAAATTCGAGCAAGCTCATCGTGGCACGCTTTTTCTGGATGAGATCGGCGATATGCCTCCAGCCATGCAAGCCAAGCTGTTGCGCGTTCTGGAAGAAGGTGAAGTTGAGCGCATCGGCTCGGATAAGCCAACAACAGTCGACGTGCGCGTCGTTGTTGCAACCCATTGCAATCTTGAGCAACTGGTCGAGACCGGGGCCTTCCGCCGCGACCTCTTTCATCGCGTCGTGGTTTTTCCCGTGCAACTGCCCCCACTGCGCCAGCGCACTGAAGATCTGCCCGCTCTTGTCGACCATTTCGCGCGCCAGGTGAGCGCGCAGAATGGCTGGAAGCCTGTCCCTTTCACCGATGCCGCCATTGATGCTCTCAAGCTATACGCATGGCCTGGCAACATCCGCGAGCTCCGCAACATTGTCGAGCGGCTGCTCTTGCTGGCTGGTGGTGAGGTTGACGCCGAGGCCGTCGAACTGGCGCTTCCGGCTGCCCGCTCAAGTCCCACTCATTCGGGTCAATCCTTTTCAACTGCCTGGGCCTCCGACGCAGCTGCAAGCGGCACGTTGTCTGAGCGGGTGTTGAACTTCGAACGCGCGCAGGTCCTCAAGGAACTGGAACAGCACAACCGCCGCATTACGCAGACCGCGAAAGCGCTGGGGCTCGAAAGGAGCCATCTTTACAAGAAGTGCCAGCAGTTGGGAATCGACCTCAAGTCCAATGATGAACGGTAATAGTCGAGCGGGCGTCGCGAATCTGCGCGTGCCTGTCCATCTTCCGGCTGGCCACGCACAACAATATTACTTGCGTCATAAATGAAATTATGTTATCCAATAAGTGAAGGAATGAAACCAGTGCGCGTCATCTTAGTCAACTCCGATCGACTCTCATCGTTCAGCTATCAGCTGGAATGGGGAGGCTTCGTGCGCTGACGCCATTAGATTGGTCAGATTCGAAGCCCTCCGAGAAATCGGGGGGCTTTTAGTTTTTGCGGGATTGGCGAAATGGAAGCCGCGCTCGACTTAAGATCGAGTGTCTTCGGACGTGCAGGTTCAATTCCTGCATCCCGCACCACGAGCTTGTATCTATCAGCTCGAAGCGGCGACTTACAAAGTCGTATCAGGAGAGTTATGCCCTCAAGAGTTACACACGGATGGTGGAATGGGAGACACGCAGCGTCGAGGTCGCTGTGCTCTTTTGAGCGTGAGGGTTCGAGTCCCTCTTCGGGTACCACGCGGATGGGTTGGAACGGAAGACACGCATGCTTCAGAAGCATGTGCCGTAAATGGCGTAAGGGTTCAAATCCCTTCATCCGCACCAAAATTGTGATCGTAGGGGCGTGGCGAAAATGGAAGCCGCACTTGACTTAGAATCAAGCGCCTTCGGGCTTGGGGGTTCGACTCCCCTCGCTCCTACCAAAGTTGTGCGGGCCTGGCGGAATGGGAAGACGCGCTGCATTCAAAACGCAGTGTCCTCGGACGTGGGGGTTCGATGCCCTCGGCCGGCACCAATGTAACTGAATACGGAGAGTTGGCCGAGTGGTCTAAGGCGCCGCACTGCTAACGCGGAACACCTCATGGGTGTCATTCGTTCGAATCGAATACTCTCCGCCATTTTTCGTGGTGATGTGTGTGAGTGGCTTAAACAACTGACCCGGAAAGTCAGAGGCCCGGCGAAGACTCGGGCCCAGAGGTTCGAATCCTCTCATCACCGCCATTATGTTTTGGAAGCGCCGGGCATTTGGCGAGCCCACCCCGTTCGAAGCGGGCCATCCTTCGGGATGTGAGCGTTCGATTCGCTCCGCTTCCGCCAGTTTGGAGAGATGGCCGAGTCAGGTCTAAGGCACTCGCCCTGAAAGCGAGAGCACCTTATGGTGCTGCGGGTTCGAATCCACGCTCTCTCCGCCATGATGTGCATGTGAGGCAGATACGGCTAGCTGCAGCGGTCCGTAAAACCGCGACCTTTCGGGGTTTTGGAGGTTCAAATCCTCTCACATGCACCAAGCTTGTTTTGTGTTCTTTGCATCTGGGGTGGAGAAGTGGTCCATCTCGCTCGCCCTCATAAGGCAAGAGCTCGCACGTTCGAATCGTGCCCCCAGAACGGCTACGTCGTCTACAAATAGGACGCTTTCCAATCGATGAGGTAGGTCGAGGAGTACGGTGCGAGTTTGAATCTCGTCGTAGCTGCCAGTCTCGCTGGTGTACGCTAGGGTGGTTTGGCGGATGCTCTTTCAAGGCATTGCCGCGCGGGTTCGATTCCCATCACCGGCGCCAGGATTGTGATTCGTGTTTCGTGCGGATTTCAGAGGCTCTTATGCTCGGGACTATGAAGTTAGAAATAATTGCGGGATGGTTGTTGACTTATGATCTCGATTCGGGGTAAGTTGTAAGGGCAATGATGAACCGAGCCAATCACGGCTTTACACCAGCGACCGCGCAACCGCGGCATGGCGTACTTATGTGATCGCTCGGAGGACTCCGTAATTGGATTCCACTTACCCTCTGAGCCAATTGGCCAGAGGGTTTTTAGTTTTGTGGCGCTGATTTTAGATAGATCAGCGGTGCGCGGTCTTGTGTAAGTTGGCATCACTCCGAGATAGCTCAAGGGTAGAGCGGCTTCCTGTTAAGAAGCGAGATGTCAGTTCGAATCCGACTCTCGGAGCCAAACATTTTGAGTTGTTCCCGGTTCGTTCAACTGTGAGGACCGCACGCTCTGAACGTGCGGATGGGGGTTAGAATCCCTCGCCGGGAGCCAGCATTGAATTGTTCTCGGATCGGCTAACGGTAAGCCAGGGGTCTTTGAAGCCTCGAATGGGTTGGGTTCGACTCCCCCTCCGAGAGCCAAGAAGCGGTGATCGTACAGCGGCAAGTACGGCGGTCTTCCAAACCGCACACGCGAGTTCGAGTCTCGCTCACCGCTCCAGTTTTGAAACGGCGTAAGGAGGATTGCAATGAGTTTGATGCGAAGGCCGGTACTACAACTGAATGCATCCTATGAGGCCCTTCGCATCATTCCGGCCATGCGGGCGCTGAAGCTTGTTACAAAGGGGAAGGCTACGGTGGAGTTAGCCACGAATAAGTTGATTTATCCTGGCATTCACTTGCCCAGTGTTATTCGGTTGCTGGTGTATAAGCATGTCCCTGTCCGGTTGCAGCTCACCACGCGCCGCAACATTCTGATGAGGGATGGATACCGCTGTCAGTACTGCGGGCTGAAGTTTCATGGCAGCGATCTAACGCTCGACCATGTCATTCCCAGATCGCAGGGCGGAAAGAATTCCTGGGAAAATCTTGTGGCATGTTGCCGCAGGGACAACCATCGCAAGGCAGATCGAACGCCCGAAGAAGCAGCTATGCCGCTGTTGCGAAGGCCGCTGCCGGCAAACGTTCACACCAGCAGATTCATTCTGCGGTCGATGGGTCTGGAAGTGAACGAGTGGAGTCAGTACTTGTACGCCGACTCCGATGGCGATCGGCGATTTGCCGTTCGCGGATGAAGGGTGGGCCGGTATAGCTCAGGTGGCAGAGCGGCGGTTTTGTAAGCCGAAGGTTGGGGTTTCAAGTACCTCTACCGGCTCCATAACATGAAGTAACTTCACGGGGATTGAAGCCAAACGGTGCGGCGCGTGATTGTGGATCACGTTTTAGAGGGTTCGACTCCCTCCCTTCCCTCCAAATTTAATGTGGGCCTGTAGCTCAGTTGGCAGAGCGCCGCACTTGCAATGCGGAGGTCGAGATTTCGACATTCTCCAGGTCCACCAGTTTCCGGCTTCGTAGCTCAGATGGTAGAGCGTCACGTTGAAGGCGTGAGCGTCGCGGTCTCGAAATCCGCCGAAGCCACCAAGTTGTCTGCGCGTAGCCTAGCCTGGCTTGAGGCACTCGCTTTGGGAGCGAGTTCACGGGAGTTCAAATCTCTCCGCGCAGACCATACGTTGAGCACCTGTGGTGTGAACCGGATTAGCCGCCGCGCTACGAACGCGGGTTGAGGTGAATAGCCTCTATGCAGGTTCGAGTCCTGCCAGGTGCTCCACTAAAGAAAGAGGAATGGAAATGCAGTTGATCGATGGAACCATAGCGGTATTTGGCGAAGCAGACGAAAAGACAATGAAGCAGATACGTACGTGTGCGAAGACCGCGGACAAGGTTGCCTTGATGCCCGATAACCATCTGGGATACGGGGTGCCGATCGGTGGTGTCGTCGCCTACAGGAATGCCATCAGCCCTACCGGCGTTGGATACGACATCGGCTGTGGCAACAAGGCGGTCAGGCTTGATATGACTGGTGCGGATCTACGTTTGAACGTCGGCCGCATCATGGACGAAGTATCGAGCACGATCAGCTTCGGAATCGGCCGCACGAACGCGGAGCGCGTGGACAGCGCTGTGCTCGACAAAGGGCAGGACGGTTGGAATCTGGAAGCAACTCGTCCTCTCTACCAAAAGGCCGGGGCGCAGCTTGGGACGGTTGGATTGGGCAATCACTACGTGGACATATTCACGGATGAGGAGGATCGCGTATGGATCGGGGTGCATTTTGGATCGCGCGGATTTGGCCACGGAGTTGCGACGTGGTTTCTCAAGGCTGCCGGAGCGAAGGACGGCATGGATGTTGAGCCTTGCGTTCTGGACGTGAACAGCGATCTAGGTTCGCAGTATCTGCTGGCCATGCAGCTCGCTGGTGCATACGCGTACGCAGGCCGCGACTGGGTTTGCGATCGCGTTGCAAGAATTCTTGGCGCAGAGATTGTGGAGGCGATTCATAACCACCACAACTTTGCCTGGCACGAGAAGCATGGCGATGAAATGTTGTGGGTTGTTCGCAAAGGCGCAACGCCGGCATTCCCCGGGGAGAAGGGATTTGTCGGGGGCTCCATGGGCGAGCAGTCCGTTATCCTCGAAGGCGTGGAGAACGAGAACGCTAAGTATAGTCTCTACTCCACCGTCCACGGCGCAGGCCGCGCCATGGGTCGGAAGGAAGCTACGGGTGTTTACGACCGCAAGAGCGGTGAATGCAAGCGTGCCGGGAAAGTGACTCAGGAGATGATGCGCTCATGGATAGACCGGTCCGGCATCGAACTGCGCGGCGGTGGGCTTGATGAGTCACCTGATTGCTACAAGAGGCTTGACGGAGTTCTGGCCTCGGTGTCGGACTATGTCCGCATATTGCATCGCCTGACACCTGTCGGCGTTGCGATGGCATCAGCAAAAGAATTCGATCCATACAAGGATTGAATTGCAAGGAATCACGAACCGATGTACTCTGTAACTGAAAGCGAGACTTATGCAGCAGACCTTCAAACACGAGATAGCCAGAATGACCAAGCGGGTCATTTGGGGAGTCGTGTGTTGAGGGTCTGAGTGTATTTGTATTTGCACCGGACCCGGCCTGGCGCCGGGTTTTTTATTGCTCTTTGCCAATGGGGGTGAAGTTCAGACTGGTAGAACGTCGGTCTCCAAAGCCGAATGCAGCGGGTTCGATGCCCGCCACCCCCGCCAACCTTATGCCAGCGAAGCAGAAGTGGATATTGCGCCAGTCTCATAACCCTGTTGTAGCTGATTCGAGTTCAGCCGCTGGCACCATGTACGCGTAGCTGCTAGTTGGCATGCAGCCGTCTCCTGATAAGAGACAGACTGCGGGTTCGAAGCAAGACTCGGGTCAGGGCCACGTACACCATGAGCGCGTCGTATAGCGGCAAATTATACCTGCCTCTTAAGCAGGCTGACGCTGGTTCAAATCCAGCCGCGCTCACCATTCCGGGTTCGTCGCATAGCGGATATCTGCACTCGCCTTTTAAGCGAAGAGACGTGAGTTCAAATCTCACCGGACCCACCATGTCATCCCATCGACGAAGACCTGTCGATGGGAACCCTGACCATGAGCCTATCGTCTAACGCACAAGACTGCGTTCTTCTAAAACGCGAATCCCGGTTGGATTCCGGGTAAGCTCTCCATCAACCTGCGGTGAAACTGGACTTCACGATGCTCTCCTAAAGCCCTTCGGCGCTCGGCAAGAGTGGGTTCTTCCGCACTTTTGGTGAAGTTGTTGCGGGTCATTGTATTTGTTCGAACTGGTGCAGTTTCAGGCTGCATGCATGACGCGTATGCGCAGCAGATCGAATTTCGCGCGTACGTACATGGAGCGTTTGATGAGCTTCAGTCGATGGATGTTCCCCTCCACTGGGCCGTTGCTCCAGGGTTGTTGCAGTGCAGCCAACAACGCAGCTTCGTCGCGACAAAGATACTTTGCAAAGGTTGCCAATAGACTGGTTTTGGTGTCCTCGCACCACTTCGGCCATGCGGCAGTATCCCGTTCCTTGACGATGCGGCAGAACTCCCGAGCCAGAGTTGCAGCGGATGCGATTTCAGGGGATGTGCGACGTAGTTCATCGAGATAGGGCTGAGCATCTTCGGGGTCTTTCAGCAATAACCAGGCTGTTTGTCGCGGAGAAGCACGTGACAACGTAGAGGAGGATGATTGCTGCCCTTCGTTGGAACTTCGCGAATTGTAGTGCTTGTGAATCCATGTGCGAACGATTGGGGCCTGTCCTTTGAATCCCCGATCTCGTAATTCGCGCCATAGCTGGGCTGCATTGTGGCAACCTTGTTGCCAGCGCTGCTCCAGATACAAACGATGTCGATCGACCATCGTTGGGCGGTACGGGTGCTTGCGCTCTGGGAACCCAGCGGCGCTGACCCAGCGTCGTACTGTTCGCCGGCCAAGACCGCAGTTGCGAGCTGCGTCGCTCTTGGACACACCTTGGCGAATTTGTTCCATCACGGCTTGATAACGTACCAGCCGCCGTTCTCGCTTTTGCTGTTGCGCACACTGCATTCCAGAAAGCGGCCCGGCAGCGTCGTGCGGCGGAGCAACGGGGGCAGTGGCCGCCTCAGGCTTCTTGCTCGCGGCCCGCGCCGCCTCCGTCAGCAAACGATGGTATGGCACCAGAGTGCTGACGAGAGCCTCGCTCAGGTTGTGAAGCAGGTGCCAACGGTCAGCGACTTGTATCGCCTGTGGCGCGGCCTTTGTTGCGGCTGCGGCATACAGGCTGGCTCGATCACGACTTACAATCTCTGTTCCGGGATGGTCGCGCAGCCATTGTTCCGTGCTCTTCTCGCTTCGATCCGGCAATAAGTCAATGACCTTGCCACGCTCCAGATCGCAAAGGATCGTGCCATAACGTTGCCGCTTGCGCCATGCCCAGTCGTCGATCCCCAGCACGCGTGGACCTTTCACGGGGACAACCAATGCCTTGCGTCGCAACTGGCGAAGAAAGGCGGAAGCACTGGCCAGAATGCCAAGTTGCTGGGCCAAACGCGACCCCGCGCTTCCGCCCAATGCCAAGACGATCTGTCCTATAGCGGCGCTCAACCGGCAAGTACGGCGAGCATAGCGGCGCACGGTGTTTGGCAGGCGCTCGGTGAAGATTCGCTGTCCGCATCCTTCGGTGTCGCAAAAGAAGCGCCGCACATGCAACTGAATCCGGACCGGTATCCCTTCCCAGGGAAGGTCTCGCAGCTTTCATTGATAGTGGCTATGCACACAAGTCGATGATCGATGGCACTGAGGACAGAAGTTCTGCTCCCCGGAGGCACGCAACATCACCAGAAGCAGGCCGCGCCCTTCGGCCTTCACGCTTTCCAGTACTACTTCTCCGGCATCTGGAACCAACGTCTTCTGTTCCATCGGACTCAACCGGAGAACGCCAGAGCTGTTCTTCTTTTACCCCCGAATATCCTGTCAGCAAAGTGCCTTCCTTGGTTCACCAAATGTGCGGAAGAACCCAGTTCTCGAAAGTGCCGAAGCTAGGCTCACGAAACTCATGGTCGCCAAGCAAACATGAATGGAGCATAAAACCGAAAGGTTCCGACTGGGCTGTTTACTCCCATTGTTCTACTGCGGCGTCAACAGGAGCAGGTGTATCGGTCTACCCCTGGTGCGAGCGGCACAAACGATTTGCCCTCGATCATTGATACTGAACGCATCCGACAAAACCCAAGGTGATCCCTTCGGCTTGAGTGCGTTAAGGTCGGTCATTCGACCGTCCCGCCACAAGAAAGCATGCCGTGTGGTCATTGAAATACTCGATGCGCCGACCACGTCGCCACGGTTGTTTATCCCGGACGCCTCACTCGGATCATTTCCTAACGTGCCGAGATCCTGCATCATGCCGTCGGAATATAGAAATGCGTGCACACCGTCGGGAGTATCACCGAAGCCCGCAACCTGTCCGCGGTCATTAATTGTCCGTGCGCTACTTGTGGCTCCTTGGGGTAAAGTTCCAAGATCCTTGATCTTTCCATGATTCCATAAAACTGCATGATTGGATCGTCCATCGATGTCAGCCGCGCCTACGACCACACCGACATTGTTGATGGCGTAGGCCGAACTCGATTTGCCGGAAGGGAGTGTACCCAAGTCGGATATTTTGGAACCCGAAATCACAAACGCGTGGCGTGCGCCGTCGGCAGCAATTGCAGCGCCGACTAGCGTGCCTCTGTCGTTCAAACCAAAAACGCGACTGTCGCGTCCACCCAATCCAGGAGTTTTTTGAATGTGTCCACCACGCCGGACGAATCCTTGCGTGGTCGAAAGGCTGTCAACAGGATTGGTGCTTGTGTTCATCCAACCGGCAATGTCAGCGCGGCGATTGATGGCATGGGCGATGGTGTTCGGATAGCCCGGTACGTCTTCGACTGTCGCGGTTTGGCCGTTGCGCCAAAGCGACGCATGCACGGTGCCATCCGTCCTCCTGGTCCAATATGCGACCGTGCCATCGCCATTCAAAGAGACATCCACGTCATCCGCGACTCGGTAAAATTCGCCGAGATCGTCGATTTTCAAGCTATTGCTGACTGAGGGTGCGGCCGTATCCGATTTGTCCTCTGACTTTGCCAGAGCGGTGGTGGCCCGAGCGACAGCCAGGGCAAAGCAAATTCCAAGAATTACAGAAATGCGAGAACGGAGACGACGCCCCGCGCGTGCCGTAAAGTGAGAAATGAAGGGCGGAAAGGGCGGGGGGATGCACATGTAGAAGATGATACGACAATACTCTTATACTAACGCATATCTGCCACGGAAAGCGGAGTGGAAGCAGTTAAGTCATTTAGTATCAACGTAATCTGTGTTGATTTGTAAAAAGTGTAGTGCCAACATATTTTAGTAACGTGTACAAGTAATCATTGATTATGCGAACATAATGCGAAGCCGCTGCTTTCCGGGGGGAAAATGGGCGGAGTTATCGTAAAGTACAGATTGTGTGATCGATCGATTTATGCACCGTCGGGAACGGTTTGCAATTGCTTTGACGAAGGCACTCGTTGGCGTGGGCCTGCAGGCGAGCAACTATGCGGAATGAACGCTGGCCGGACCGTCCTTGCGCAGTTGATTGGGCATCTGCCCACAAGGAATTTCAAAAAAGCGTGGGCCGCTACGGCAAGGGCTTTTCTGCTGGGATCAGTATCTGGCCATGGCCTTTGCGCAGTTGACCTACCGTGATAGCCTGCGCGACATTGAGGCCTGCCCTAAGGCAGGCGCAGGCAAGCTCTATCACATGGGCTTTCG
>Ga0302197_10000893_pt1 | contig 29816 bp, 33 predicted proteins | sample II_Bog_N2_1_FD_193526 | JGI IMG/M metagenome (GOLD analysis project Ga0302197, IMG submission 193526) | Peat permafrost microbial communities from Stordalen Mire near Abisko, Sweden - II_Bog_N2_1 | ecosystem: Environmental > Terrestrial > Soil > Wetlands > Peat | place: Sweden: Abisko... | reverse complement strand
CGGCACGCACGGGTCAGGATCCCGGCGAGATTTACCACGGATTCAGGCAGGAGTTCGGTGAGCCAGCCTACGAACGGGTGGATTCCCCGGCCACGCCGGAACAAAAGAAACAACTGGCAAATCTCTCACCCGCGCAGGTCAAGCAAAGCGAATTGGCGGGCGAGAAAATCAAGCACATGGTCACCAAAGCGCCGGGCAACGGCGCTCCCATCGGAGGTTTGAAGGTGATTGCTGAAACCGGATGGTTCGCCGCCCGTCCGTCCGGAACTGAAGACATTTACAAGATATATGCCGAGAGCTTCCTGGGCGCGGATCAGTTGCACCGCATCCTGGCTGAAGCCCGGACGATTGTCAGTGATGCTTTGGGAATCAAAACCACGACGGACAATCTCTGCGCGCCGCTAAAGACTCAGGAGATGGCTGATGTGGAAGCGGTGGCGGCTTGGTGCAATGAAGGCCATCCTGATTGATAGCCCGGAAAATGCGGTTCCAGCCAAACTTAAAAATTTCATGAACGAACAAGCACCGCTTACCAAGCAAAATTATAATACTTTGCAGACAGATATCGACGGCTTCGATTCCCTGGCGGAACTGGCGTTGGATTTGCACTGGTCGTGGAACCATGTCACGGACGAGGTTTGGCGCCAGCTCGATCCCGCGCTCTGGGAGTTCACCCAAAATCCCTGGGTGGTGCTTCAGACCGTTTCCACGGACAAACTTAAGAGTGTCCTGGCAAATCCGGGCTTTCGCAAAAACATTGATGAGCTGCTGCAATTCAAGCGGGAGGTCGCCAAGACGCCCGCCTGGTTTCAGAAGAACCATGCGCAGTCGCCGTTGAAGTGTGTCGCTTATTTTAGCATGGAATATATGTTGAGCGAGGCGCTGCCGATTTACTCCGGCGGTCTGGGGAATGTCGCCGGTGATCAACTCAAGGCCGCCAGCGATCTGGGGGTGCCGGTCGTCGGCGTGGGCTTGCTTTACCAGCAAGGTTATTTTCGCCAGGTGATTGACCAGGACGGGGCCCAGCAAGCGCTTTACCCGTTTAATGACCCCGGCCAATTGCCGATCACACCATTGCGGCAATCCAACGGCGAGTGGCTGCGCTTGGAAATAGACTTGCCCGGTTATTCAGTCTGGTTGCGAGCGTGGCAGGTGCAAGTCGGCCGGGTGAAACTATACCTGCTGGATAGCAATGACGCGGCAAATTACCCGGCGCATCGCAGCATCACGAGTGAATTGTATGGCGGAGGACCCGAATTGCGTCTGAAGCAGGAAATACTGCTGGGAATCGGCGGCTGGCGGTTGCTCGCGGCGCTCGGCATCAAACCGGATGTCTGCCACTTGAATGAAGGTCATGCGGCGTTGGCCGTGTTGGAGCGCGCCCGTGGTTTTATGGGGCAAAATGCGCAGCCTTTTGACGTTGCGGTGGCGGCCACACGGGCGGGAAATCTTTTCACGACCCACACGGCGGTCGCCGCTGGCTTTGATCGTTTTCCTCCCGCGCTCATCGAAAAATACCTTGGTCATTATGCCACGGATAAGCTCGGCATCAGCGTCCAGGATTTGCTGGCCTTGGGGCGCGAAAATGCTAACGACGTGTCAGAGAGTTTCAACATGGCTTACCTGGCCATTCGCGGCAGCGGATCCGTTAACGGTGTGAGTCGCCTGCATGGTCAAGTTAGTCGGCATTTGTTTGAACCTCTGTTTCCAAAGTGGCCGACAGATGAAATTCCCATCGGTCATGTAACCAATGGGGTGCATGTGCCTAGCTGGGATTCGGCGGCCGCGGATGAGCTTTGGACCAAGGCTTGCGGCAAAGATCGGTGGCTGGGAACAAAGGAAAATCTCGAGCAGGATATACGTCAGGTCTCTGACGATGCCCTTTGGCAATTTCGTACCACCGCTACCAAGTGTCTGGTGGAATACGCGCGCGCGCGGCTGGCCCGGCATTATGCCGCCGCCGGTGCATCCACGGATACGGTGGAAGCGGCAAAGAGGTTGTTTGATCCGAACACGCTGACATTGGGGTTTGCGCGGCGCTTCGCCGCCTACAAGAGACCAAATCTGCTGTTGCACGATCCGGAACGACTGCTGCGGCTGTTGTCCAATCCGAAAAAGCCAGTGCAACTCATTATCGCGGGCAAGGCACACCCGGCAGATTCAGTAGGACAAGCCCTGATCCAGAAATGGGTCCAGTTTATTCGCCGGCCTGAAGTTCGCCCGCACGCAATTTTTCTCAGCGATTACGACATGCAATTAACCGAGCGCCTGGTACAAGGAGTGGATGTCTGGCTGAACACTCCGCGACGACCGTGGGAGGCGTGCGGCACGAGCGGCATGAAGGTGCTCGTCAATGGCGGTATTAATCTTTCGGAATTGGATGGTTGGTGGGCCGAAGCCTATGTGCCGGATCTGGGTTGGGCACTGGGCGACGGTAAAGAGCACGGTAACGATTCAAACTGGGATCAGGCCGAAGCCGAAGCACTATATGAACGGTTGGAACGCGAGGTGATTCCGGAATTTTATAATCGCAATGACAAAGGTGTTCCCGCCGCCTGGCTCGCGCGGATGCGGGAAAGCATGGCGCGCCTCACTCCGCGCTTTTCTGCCGACCGCACGGTGCGCGAATACACCGAAAAATATTATCTGCCGGCGGCGACAGCCTGCCAGTCGCGCGCATCCAACCAAGGTGCCGTCGGCAGGCAAATGATCGAATGGCGGCACCGCATTGAACAGAAATGGCCTGATTTACACTTCGGCTCCGTCAAGATGGAGACGCACGACGCGAAACACATCATTGAAGTTAAAGTTGGTCTTCACGGCCTCGATCCCAAGGCTGTAAGGGTGGAACTGTACGCTGATGGAATCAACGGTGGTCTTCCGATAAAGCTGGAAATGACTTGTCTTAACCCGCTGGCGGATGAAACCGGCGGCTACGTTTACAGCGCCACGGTGCCAGCGGCTCGCTCAGCGACGGATTACACGGCGCGAGTGATGCCGCGCTGCGACGGGGTGGCTATTCCCTTGGAAGACCCGCGAATCCTCTGGCAACGATGATTAAATTGAATGAACAGCTTGAGCCTACGGTGTTCGTCATTTTTGGCGGGGCCGGCGACCTGACTTGGCGAAAACTAGTTCCGGCCTTGTTCGATCTTTCACAGGACCGCAGCCTGCCCACGCGGTTTGCAATCATTGCTGTGGACCGCATCCAAGTGGGCCATGACGCACTCCGGCGGCGGTTGCACGACGGTGTCAATCAATTCTCCCGCTTCGGTAAGGCGAAAGACTCCGTCTGGAAACCGTTCGCGCAACATCTCATTTACCAATCCGGCGATTTCGAAAAGCCATCCACTTACAAAGCTTTGGGCAAAGAATGCGCAAAGCTGGAAAAGGAATGGGGTGCCAAGGCCCAGCGCATTTTTTATATGGCCACGCCGCCAAGCATGTTCGGCGAAATACCAAAATATCTCGGCCAGGCTGGGCTGGCGCTGGATCGTGAGTGGGCGCGCGTTGTGATTGAGAAACCGATTGGCTATGATTTGGAGTCGGCGCGCGCGTTGAATACCGTGCTGGCAGCCAGCTTCGCGGAGTCTCAGATTTTTCGCATTGATCATTATCTCGGCAAGGAGACCGTGCAAAACATTCTGGCGTTTCGGTTTGCCAACCCGCTCTTCGAGCCGGTGTGGAATCGTCGGTACATTGATTATGTGACCATCACCGTTGCCGAAACGGTAGGCGTCGAACTTCGTGGCGGTTATTACGACCATGCGGGCGCACTACGCGACATGTTGCAGAACCATCTGATGCAATTGCTCTGTCTCGTGGCCATGGAACCGATGGTCTCCTTCGAGGCCGATGAAATTCGGAATAAAAAAGTGGATGTCCTTCACGCCTTCCGCCCGTTTCATCGCGACGAGGTTCCGCAGTATGCGGTCCGCGGACAATATGGTGCCGGCAATTATGCCGGGAAAAAAGTGCCCGGCTACCGCACGGAGTCTGGCGTGTCGCCCGATTCCCAGACGGAGACGTTTGTGGCATTGAAGCTCTTCATTGACAACTGGCGCTGGCAGGACGTTCCGTTTTATCTGCGCACAGGCAAGCGCCTGCCGCAACAGGCTTCGGAAATATCCATTCAGTTCCGAGCCGTGCCGCATCAGTCCTTCCCACCCGAAGCCTCGCTCGGCTGGCAGCCCTCACGACTTATCCTGGCCGTGCAACCCTTGGAAGGCATCGTCCTAGGCTTCCAAGCTAAATATCCGGGGCCAAAAATGCAACTGCGGCCCGTGGAGATGCGGTTCAGCTACCGTGATAGTTTTGACGCGCCTTCACCCGACGCGTATGAAACACTCCTGTGGGACGTGATGAAGAAGGACGCCACGCTGTTCATGCGTGCCGATCAGGTGGAAGCCGCCTGGCAACTGTTGATGCCGGTGCTCGAAGTGTGGCTGGCCACCGCCCCGAGTGATTTTCCAAATTACGCCGCCGGTACCTGGGGACCTGAATCGACTCAGGGACTGCTCGCTCCTGGACATCGTTGGCCGCTCCCGACCGAATTGCTCAAGCAATGTGTTAAGAAGAAGAGGAAAAAATCGTGACTCAACTTAATTTGAAAACTCCCATCGAATATATCATCGTGGCGGTGCCTTTCCACGCCGATGCCGCAACCCACGATGAGCTGGCGCGGAAAGTGAATGAAAAGCTGAACGGCGATTATGAACTGTGTGGTCCGCCCTTCCTTAGCGAGGAAATGATGTATCAGTGCATGACAAAACCAATTCAGCAAACTCCCCCAATTACGGCGAGGTGAAGAAAGGGCGCCCATCAAGACCTTGCTTCTGGACATCGGCGGGGTTCTTCTGACCAGCGGCTGGGACCATCATGCCCGTTGACGTGCGGCGAATTGCTTGCAGCTGGACTGGGAGGAGATGGCCTGTTGCGAGACCGCGTCGCGCCAAATATATTTGGCGCGAACCAAACAGCTGACCGCCCGGCAATTTTCGGACATTGCCTGCTATATGTCGGATCTACTGGGTATTTCCGAGACCTGTTCCAATAGGCGCTCTTTGCTTGCTCACGATAAGTGGGACGCGTGGGCCGCGGCATTGCCCAAATTCGGCGCTGATCCATGCACGCCTCTAGAGGGACTTGAATTGTCTATGAATCTAATTGGGTGAGTCTCGTAATGCCGGATCGGCGCCGGTCGCTTCAGCTTGAGACAGTCGCGTCAAGGTTCACGTCATCCGCACGGACGAGGAATTAATGATTGCCCGAGCGGCTTTGCGTTCCTGTCCGAACGTTATCCTCCTGGAGTATTGAGCCTTAAATAAATGGTAGGGTTTCACCCCATGGCAAAGCCTCCCTAACTTGCGCAACCTGATAGCTGACGCGGGTGGCGACCAAAACAAATAATTAAAAAACGATTATGTTAAGCAAAGTAAAAACACTCAAAGGTTATTCAATACAAAGCACCGACGGGGGAACGATCGGGACAGTCAAAGAACTTTACTTCGATGACCGGCACTGGACTGTTCGTTATCTGGTCGCCAACACCGGTAACTGGCTCACCGGACGTCAGGTGCTCGTCTCACCTTATTCCATGGTTTCGATCAATAAAGACCATAAAGACGTCGTCACCGATTTGACCAAGAAGCAGATCGAAAAAAGTCCTTCCTTGGAAAGTCACAAGCCTGTCTCCCGCCAGTTCGAGGATGACTATTATGGTTATTATGGCTGGCCGCCTTATTGGGGCGGCCAATATTCGTGGGGCGCGTATCCTTACATCGAGCGTGATCGTTTGAAATGGGCTCAATTCACCCCCGGTGCAAAGTCCTGGGATCGCCACTTGCGCAGCACTCACGCGGTAAGTGGTTATCAGATCGCCGCTTTGGACGGCGATATTGGCCACGTGGAAGATTTCATTGTGGATGACGAGACCTGGACCATTCGTTATCTCATCATCAATACCGGTAATTGGTGGCCCGGGAAGAAGGTCTTGGTTTCACCTTTGTGGATCGAACGTGTTAGCTGGGCTGATGCGAAAGTCTTTATCAATCTTTCGCGTCAGACGATTAAAGAATCACCTGAATATACCGACGATTCGCTCGTGACCAGGGATTATGAGATTGGCTTGCACGGTCACTATGATCGCAAAGGCTACTGGGTGGACGAATTGGTGAATTGTTAACCTTCCGCTTGAAGCAGATAACGTCAGGATTGCCGGCATTTTTCAATTACATTCAAGAAGCAAGTTTTGATGAATCCCGCCAAGCCAGGTCCAGTTCCGGCAGGCTTGCCGATTTTGGGCTTGATTGGCTGGTTGGCGCTTTGTTTTGCGGCTTCGATCACTGGCGGCTTTGTTTCAACCGCCGGGTGGTATGCTGCCCTCCATAAACCGTCATGGAATCCGCCGGCGCTGGTCTTTGGCCCGGCTTGGACGTTGCTCTATGTGCTCATGGCCGCTGCGGCCTGGCTGATCTCGCGCGAGGGCGGATGGAAAATACAGCGTGTGCCACTGGGGTTATTTCTTTTCCAATGGCTGCTCAATGCGCTGTGGACGCCACTCTTTTTCAGGCTCCACAGCTCCGGTCTGGCATTCGCGGACATCATTTTACTCTGGCTGGTGCTGGCAGCGACACTTTGTTCGTTTTGGCGCGTGCGGCGGGCCGCAGGTGCTTTGCTGGTGCCTTATCTGGCTTGGGTGACTTTTGCTGCGGTATTGAACTATACCATTTGGCGGCTTAACTCTTGAGGGGCACGCTTATGCTGGTTGCTCCACCTGCTCCAGCTCCCGCCGAAATCGCTGTTCAGGTCAACGATCCCCCAAACGGTCTCACCAGCGACGAGGCGCGTCATCGATTAACCACATTTGGCCCCAACTCCATGCCGGATACATCATCGCATCCGGTGCGTCGGGCGCTTGAAAAATTATGGGCGCCGATTCCTTGGATGCTCGAGTCGGCGACCATTTTGGAGCTGGTGCTGGGAAAGTATGTCGAGGCGGGAATCATCGCGGTGCTGCTTTTGTTTAACGCCGCACTGAGTTTCTTTCAGGAGGGGCGCGCGCAGGCAACACTCGCCGCACTCAATAAACGTCTCGCTTTGACGGCTTCTGTGCGTCGCGATGGGGTTTGGAAAAATCTCCCCGCCGCTGACTTGGTGCCGGGCGACATCTTAAAGTTATCACTCGGTGGCGTAGTAGCGGCGGATGTGAAACTGATTGGGGGAAATGTCCTGAGCGATCAATCCATGCTCACCGGTGAATCCATCGGTACCGAAGCCGGAGCAGGGTTTCAAATATTCGCCGGGGCGTTGGTTCAGCGGGGAGAGGCGGTCGCTGAAGTCACGGCAACCGGCACCCGCACCAAGTTTGGGCGCACGGCCGAATTGGTTCGCACGGCCCACGTCGTCAGTTCACAGCAAAAAGCGGTTTTACGCGTAGTGCGCAATCTAGCCGCGTTCAACGGTCTTCTGATTATCCTGATGGTGCTGTATGCGCATGCCCACGCGATGCCGCCCGGGGAGATCTTACCTTTGATTTTAACGGCGGTGCTGGCTTCGATCCCGGTGGCACTGCCGGCCACGTTCACACTGGCGAGCGCAGTGGGAGCACGCGCCTTGGCTGGCCAGGGCGTTTTGCCAACCCGGCTCTCTGCCGTGGATGAAGCGGCTACGATCGATGTGCTTTGCGCCGACAAAACCGGGACCCTCACGCGCAATCAACTTTCGGTCACGTCGGTTCATCCGCTGCCGGGTTTTGACGAGTCGCACGTTTTAACGATGGCGGCACTCGCCAGTTCCGATGGTGGACAAGACCCGTGGGTGCAGCCATTTGTTCCGCCGTCGCCCGGAAAGTTGCAGCCACCCCGTCAAAACGCTCTCTCTTCAAACCGTTCGATCCGGCGACAAGAATGTCCGAAGCGACGGTAACGGATTCAAATCTCGGGACGCTGCGCATTGTCAAAGGTGCTTTCGCCGTCGTCGTCACAATCGCGGCTCCCTCGCCCACTGCGGCGGCTGCGGCGGCTGAACTGGAGGGAAAAGGTTTTCGTGTTTTGGCAGTTGCCGCGGGACCGCCGGCAGCAATGCAACTCTTAGGACTGATTGCTCTCAGTGACCCGGCCTGGGAAGACTCGGCCGAGTTGGTTAGCCAATTGAAAGCCCTTGGCGTCCGCATGGTAATGCTGACCGGCGACGCAGCAACGACTGCGGCGATTGTCGCTCACGCGGTCGGTCTTGATGGGGAGGTTTGTCCGCCTGGCCCGATTGCAAAGGATGTTCGCCCGGAGAAGTTCGCGGTATTTGCGGGAGTTCTTCCCGAGGATAAATTCAAACTGGTAAAGTTATTTCAAGAGGACGGCTACCTCGTTGGCATGTGCGGCGATGGGGCCAATGATGCGCCGGCCTTGCGGCAGGCGCAAATGGGAATTGCGGTTTCGACCGCAACCGATGTCGCCAAGTCAGCGGCGTGAATTGTACTGACCTCACCGGGACTCATCGGCGTCGTCGCAGCGGTAAAGGAAGGCCGTTTCACTTTTCAGCGCATTTTGACCTACACGCTGAACTCGGTGACAAACAAAATCGTGAAGATTTTCTTTTTGGCCATTGGCCTTGGAATGGCCGGACACGCGATTCTGACACCAATGCTGATGATCATCAGCATGCTCGGCGGGGATCTTCCCGGGATGTCTTTAACCACTGACCATGTCCGGCCTTCTACGCTTCCCAATCGCTGGCGCATCGGCAACCTGACGCTCGCTGGTGTTTTTATGGGTCTTTCCGAACTGGTTTTCTGCGTCAGCGTTCTGGCGCTGGGCCATTACCACCTGGGTATGGGCATCGCTGCCTTGCAGGCGCTCGCATTTATTACACTCGTCCGCGGAAATCAAGCCATGACCTACGCCATTCGTGCCCGGGGACGAATCTGGGCATGGCCGCACCCGAGCCGCTGGCTGATCTTGTCATCCGTCGTCGATTTGGGAAGTGCACTGACATTGGCGGGTTGTGGCTGGCTCATGGCGCCGCTGCCAATCTGGCTGTTGGCGAGCGTTTTAGCTGGATCCGTCGCTTTTGTCTTTGTCCTGGATTTGGTGAAGGTATCAGTTTTTTGCCGTTTAAAGATTGCATAAATGACAGGGAGCATGCGACACAAGACATTGGCAGTTTCAATCTTTTGGCGTATTCACTCTATTGAAGCGAGCACAGACCGCCAGCGCTGAGGGGTTGGACAGTCTTACCTCATGATGCTGTGCTGGGGTGAACACCCCATAGCCGGCCACTGCCCCAAGGACTTATTTTAATTAATATGAAAATGATACAAACACTCGCACTGCTCTTTGGCGGGTTGATCACGCTGTCATCCCCCGACTTTCTTTCTCGCTGGTGGGAAACAAGCGTGCGAATCCAGGGAACCGGTTTCCCACCCAAAATGCGCCTGGTTCTCCAAACATCCATATCCTGCGCGAAAGGATGGTCTGTATGAGTAAGTCGAACATTCTGGTCAAGCGGATCAAGCTGGGCTTGGGAATTCTGCTGCTGGCGACTTTGACAGGATGCATTGGTTATGTTGGCGGAGGCGGAGATTATGGCGGTGGTGGCTGGTGGGGCGGACCAGACATATATGTGTTTGGCGGTGGTTACGATCACGATCGGGGTCACGATGTCCGCGGTTATAGTGCTCGAGGTGCTGCCAGTCGTGGGGCGGCACATTCTGGTGGTGGCGGTCGGCGATGAACCGCACAAATAACGTGCCCAAAATAAACTAATGAAACTAGCTTTTATGAAAACGACAAACTTGGTGATACCGCTCCGCAACTTCTTGAACCTCGCGCTATTGGCAAGTATTTGGTTCATTCTGCCAACGAACTTATCGGCGGAGGATACAAGTGATCTGCCGCCTCAAGCCGGGATTGGTCAGCGTTCGTTCGCCACGCCAGACGATGCCGTTAAAGCTCTGGAAACCGCTACCCAAACCGGGGATACCCTGGCTTTGCAGGAGATTTTTGGCCCGGACCTTCAGCAGTTGTTAACTGGTGACAAGGTGCAGGATGCCGACAATGCGAAGCGGTTTGCCGCCGCCTTGGCGCAAGCGTGCAATCAAGTCAAAGATCGCGAGGACAAAATCACGCTTGAAATTGGCACCAATGGCTGGCCGATGCCGATTCCACTGGTTAGCGTCGGCGGGCAGTGGCATTTCGACACGGCCGCGGGTAAGGAGGAGATTATTAATCGCCATATCGGCAAGGACGAGCTATGTGCCATTGGTGTTTGCCGCGTTTATGTGACTGCGCAACAACAATTCGCCAGCGCAAATTCTAATGAGGACGGAACGGTCATTTACGCGCAACAATTCAAAAGCACGCCCGGAAAACGGGACGGTCTTTACTGGCCGGTTTCGGAAAACGAACCCGCCAGTCCCTTCGGGGCGTTGGTGGCCGAAGCGCAGTCAGAGGGATATGCACAGCACCAGAGCGGAGGGCCGCATCCCTTTCATGGTTATTACTTTAAAATTCTGACCCGGCAAGGCGCGGCTGCGCCTGGCGGGAAAATAAATTACCTGATTCGCGGACACTTGACGGGGGGATTCGCCATGGTGGCTTATGCGGAACATTGGGACCAATCTGGCATCATGACCTTCGTCGTTGGTCCGGATGGTAAAGTGTTCCAGCGGAATCTGGGTGAGGAGACGGCCCGGATCGCAGGAAAAATGAAAGCATATAATCCTGATGATGGTTGGACGCTGGTGACCGATCAGGGAGTATTGGATGCCGTATCAGAGAAATGATATCGGCCTTGCTATGAGCGCCGATACCATGGAAATGAAAGATCATGAGGCAATTGTTGCCACCGGATTAACTAAATGGTTTGGCGATGGCGAAACCAGGGTCACGGCGGTGAACGGAGTGGGACTCGTGGCCTATTTTGGCGAGATGCTATTCATTGTCGGTCCCTCCGGCAGCGGCAAGACGACGATGCTAAGCATGATTTCCGGCATCCTTCGGCCCAACGCCGGCAATGTAAAGGTCAAGGGCGCCGATATCTGGACGCTGAACAATGACCAATTGGCTGATTTCCGCCTGAACACGATTGGCTTTGTCTTCCAGGATTATCATTTGTTCCCGCGGTTAACCACGGCTGAGAATGTCGCGATTCCCCTGATTCTAAAACACCACAATTGGGATGAGTCCATCAGTCAGGCCAGACAACAGCTTGCGATCGTCGGCCTGAAAAACCGTGGAAACATGTTGCCGGTGAAACTTTCCGGCGGCGAACAACAGCGGGTGGCGATCGCGCGGGCGATTATCAGCCGGCCGGAGATACTGATTTTCGACGAGCCGACTGCCTCACTCGACGGCGACACGGGCCGGATGATCATCGCATTTGTTAAGGAGAATATTCTCAATGAAAATCGCTGCATTCTCATCGTCACCCATGATGCACGCATCAACGAGTATGCGGATCGAATACTCCACATGGAGGATGGCCACTTAAGCGACGGCGCTGAAAAAACAGGAACCGAATGAGTTCAGAAGAACTCAAACCAGAGATCAAGGAGGGCCAGCCAAAGCCGGAAACAACTGCGCGTGAGCCGGATCCCAAAGCGGTCCAGTTGACGCGAGATCCCGACGCGGACACTTCCAAACCCGCAGCCAAAGCTGAAAATAAAACTGCGATCGAGCCTGACGCCAGACTCGCCCCAACTGCCGGGAATAAACCGAAAGTTGAGCTGGAAGAGACCAAGCTTGAAGCCAAGGCCGCCGCTCCCAGGACGGCGTTGGGAAACAAAATTATTTTTAGCATCGCCATCATCGGAATCCTGGCTGGACTGTTTGCCGCCTACATGTTCGGCCTTCAAAGGAAGGCGCAGCCGCCCGTGTTTAAACCCGTCAGCAATCCATTCGAGTCAGCCATTTATGCCAATGGCATGGTTGAGAGTGACTTGCCTAGCGGAGAAAACATTAACATTTTCCCGCAGGTTTCCGGTCCGATCACCCGGGTCCTGGTGCAGGAAGGCCAATCGGTCCAAGCTGGGACGCTGCTGTTTACCATTGAAGATTCCGTGCAGAGTGCCAACGTGGAGCTCGCTGCGGCCAATCTCAAACTTGCCCGTGATCAATATGACAAGGACCGTGGCGCCTACGACCTTGACCCTAAATCAATTAGTAAAACCTTGTTGGATACGGCGGAGGATACTGTCACTCAAACGACCGCTGCGTTGAAAGCAGCCAAAGCTTTACTGCGATATTTTTCGGTCAAGGCACCGGTTGACGGCGTCGTTTTGGCCGTCAACGCCACGGTCGGTGGTTATGTATCTTCCCAAGGCGACTTTGATACTTACACCGAACTGTTTGATCCGCTGATGGTCATGAGCGGGCCGCAAGATTACATGGACGTGCGCTGTTATATTGACGAAATACTCGTTTCCCGCCTGCCTTCAAAGTGGCACATACAGGCACAGATGCAGATTACCGGGACGGACATCAAGGTTCCCTTGGATTTCGTCCGGGTGCAGCCTTACATCTCACCCAAGATCGAACTGTCCAACGAGAAGCAGGAGCAGGTGGATCTGCGTGTGCTTCCGGTGATTTTCCGGTTTGTGCGAGGGGATGCTCCCGTCTATCCCGGCCAAATGGTGGATGTCTTTATCGGTCAGAAATAACCCGGCAAAGGCCAAGGACACCTTCCAAATATGAAATACAGTGGCATCCTCCGGATCGGTTTCAAACTGCTGGTCAATGACCGGGGTAAGTTTTTTGCCCTTTTGATTGGAATTACTTTTGCCGTGTTTCTCATGACCGAAATGACCGCCATGTTCGCGGGTATTCTCAATCGAGCCTTTTCCCCGGTTACGAACATTGGTGCCGCAATGTGGATCATGGATCCGGCGGTCAACACAGCCACTAGTCCGATTCCCATGCCGGATTATGTTTTGGATGCGGCGCGCAGCATGGACGGGGTCAGCTACGCTGTGCCACTTTTTATGGGCGGCGCTCTCGTCAAGCTCGCCAGCGGCACCTATCAAGGGGTCAATGTGGTTGGCTTGGACGACAGCAGCCTGTTTGGCCGGCCCGAACTTGAGCAGGGCAACATTCAGGACATCTATGCCGACAACACCTTCTTTGTGGTGCATGACGCTGAATTCTCGAAACTGGGCAACCCCAAGATTGGCACCGCGTTTGAACTAAACGATCATCGCGGCACGATTGTGGGCATTGCCAAGGTCGTTTCAAATGGATTGAATGGTGTGCCGACCCTCTACACCACTTACAACCGTGCAATTGAATACCTTCCCTCCACCCGTTTCACTATGTCCTACGTTCTGGTTCAGCCTAAAAACAACGCCGCAATCACCGGAATCAAGCAGCAAGTCGCCAAGCTTGGCTACGTGGCTTTTACCAAGAACGAGTTCAATACCCAGATAGCCAACTACTATACTTACCAGACCGGCATCGGCACCAACATTCTGTTGATGACCGTGATCGCCTTTATTGTTGGACTGTCCATCTCCGGCCAGACTTTTTACACCTTCATCCTTGAAAACCTGGAAAAATTTGGCGCGCTGAAGGCCATCGGTGCCAAGGGGCGCGAACTGGTCTACATGATCCTGTTCATGGCGTTCTTTACGGCACTGATTGGCTATGGCCTCGGCATCGGTTTGGTGACGCTGATGATCACCATCGCCAAATCCCGACTCCCCAATTACGCCGCGACCATCACGTTCTGGAACTTGGCGCTAGCCTTTGGCATGGTCCTGCTGATTGCCGGAATCTCAAGCTATATTGGAATACGCAAGGTCCTCAAAATCGAGCCATTCGACATCTTCCGGGGATGATCATGAAACATTCAATCAGAACCACCACCTTAAAGCTTATATCCGCAACTGGATTATTTATTTGTTCTCTGATCTGGCTGGTTTTTTTCAACGGATGCAGCTTTGCGCCAAATTATCAGATACCGTCGGTCCAGACACCGGCGACTTTCAAGGAATTGACACCGGATCAATTCAACCAAACGGATGGCTGGAAAACCGCCGATCCAATTGACAATCAGATTCGCGGCAATTGGTGGGAGATATTCCATGAACCGGAGTTAAACACCTTTGAAAACCAGGTAAGCATTTCCAATCAAAACGTCGCCGCGGCGACGGCTAATTTCCTCGCCGCACGGGCGGTGGTGAAACAATCAAGATCGCAATATTTTCCCACCGTATCCGCCGATCCCTCGGTTGTCAGCTCACGACAACCATCGCTGTCAACCCCGATAACCTCCGTGACCGGCACCGAATATTCACTGCCCTTTGATGCTTCCTGGGAGCCGGATTTCTGGGGCCGCATTCGCAACACGGTGAAAGCAAACTCGCTCGAGGTGCAAGCGACTTTGGCTGATCTCGAAAACGTTCGGCTGACCATGCAGGCGGAAGTGGCGGTGGATTATTTTCAGCTGCGCGTGTTGGATGCGCAAAAGCAGTTATTGGCCGCGTCGACACTCGCGTATGCGGAAGAGTTGAAGTTGACCCAAGTCCAGCAAAGCGCGGGTCTTGCGTCCGGCCAAGACGTCTTGCTGGCTGAAACGCAACTTGAAATCACCCGCGCGCGGGCCATCGATCTGGATATACAGCGGGCGCAAATAGAACACGCCATTGCGGTGCTGCTTGGTCGGCCGCCTTCGACATTTGCCATCGGCATCCATTCGCTGGCGGCTGCGCCATTGGCCATTCCCTTTGGGATCCCATCCCAATTACTGGAGCGCCGTCCGGACATCGCTGCGGCCGAACGCCGGGTGGCGGAGGCTAACGCCCAAATCGGTGTGGCCCTCGCGGCCTATTATCCGGCCATTACTTTGAGTGGTTCAGCAGGCTACCAAAGCACCTCCATCCAGAATCTTTTTTCGGGCCCGGGACTGGTCTGGTCGGTCGGCGCGACACTGGCGCAAACGCTTTTCGATGGTGGTTTGCGCAAAGCCGTCACCGAGCAGACCCGCGATATCTACCAGGGCACCGTCGCCAATTACCGCCTGACCGTGCTCAGCGCCTTTCAACAAGTCGAAGATAATCTTTCGACGCTGCGAATCCTTTCGCAGGAACTGCAACAACAGAACGCCGCTGTGGCCTCGTCGCAGGGCTACTTATCGCTCGCTCAAACCCGTTACCATTCCGGCTTGGATGACTATTTGAATGTGGTAACGGCGGAAGCCACCCTGTTAACCAATCAGGAGACGGCTCTAAATCTCCGTTTGGAACAACTGACGGCCAGCATCCAATTGATCAAGGCTCTTGGCGGCGGCTGGGATGCCTCGCCCGAAACAACCGCTGCGAACCTCTGAAAGATAACATGGTTGTGAACACTCAACTTTTAATTGATATCGCCAAACAACTGTTTGCCGGCGACAAGGGGTTGTTGGCGATGGACGAAAGCAATCCCACCTGCAACAAACGATTCGCGAAGTTGAACATTCCACAGACGGTCGAAGCCCGCCGCGCATATCGTGGATTGATCCTCACTGCCCGTCGGGGCGAATATTCTGCTGCGATGGAAAAGACGTGAGTGTGAACACTACAGCCAATCTCGGCGCAGTCGCGTCGGTGCGCGGCAGCGTCGTGGATGTGCGGTTCGATGGACCGTTACCCCCGATCTACTCGGTGCTGCACGCAGGGACGAAAAACAATATCATCATCGAAGTGCTGGCACAGAGCGACGCGCGACATGTGCGCGGGATTGCGCTGACACCCACGCAGGGGCTGGCGCGCGGCATGGTGGTCACGGACACGGGTGGGCCGTTGAAAGCACCGGTGGGCAACGCCATTCTCTCGCGCATGTTCGACGTGTTTGGCAATTCCATCGACCGTCAGCCTGCACCAGTGGATGTCCAATGGCGTTCGGTGCATCGCGCGCCGCCGCCTTTGGCGCGACGTTCCACCAAAACGGAAATTTTCGAAACGGGCATCAAGGTCATTGATGTGCTCGTGCCGCTGGAACGCGGCGGCAAGGCGGGATTGTTCGGCGGCGCGGGCGTTGGCAAGACGGTGCTCCTGACCGAAATGATCCACAATATGGTCGGCCATCAGCAGGGCGTCAGCATTTTTTGCGGCATCGGTGAACGTTGCCGCGAAGGCGAGGAACTTTACCGCGAAATGAAAGCCGCCGGCGTGCTGCCGAACATGGTGATGGTCTTTGGCCAGATGAACGAGCCGCCGGGCAGCCGGTTTCGCGTGGGGCATACTGCGCTGACGATGGCCGAGTATTTCCGCGATGACGAACACCGCGACGTGCTGTTGCTCATCGATAATATTTTCCGTTTTATTCAGGCCGGCATGGAAGTGTCCGGCTTGATGGGACAAATGCCGTCGCGGCTGGGTTACCAGCCGACCATGGGCACCGAGCTGTCAGGCTTGGAGGAGCGTATCGCCAACACTGACACCGGCGCAATCACTTCGATTCAGGCGGTATATGTACCGGCAGATGATTTCACCGATCCGGCAGCCGTGCACACGTTTTCGCATCTCTCAGCATCCATCGTGCTTTCACGCAAGCGAGCGAGCGAAGGACTTTTTCCCGCCATTGACCCGCTGCAATCCAATTCCAAGATGGCCGCGCCGGGCATCGTCGGTGAACGGCATTACGCCCTCGCGCAGGAAATCCGCCGCACGCTCGCGCAATACGCCGAACTCAAAGACATCATCGCCATGCTCGGCCTGGAACAGCTTTCGCCGGAAGATCGCAAAGTGGTCATGCGCGCCCGCCTTCTTGAGCGATTTCTCACGCAGCCATTTTTCACCACCGGACAATTCACCGGCCTCACTGGAAAACTCGTCAGCCTCAAAGATGCACTGGATGGTTGCGAACGCATCTTGCACGACGAATTCAAAGACTACCCGGAAAGCGCGCTCTACATGATCGGCGCAATCAGCGAAGCGAAGGATAAACCAAAAGCTTCTCGGGCGGCTACTTCGGTTATGCCTGAATCAAAGCCGGAATCGAAGCTTGAGCCAAAGCCTGAAGATACGGCCGAGCCGGATGTCAAAAGCGAAACGCAAGTGGAACCGAAGCCGAAGTCCGAATTTGAACCCAAACCCAAGGTTGAACAAAAGTCCACTCCTCCAACTCCGACCGAAGCCATGCCCGTGCCCCCATTGCTCGAAACGCCCCCTCAACCCAAGGATGAAAATGCCGACTTCGCTCATGCATCTTAAAGTTCTTCTGCCGTTCCAGGTTTTCGCCGAGCAGTCCGGTGTGAAGCGCATTGTTGCGGAGACGCGCGGAGGTTCGTTTGGAATCCTGCCTCACCGCCTCGATTGCGTGGCCGCGCTCGTGCCGGGCATTTTGATTTATCAGACCGAATCCGTCGGCGAAGTTTTGGTGGCGGTGGATGAAGGTGTGCTGATCAAGACTGGCACTGACGTGCTCGTGTCCGTGCGCCGCGCGGTCGGCGGAACGGATCTCGGCCAGTTGCGCGCAGCAGTGGAAAAGGAATTTCTGACGCTCGACGTAGACGAGCAAAGCGTGCGTTTGGCTGTGGCGAAATTGGAAACCGGATTTCTGCGTCGCTTTGCGACGTTTCACCATGAGTGACCAGCCAGACAAAACTTCGAAGGACCAACCGACCTTCGCCGGAGTAATCGGCGCGAAGGCGGCGCGCAAGCTCAAGGCGCGCAAATCCACGCAGGGCGTCTGGGCTGGTCTGGGCATGATGGGATTGGTCGGATGGTCGGTGGTTGTGCCGACGCTGCTCGGCACGGCGCTTGGCATTTGGCTGGATAAACATCATCCGGGTAAGCATCCGTGGACGCTGGCGCTGTTGGTGCTCGGACTGGCGCTCGGCTGTTTGAATGCGTGGCACTGGGTGGCGAGGGAAGATAGGGCCATGCACGACGATACGGAGGAAGACAATGAATAATGTTTTATTTCTGGCACTCGCTTTGATCGCTGGACTCTTGCTCGGCATGATATTTTTCGGCGGGCTATGGTGGACAGTGCGCCAAGCAGTTTTCGCCAAATCACCGGCACTCTGGTTTCTTGGTAGCATGCTGCTGCGGATGACTCTCGTCCTCGCCGGGTTTTATTTTATCGGGGGTGGAGACTGGCAACGCTTGGTCCTGAGTCTGCTCGGATTTATTATTGCGCGATTCATTGTGATGCGGCTGACCCGCACGCCAATCGAGGTTTCCAACAAACCAGCGAAAAAGGCAAGCCATGCGCCTTAGTCCCGACCAGTTGATCTTCTGGCAGCATGCTTTTTTTAAACTCAATGGAACCATCGTGTTCACTTGGGGGTTGATGCTCGTGCTCGCCGTCGGCTCAAAACTAATCACGCGCAAGCTTTCCACGGAGCTGAAACGTTCGCGCTGGCAAAATCTCTTGGAAATCGTCGTGACCGGCATCGAGAAACAAATTTCAGACGTCGGCCTGAAGCATCCGGAAAAATATATCGGCTTTCTAGGTACGCTATTTTTGTTTGTCGCGCTGGCGGCGCTTTGCACCGTCATTCCCGGGTACGAGCCGCCGACCGGATCGCTCTCGACCACGGCGGCGCTGGCGTTGTGCGTGTTTGTGGCCGTGCCATTGTTCGGCATCGAGGAACAGGGGTTTTTGGGTTACCTCGCTTCCTACATGAAACCGACGGTAATCATGCTGCCTTTTAACATCATCGGCGAACTTTCGCGCACGCTCGCTCTGGCCGTACGTTTGTTCGGCAACATGATGAGCGGGGCAATGATCCTTGCGATTCTGCTCACAATCACACCGTTTATTTTTCCCATCGTGATGACATTGCTCGGTCTGCTAACCGGCATGGTGCAGGCCTACATTTTCAGTATACTGGCTGCGGTTTACATAGCCGCCGCCACGCGCACACGCAAACTCGAGCCTGGGGCGACAATCAAAACGTGAATCAATCATTAACCAACCAAAGGACAAAATTATGGATAATATGACAATCATCGCAGTGGTCTCAATCATCACCGCCGGCCTGACCATCGCGCTGGGAAGCGTTGGCCCGGCACTCGGCGAAGGGCGTGCCGTTTCCACCGCCTTGAGCTCGCTCGCCCAGCAGCCTGATGCCTCCGCCACCATCACTCGCACTTTATTCGTGGGCCTGGCCATGATCGAGTCCATCGCGATATACTGTTTCGTGGTTTCGATGATTCTGATTTTCGCCAACCCTTTCTGGAACCATGTCATCGCCGGCGCGGCCAAAGTCGCTGGAAAATAATACTTATGTTGCTTGACTGGTTCACCGTGGGTGCGCAGGCGCTGAACTTCCTCATCCTTGTGTGGCTAATGAAGCGCTTTCTTTACAAACCCATCCTCAATGCCATCGATGCGAGGGAAAACTTGATTGCGAAGGAACTTGCGGACGCCGAAGCAAAAAAATCCGAAGCGCAAAAGGAACGCGATGAGTTTCAAAAGAAGAACGAGGAATTCGACCAGCAGCGGGCCGCGTTAATGAGCAAGGCGACCGACGAGGCGAAAGCCGAGCGATTGCGGCTCGTTGAGGAAGCGCGCAAAGTCGCTGATGCCTTGAGCGCCAAACGGCATGAATTGCTGGCAAACGACGCCAATAATTTGAACCAAGCCATCGGTCGTTTGACCCGGAAGGAAGTATTTGCCATCACGCGCAAGGCGCTGGCGGATTTAGCCACCACCAGTCTGGAGGAGCGGATGGGCGAGGTTTTCATCCGGCGTTTGCGCATGTTGGACGAAAAATCGAAGTCTGTGCTGGTCGAAGCGCTCAGGAAAAACTCCGAACCAGCCCTGATTCGCAGCACATTTGACCTGCCTGAGGCACAACGCGCGGCGATTCAAAATGCGCTGAACGAAACCTTTTCGGCGGAAATCCACACCCGTTTTGAAACATCACCGGACTTGGTCAGTGGCATCGATCTTTGCGCAAACGGACAGAAAGTCGGTTGGAGCATCGCCGAGTATTTATCGTCGCTGGAAAAGGGTGTCGACGAACTTCTGAAAGAGAAAGACAAGCCTGCGCCCAAGCCTGAAGTCAGAATTGGGCCTGAAACACAAGTTCCAAAGATGGATGAGAAGCCGCCGATTAGTACAGGAGTTATGTCTGAACCCAAAGCCGAATCTGCGCCGGAGTCTAATACTGAAGCCAAGCCTGCAATAAAGACCTCATGAACGTCGCTCGTGTAAATTTGCAAAGCGTCCTCAACCGCACGTTTGCTGGCATTGGCCAGGGGTTGGACGCATTCGTGCCTCAATTGAAACCGCGCGAGGTTGGCACCATTGTCAGTGTCGCCACCGGCATTGCCAAGGTCTCCGGTTTGCCCGGTGTGGGCTTTGAGGAGTTGGTGACGTTTCCTGGTGATGTGCTCGGTATTGCGTTCAATGTGGACGAGGATGAAATTGGGGTCGTACTACTCGGCGCTTATCAGGATTTGCAGGCCGGCGACGAAGTCCAGCGCACCGGCCGAGTCATGGACGTGGCGGTGGGCGACGAATTGTTGGGTCGTGTTATTGATCCGCTCGGCCGGCCACTCGATGGCATTGGACCGGTGGCTTTCACCCAACGCCTGCCAATTGAACGTCAGGCTGCGGCCATCATGGATCGCTCACCGGTCACCGTGCCGCTCCAGACTGGCCTCATGGTCATCGATGCTCTCATTCCCATCGGGCGCGGCCAGCGTGAATTAATTCTGGGAGATCGCCAGACGGGCAAGACGGCCATTGCGCTCGACAGCATTTTGAACCAGCGCGGGAAAAATGTGATCTGCGTTTATTGTGCCATTGGCCAGCGCGCTTCCGCTGTCGCCAAAGTCGTGTCGAATCTCCGCGAAAAGGGCGCGATGGATTACACCGTGATCGTGGTCGCCGAAGGCAACGATGCGCCAGGGTTGACTTATATTACGCCTTATGCCGCGACGAGCATTGCCGAATACTTCATGGAAAAAGGCCGTGACGTGCTCATCGTTTACGACAATCTGACGCAGCACGCGGAAGCCTATCGCGAATTATCCCTCCTGCTGCGTCGTCCGCCTGGTCGTGAGGCTTTTCCCGGGGATATTTTCTACATCCATTCGCGAATGTTGGAACGGGCGACCCATTTGAGCAAGGAACTCGGCGGCGGTTCGCTCACCGCGCTGCCGATCATCGAGACTGAAGCGCAGGACATTTCCGCTTATATTCCAACCAATTTAATTTCGATCACGGACGGGCAAATTTATCTTTCTCCCTCGCTGTTTGAACTGGGCGTGTTGCCGGCGGTGGATGTCGGCAAATCTGTTTCACGCGTCGGCGGCGAGGCTCAATGGGCGGCTTATCGTGCCGTCGCCGGTGACTTGAAGCTCGCCTATGCGCAGTTCGAAGAACTCGAAACCTTTGCCCGTTTTGGCGCGCGGCTGGATGACGATACTCGCAAAATCATCGAGCATGGCCGCCGAATCCGCGCCTGCCTAAAGCAGCCGGAATATGCTCCCATTTCCGTGCCTGCCCAAATCACCGTTCTGCTGGCGTTGACCGCGAACCTGTTCGACCCGGTGCCGCTGGAAAAGATGATCGATGCCGGAAACGCCGTGCGCGAGGCCGCGGCGACGATTCCGGCAGAGGTGAGCGCACGATTTGAAACCGCTCCAAAATTAAGTGACGAGGATAAAAACACGGTTGTTGAAATCGCCCGCAAAGCGCTCGTCCATTTCCAAGCCAAGCCGGAAGCTAAACCCGAAGCTAAAACTACTGCCCAGGTTGAAGCCAAACCGGAGCCGAAAACCGAAGCCAAGTTGAAGCCGAAAGACAAAGATAAGCCTGAAGTCAAACCGTTTGCAAAGGTTGAAGCCAAGGTGAAATCATGAGTGACACCACGGCAAGCTTGGCCCGAAAGATTAGCAGTGCCGGCGATTTGCAATCGGTCGTCCGCACGATGAAAGCTTTGGCTGCTTCCAGTATTGGCCAATATGATAAGTCGGTTCGCGCGTTGGGGGATTATTACCGCACGGTGGAACTGGGACTAAGCGCTTGCTTCCGGGAAAGCAAACCGGCGCCCCCGGTGGTAAAACGAAAAGGACAAGCCGACACCGGTGCGATTGGCGCAGTCGTATTCGGATCCGATCAGGGATTGGTGGGCCAATTTAATGACGTGGTGGCGGATTATGCGGTTAAGACCCTCGCCGCATTGCCCGGCAAACCGGAGGTCTGGGCTGTCGGTGAACGGGTTTATGCTCGGCTGGCGGACGCGGGCTTGCCGCTCGTGGGAGTCTTTCCCGTGCCAAATTCTGTACAGGCCATCACCCCACTCGTCGGACATATTCAAATCGAAAGCGAAACCCGCCGGACCAAAGGTGAGTATGCCCGGCTCTACATTTTTCACAACCGGCCGAAGGCTGGAGCGCTTTATGAACCAGTCAGCCAGCGCTTGTTGCCGCTCGACACGCCATGGCAGCAAGGACTGGCTAAAGTTCCGTGGCCGACGATGATGTTGCCTGAAGTCATGTGCAGCGACACAGTAACTCTGCGCGCCCTCATCCGCGAATATCTTTTCATCTCGCTTTTTCGGGCGTGCGCAGAATCCCTCGCCAGCGAGAACGCCAGCCGCTTGGCGGCGATGGAGCGCGCCGATAAGAACATAGACGATTTGCTGGAGACGCTTCACAGCACTTTTCATCGCGTTCGTCAGGCGGGAATCGATGAGGAATTGTTCGACGTGATCTCCGGCTTTGAGGCCCTATCAAAAGGAGAGAAATTCAGGAACTTGAAATAGGAGCATGAAAGTTATCTCCGTGCAACCAGCACATCCGAGGACATCTGATTTATTGTTCCTGCAGACGACAAAAAGAATTTCCTGTTGATCATCTCCCAAATTATCCTGGATGCGTTTCATGAACTAAACGTGACTTAACCAAAAACCACACCGAAACGTCGGCGGTTATTGAAATTAATTCGTGATCAATTGGTGCGAACCAGGGGCGCGGATAGCTTCAACCATGAGAGCAACGAGCATGCATTGAACGTTTAATTACAGTTTTGGTAAATGCGCTCAGCGCGTTAATTGCCGACGGTAATTCTTAGATGAACCCCCCAAGCCCGACTGTGCAGTCCCTTCATTTGTTTTCCTGCATTTTCCGTTTGATCCGTTCGCGCGCCTCGCTGGAGAGCTTCTGTGGCGTAGCGACCGTTAATGTCTCCTCGTGTTTACACGCCTGATCATGGAGCAGATGAAGCTGTTTGCCGTAGCGTCGACACCAGACACAGAAAAGCAGATGGATCCGCAATCCAATCCGATTTATCAGAGGAAGGGGATGGTCCAACAACTCGGATTGGGCACGCACTGCCTCCCGGCAGTTTGGAGAAAGCGCGGCCCAGGCGGATTTGATTTTGTTCAGCCAGAATTTCATGCGGTGCTTGGCAAACGGTTCGCTATGGTAGTTGGTCGTCGATCGTGGCCAACCCTTACAAGTTTTCAGCGGTTATTTGCAAACCAATTGGCTTCAAGACATTGCCGCAGCGCCATGCGCGCCCGATGCAGCATAACCCATAGGTTGCTCTCGGTAATATTCAGGAGCTCGCAGACTTCCTTGCCGGTTAGACCGTCCACTTCGCGCAGGTTGAACACAGTTGCGACTTTTTCTGGCAGTTTTCCAGTACAATTGCGGTAGGCATGCCAAAACTGCTCCTGGTCAAGGCTTTCACCGGCCCGTTGCCATTCTCGAGGGCCAAGCTCGTGAATCCAGCCGCCTTGCCCAATGCCATTACTCACGAATCGCTCCTGTTCCTCCTCGTCATAGAATTGGAGGTCGGTGAAAGTGGTCTCGCGGCTGGCTTTGCGGTAATAATCAAAAATCTTGTTCTTAAGGATGCCAACCAGCCAGCTCTTCTCTGCTGATTTGCCGGCAAAACTCGTTCCTCCCCGTAACGCAGCCAGAAAGGTTTCCTGTACCGCGTCTTCCGCCTTGCCTTGGTCCCTCAGCCGGAGCAGGGCGAATTTGAATAGATAATCTCCGTGATCCTCAACCCAGCGTTCCGGGTCGGACAGTGCGGGCGAAATGGGTTTTTCCTGCCGGGCTTCTGAATCAGCTTCCATTGTTTTAATGATATTCCATGGAACGGCGGCGGTCGCAAGCACAGGCTGTCACGGATTTTTTACAAAATTCCTCTCAAGTTTTCCTTTTTTTTGTCGATTAGGCTGACGGTGGGTTTAAAACCAAGGGCTTGAGGCCTCGGTTAACCGGTACCTTTTGGTCGAATACCGGGTGGCCTAAGTCTTGCTTAAAGCCTTTCGAAGCCTTGCTACTGATTCATTTTGTAAGGTTTTGGTACAGCAGACGACCTAAAAATTAACATGCAAACACAAACAACAACAGTAGCCACAGGTCCCACAAAATCTTCACGGGTTTCCGCGAAAATCGAGATGAGCCCAGCCCCACAGCCACAAATCACCAAGCTTGAACCGATTACTCCTTATTTGGCGGAGGTGGTTTCTCGTCGCAATTCGAATTTTTACGGCCGCGGTATTCCGTACTCGCCCCTGAATGATTAAAGTCCGAATCGGCGTCGTGTTCCTCACCCGCGCTTCCGATTCGCTAACCAACTCTCGTCTCCGTTCCTAACCATTTCTGCCTGATCGTCTTTTGAGCAGACTGGGCTCCATTTTCCCTCCGCAGTGCCCTCCCGGTTTCTATGTGTTTCGCCCGTTGTCCTGAGAACGGCGATTATCAGTCACCCTCAAATGTTGTAAGGCGGAGTTTCAAAACTCGACCAACCATGGATGATGAATTCCATTTCAAGGTCGCGAAGGAAGCCTTTTCTTGCCAATCCCAAGTGCTCGGGAAGTTCAATCCATCAATTGCAATTGCCAAAGCCGTTCGCAGCCTTCACTATTCTGCGTCACAAGCTGTGCGCGGAAACGTTGTTGAAGCGGCCCGGCTCAAGGATTACTAGGGCTCTAGACTGGCGGTTCCAAACGCGTTCAGGCGTGAAGGAATTGCATTGCGCACCCCAAATCTAAAACCATGATTGCCGCCGCTTTCTTGATCTTGCTGGGATTATATCTGGCATGCGGTTTCATTTTTGCGCTGCCTTTTGTGTTGCTTGGCGCCCGGAAAATTGACCCGCACGCCGGGCCGGGTAGTTGGGGTTTTCGTTTGCTCATCATTCCCGGCGCCATGGCTCTCTGGCCGGTGTTACTGCACCGTTGGTATCTGGGAATCCATGAACCGCCGGAAGAATGCAATTCGCATCGTCAGGCTGCGCGCAACGCCTCAAACCCGACTGCTTCAGCTCCTCCCGAAGCCAAATGATCCGACCGCTCCGCCACTTACACCGATGCCAAGCCGTCGTGCTGGGGGTTATTCTGCCCGTCACTTTCGTTCTTGGGATTGCGGCTCGCAAGTCTGCACCTACGCTGACCAACTTGCCTCCGGCGCTGGCGGCCCTGTCTCCAGCGCCTGGGGGTGCTGTGGGGGAGCGTGATCATCTCTTTACCAAAGCCCCCGTTTCAGTCCGCTTGTGGCATCAGCAGAATAATCCAAACTTGTATTCCGTTTCATTCTCCGCTCCAGCCGACTTTATCAAACCAGATTTGATGGTTTACTGGATACCCGGAAGCTCCGGGTTCGTCAAAAATCTCCCGACTAATGCCGTTCTGCTCGGCGCGTTCGGCCCTCAGGCATTACCGCTTTCGGACGACATCGCCAGTGGCCGGGGCGAGCTGGTGCTATACAGTCTCGCTGATGGCGAGATCGTTGACACATCTCAGCCCATCCGGCTGGACCAGGTGAGCCCATCATCTTCAATCCAATGAGTGTTGCCTACCAAGCGGTCCAATGGAATCGGCAAAAGCGGATCTATGATTTTGTGCTGGTGGGAGGCGTTGCTCTTTATCTGCTCACTTTCGGGGCTTTGACAATGTTTCTATTTCCGCTCGTGACGGCCGAAATCATGGTAATGCGGGCATTTGGCACGGCGGCCTTCCTTTTGTTGCACATCATCCTGGCCATCGGGCCGCTTTGCCGGCTGGACCGGCGATTTCTACCGCTCCTCTATAACCGCCGTCACGCCGGGGTAACCTGTTTCCTGCTGGCTCTGGTTCACGTTTTTTTTGTGATCACCACCTATCATGCGGGCGGCAACCTCAACCCATTGCTGAGCATTTTTGTTTCTGGCCATTTTGACGGTACGATCGGATCCCTGCCGTTTCAAGCCTTCGGGTTTATCGCCTTCGTCATTTTGTTTCTGATGGCCGCCACCAGCCATGACTTTTGGCTGGCCAACTTAAGCGCCCCGATCTGGAAAACGTTGCACATGCTGGTTTACGCGGCGTATGCCCTGCTTGTTTTACACGTGACGTTCGGCGCCCTGCAAAGCGAGGCGAGCCCGGTTTTGGTTATTGCCATGGCGGTTGGCCTCGCTGTGGTTCTGGGACTGCATCTGGCGGCGGCGCTTAAGGAGCGCGCGTTGGATCGCGAAATACAACCGGAAGCTGGCGCCGGATTCATTGACGTATGCTCTGTTGCGGATATTCCCGAAAATCGCGCGCGCATTGTTTGTCTGGCAGGCGAGCGGGTGGCGATTTTTAAGTACGACGGAAAAATTTCGGCCGTTTCAAACGTTTGCCAGCATCAGAACGGTCCCCTCGGGGAAGGTAAAATCCTTAACGGTTGCATCACGTGTCCGTGGCACGGTTATCAGTACGTGCCGGAAACTGGAGGGTCCCCGCCACCTTTCAGCGAGAAAGTTCCAACTTTCAATGTGCAAGTCAACAACGGCAGGGTGGGGGTCCATCCCAAGCCAAATCCGCCCGGAACCCGCGCTAAACCGGCGCTCCTCGATGAATGATGCCCCATGAAGGACGAATTTTATATCGGCTGGGAAAAAGAGGCACCGCCGGGTATCGGTCGGATGGCACGCCGGATTGTGCTGGCGCTCTTACTGCTGGCTTTGCTGGTGTCGGCCGGATTGGCTGTCTCGCAACGTCTGATCGGGTCCAGCGTTTTTGAATACGGTGAAGTTAAAAAGTTCTCCGGCATTTTCCAAATGAATCCATATCCGCACCTTTTGGTGCCGCGGCCGGGAATCACGGACGAACGCAAGCAATTCTCGAGTTATTATCTCGTTGCTGAATGGAAATTCGGCCTCGCGCCGGAAACCGTGCAAACGTTCGACGGCAAATCCGTAACGCTCAATGGCACCCTCATTTACCGCGGCGACCAAACCATGATTCAGGTTGCCGATAACTCCCTGCGGGTCTCGACGGCGCCCCCTCCACCGTTGACTGGCCAAGAGGTAGTTCCACTTGGTCGGCAGACGCTTCGGGGGGAGATTGTTGACAGCAAATGTTACCTCGGCGTGATGAACCCCGGCCAGTTGACCCCCCACCGCGCCTGTGCCATTCGCTGCATCAGCGGCGGCATTCCCCCGGTGCTTCTTTTGCGGTCGCAAAATGGCCCGGCGGTTTATCTATTGCTGGTTTCCGCCAACGGCAAGCCGGTCAACCAGCAAGTCTTGGATTATGTCGCCGAACCGGTCGAAATAACGGGGGAAGTTGAGCGGCAGGGTGACTTTTTGATTTTGCGTGCCGACCCGGCCGCTTATCTGAGAATAAAACCGTAAAGAATTTCATATAGCTGCGACCTGCTTTCAGCCATCAGAGACAACGGGTTAAGTAAAAATGAAAACGAAAAACTCCAAATCGTTACAAGTCCCGGTCGATAAGGCTTCAGACTGGAATCATCAGGATCGAATCCGTCAGCGTGCCTACGAGTTGTGGGAGGCTTGCGGCTGCCCGCAGGGTTGTGAAAAGGAACATTGGCTGCAGGCCGAACGCGAAATCTTGGCCCTCATTGGCAATCCGCCCGCGAAATATTGACGATGCATTACTTTGCCAGCCTGGATTTTTTCCTCTTGGATGACAGTCCGGCTTTGCTTCTCAGATCGCCTGATACCCGGCAAGTCGGTGAATAGTCAATCCCCTCTTTTTGCAAGGTGCGCCATCGCAGTAGCGCAGCACAATCTTCCCCGGCGAAACTTCGATTTCTGTATAGCTGACAGTGGCGGCGTCATTCCGGTGCATGCAAGTGGAGTAGGGACCGCGCACCGGCTTGTGCGAGCGATGCAAACGACGCAGCCATTCGACCCGGCCAAACGACTTCTGGCGGCGGGCCGCAGCAAAAGTTTCGCCCCGGGCAGCCTGCGCGCCTGCCTCATCCAGACCCGAAGAAATCCAGGTTGCCGTTGCCCAAGGATGCGAGATCACTGCCAGCACCTTCAGGTTCCAGCGCCATTCGACCACTGCCCGGGCGGCGGAAAACACTCCGATAAGGCGAAAGGGGTTGATACGATTCAATGGCAGAGCGGTCAGGCTTTGCTCCATTTCCTGAACATTGCTGGCCGCCAAAGCGTTCATGACGACCCGGCCCCGGCTTACTGGAAAGCTGCTGACTCGGGCGGTAATGGCATACCAATTAATTAGCGCGCAGCCCAGGCCTGCCTCATTGACACCTACCCACGTGCCCCCGCCTGGTTCAGACGGAAAGAGTGCCAGCCGGTCCTGAAGATTCTTGATGGCAGGCGGGCGCGCCATGATCCGGGTCCGCTGTTCATCCCGGTTCATACCCAGGACAAATCCACGATTACGGGCGATGAACGTGACAGTGCACATGGCCAAACTTCAGTCCGCAAGGGGATAAGTCGCCGCCAGTTTGGTATAAGCGCGCCAGGTCTTCCAAACGACGTGCACAGGAGTTGTCACACAGCCGCGCTTTCGGTTGGCGGCACCGATGGCAAAAACCAAAGACCATTGCCGAAACAGGGTGCGGTAGGCGGACCACAATGAATTTCGCGAGTCGTAGATGCTGGTTGCTTCGCTTGAGGCTCCGTTTAATTCAATGATTTCAAAATTCTTCCCGGCCCGCAGATCTTCCTCGCTGGCAAACCGCACATCGTAGCGTCCGATAAAAAATCCGTTGAGCTTTTTTGAAATCTCGTCGATTCGCAACTCCAACTCCGGCGACCACATCCGCATGCCATCGCGAAAGATGCAGCCTTGCGCGTGGTTGCCTGCCTCGACCATTTTCAAAGTCTCACCCGCCGCTAAAATGGTTTCCTGCCGGGCGCCAAGTCGTTTGAGGTATTTGTCCGCTATCAGCCGGGCGCGGGCATCGCGCCATACCAATTCCGCAATGCTGGTTTGGCCGTCGCCGGTGATCAACGGAAATACTTTTTCCGTGATCGCGAAGATTTTTCCGCGCGTTTCGTGTGGAAAACGGTAGTAGAAAATGCCCGATTCAAGGGGACCGGACGCATAGCGCTGCACCACCACCGGAACCTTCACTTTGGAGAGGTAATCAATGGCTTGGGCCTCTTCGCGAACGAGTTTGACGCCGTCCCCGCGCTGTCCAAGGTTCGGTTTGAGAATGAAAGGTAGAGTGATTCCCAACTGTTCGCGAATCGCAGCAAGCGAGCGCAGCCGTGCTTCCGCGTCCTCGCCCTCAATCAGTTCCGCCCGGGCGGTGAAGTCCGGGCTGTGGATCGAAAGATCCTTGAGTGTGTCCATTTTTGATTCGCCGACCATTCCGCCAGTAAAAATGCCGGGGTTGGCCACGGTCACAATCGCCAGGCTCCGGTGTTTTATGGCCAGCCAGGCCGCATACAGGACCACTGGGGGATAGAAGAGCCAGGGCGGCCAAAATTCCCAATGCCGCCAGCGACCCAGCCAAGCCGACCATCGGCGCGCGTCATACCTCATCACCAGTCGCCTCACCATCTGCAAGCCAGCAAAAAGGGTCAGACCGGCGGCAAGAACGACGAATCCTCCGTGCTTGTATGCCTGTAACCAGCCCAGCAGTTTTTCGCCGAATGTTTCGGCCAGCCAGAGGATTA
>Ga0302197_10000890_pt1 | contig 29897 bp, 24 predicted proteins | sample II_Bog_N2_1_FD_193526 | JGI IMG/M metagenome (GOLD analysis project Ga0302197, IMG submission 193526) | Peat permafrost microbial communities from Stordalen Mire near Abisko, Sweden - II_Bog_N2_1 | ecosystem: Environmental > Terrestrial > Soil > Wetlands > Peat | place: Sweden: Abisko... | reverse complement strand
GGCCCACGTCGGATCCATCATGGACTCCTACAACCTGATCAACGGTAAGCACGCGACGGAGAATTACCACCTCAACGTAGAGATTGCAAAACAACAGTGGGGATTCGACGGCGTCATGATGTCCGACTGGACGGCGACCCACGACGGCGTCGCCGCAGCCAACGGTGGCATGGACCTCGAAATGCCCTTCGGTACCTACATGAACGAGCAGTCCCTCCTTCCCGCCGTGAAGAGCGGCGTCGTCAAGGAGTCAACCATCGACGACAAGATCCGCCGCCTCCTGCGGGAAGCCTACCGATTCGGATGGATAAGCCACGACCCCCTCGACGAGAACATCCCACGCTATAACCAGCAGGGACGCATGGCCGCTCTCGAAGGCGCGCGCGAAGGTATAGTTCTGCTCAAGAACAAGGGAAACCTCCTCCCCCTCGATCCCAACAAAGTCAAGACCATCGCCGTCATCGGCCCCGATGCTTTTCCGGCGGTTCCCTCAGCAGGCGGCAGCGGCATGGTGCCAACCTTCTCCGAAGTAAGCGCGCTGAAGGGTATCAGCGACCGCCTCGGCCTCACTGCAAATGTGCTTTACGACCGCGGCGTGCCCAAGCTCTCCATCCTCGCCATGCGCTCAGGGTTCAGCCAGTTTGGCGACAAATATGTGCCAGGCCTAACGGTCGAGACCTTCGACAATGACAAGTTCGAAGGCAAGCCGGTGGCCACGCGGACCGAGATGTTGGCCACTTCCGGACAGAACGTGCTGGACAACCCCGATACGGCCGAACTGATCCAGTCCATTACCGCGGACCAGATGGCGGCCTTCATGAATCTAGGTAGCGCTCCAAAATTTCCGCGATGGACCGGCTACTACTTCGCGCGCGCCCCCGGCAATTACATCGTCTTCGTCGAGAACCAGGGCAAGTATCGCCTCACTATCGATGGCCAGACCCTGATTGACCATGCGGAGATTCCGAAGTTCGCCCTCGCCCAACGCGTGCTCCCGCTGACTCCAGGCCCCCACAAAGTAGTTCTTGAAATTCTCGGAGCCCCGCAGTTCGGCGAAGGCGCGCTCAAGATCGGCATTGCGCAGGAAGGTACGCTGGTGAACCAGTCAGCCATCGACCTCGCAAAGAAGGCGGACGCCGTGATTGTGGCCGTCGGCTACAACGCGGATATCGAAACCGAAGGCGCGGACCGCGAATTCGCATTGCCACCAGGCCAGGTTGAGCTGATCAAGAAGATAGCCGCAGCGAATCCGAACACCATAGTGACCGTGACCGCCGGCGGAAGCGTCGATGCATCGGAGTGGGTGGACAGCGTTGCCGGCCTGTTGCAGAACTGGTATCCGGGGCAGGAAGGCGGCACCGCCCTCGCCGAGGTTCTTTTCGGCGACGTCAATCCGTCGGGACGGCTGCCGATCAGTTGGGAAACCCACCTGAAAGACAACCCGTCCTACGCCTGGTATTATCCGACTCCGGGAACGCTGACGGTGCCTTACAAGGACGACGTCTTTGTGGGTTACCGCGGATACGAGCACAATGGCGTGAAGCCGTTGTTCCCGTTCGGCTTTGGGCTTTCCTACACCAGCTTCAAATACTCCGGACTGGCAATTCAACCCGGTTCCGGAGCGGGTTCGTATCAAGTTGCATTTGATATCACGAACACGGGGACAAAGGCCGGGGCCGACGTTGCCCAGGTGTATGTGAGCGAACAGCACCCGCTGGTTCAGCGTCCGCCCCAGGAGCTGAAAGGGTTTGCGCGGGTGATGCTGGAGCCGGGACAGACCCAGCATGTGACGGTTCAGCTGAACGCACGCAGTTTTAGCTGGTACGACGAAAGTGCCGCAGCATGGCACGCGGACGCGGGGGACTATACGGTGCACGTGAGCCGATCGTCAGCCGATCCACAACTCGAAGGGGCGATCAAGCTTGCGGAACCGATCGTGGTTGCCGTTAAGCAATGAGTCAGGTACCGTGTGGGGACAGCGTCATTCGGATGCTGTCTCCGTACAAATTGTTGGCCGAAGCCGGTGTTCGTCTGGATATTCGGGCCAAAGCGAATTGTCGGTCCTATGACAAATCAATGACAGCCCGTTCATGTTCGTGCCAATGGGTCAACCTTCCGGGCAGATCTCCGTCTAAACAGGTTGATTGCCACATCGTATCGGTAAACTCCCGGCTTTCAAGTCAAATTCATTCGTTTCTTGATAAATCATCAATGGTCCTTCTTCAGTGCCTACGGGATGCGCGAATGGGAGAAGAGGCAGAACTGCGCTCCTATACGGAGTCTTTCTCAAACCGTCACCCAACCCATCCGCATTTCGTCTCTCGATCACAAGCAACAGTTCGTCGCCAATCTCGCTTAGGTCTAGATTGGGGATAGCCCACGGGTGGAATGTCGCCCAGGTAATTTTTGACTTGAACCGCAACTTTGCCTCCGTTCGGGGGTTCTTCTCCGAAGAAAGGGTCCAAACCATACCATGCGTCCCCTGCGTGCAATTTCCTTCAGTGTATTGGCCAGTGCTTTGCTTATCGCAACATCGATGGCGCAGCAGTTTGCAGCGACCGTACGGATCGTCAACCCGATTGACGAGTCCCAACTTGTCACGCTCAAAGGCAACACCCATCCAGCTGCCACAGCCGTGAACGATCGCGGTCCGGTAAGTCCGAGCCTAGCCTTAACCGACCTGATCATGGTGCTCAGCAGAAGTCCGCAGCAGCAGACTGCGTTCGACAAGTTTGTGGCCGACCAGTACAACCCCAACTCGCCAGACTTTCACCACTGGCTTGAGCCGGAAGAAGTCGGTACGAACTTTGGACCTTCTCAGGTAGACATTGCCACCATTTCGAACTGGCTCACCGGCCATGGATTCACCATCGATGAAGTTTCCAAGGATCGCATGGCGATCCACTTCAGCGGCACGGCAGGACAGGTGCAAAGTGCGTTCCATACCGAGATTCACAACCTTGAAGTGAAGGGTGTGCCGCACATCGGCAATATGAGCGACCCGCAGATTCCCGCGGCGCTGGCTCCGGCCGTGGTGGGTGTCAAGGCGCTGCACAACTTCTATCCGCGCCCGCAGCACAAGCTTGGAAGCCTGGTTCAGAAGGACAGTGCTACGGGCAAATGGCAGAAGGTCGCAAGCCCTGCCGGCACTGATTCCGAAAACGCCGGTAACAAAAAATCAGGTCCCAGTCCACTGTTTGGCATCAACCAGCCCGCCAGCGGAGGCAATTCAGCCTACCTTGAAGAAGATGTAGCCCCCTACGATTTTGCGGCCATGTATAACGTCCTTCCGCTGTGGAATGCGAGCACGCCGATCAACGGAACCGGGCAGACCATTGCGATTGCTGGAACAAGCCAGATTCAATTGTCGGATGTGACAAGCTTCCGCAGCGTATTCGGGCTGCCTGCCTACACCACCAATGTGCCGCAACAGATCAACGCCAACGGCACTGCGACGGAGTGCACCAGTACCAGTTCGTCAGCGCCCTGCGGCATCAACGATCTTATCGAGAATACGCTTGACGTGGAATGGTCAGGCGCAGTGGCGCCGGGAGCACAGATCGTGCTGGTGGTTTCCGGCGTTACGTCTCCTTCGACCGATTCTGTGTACACCTCGTCTGATTACGTGATTCAACACAACACGGCAAAGATCCTGAGCGTGAGCTACGGGGAGTGCGAACTGGGAGAAGGCACCTCAGGCAATGTTGCCTACTATGACCTGTGGCAGACCGCGGCAACAGAGGGGATCGCTGTGTTTGTGGCTACCGGCGACTCCGGCGCACCGAGCTGCGACGATGGCGGGGATGCCATAGGGAACCCATATTCCGCGCAGTATGGCTTGTCAGTGAGCGGGCTTGCATCCACGCCTTATAACACCGCCGTCGGCGGCACAGATTTGAACTGGTGCAATCAACTCACGGTTTATAACGGAAGCGAGTGCCCGGCTGCTCCCTACTGGAACACCACCAACAGCACCACCACAGGCGCCAGCGCGGTGGGCTATGTGCCCGAGGTTCCGTGGAACGATTCCTGCGCCAGTCCGCAGCTTCTGACTGAACTGGAGGCGGCTGCCAAGAGCTCCAGTTATCCCACCGTTTCGGATGCGGAGGAGGCCTGCAACTTTGTCCAGACTGACTGGACCCTGTACGCCAATGCCGGAGAGGATATCGCTTCCCTGATCGATACTGTGGGCGGCAGCGGCGGCGCAAGCGGGTGCGTAGCAAATAGCACCTCCGTTAACGGAACGTCCTTTGGAACCTGCACAGCCAACGCTACCTCGACAGGAACCGCCAACGGATCAATCACTCTGGTCAACAACGGCTGGCCCAAGCCAAGCTGGCAAACAGGTGTCAGCGGCATTCCATCGGATGGAGTTCGCGATATTCCTGACGTTTCGTTGTTTGCCGGGAACGGAGAGTTAGGCAGCGCGACCCTGGTATGCGTACAGGCGCTCGGTTCGTGCGTCACTTCCACAACGATTACCGCTGAGCCGACTGCGCAGGAGTTGGGCGGCACCTCTGTTGGAACTCCAGAGATGGCGGGCGTGATGGCGCTCATCAACCAGAAAACGGGCACGGCGCAAGGCAATCCCAATGCGCAACTGTATGCCCTGGCGGCCAAGCAGAACTACGCAGGCTGCAGTGCGGAAAGCGTGAAGGCCGGCAGTACTTCCTGCTACTTCAACGATGTGGACACGGGCACCATCGACATGCCGTGCGATTATGGCGCCACTGAAGGCGGTGTGATCGGCTTGCAGGGAGGCCCAACCTACAACGGCATTATTTCTCCCAATTGCACGGTGATTCATTCAGGCGACACAGTTGGCCTTTTAACAACCAACGGGACCACCGACGCCTACAACGCCACAGCGGGCTTCGATCTTGCTACGGGCCTGGGATCGATGAACGTGGCCAATATTGTGAATTCCTTTGCCCCGGCGGGCACCGGAACAGCCACCGTGACCGTTACGCCGGCGACCGCCACGGTCAATTCGAATGCGAGTTTGAACGTTACGGTTTCGGTTGCCAGCTCTGCGGCCGGCGGGACTACACCGACAGGCACGGTAACACTGTCAGGCGGCGGCTACAGCGCTTCTGCGGAGACTCTTTCCAGTGGAAGCTTCACCTTTATAATTCCCGCGAATACGTTGACTCCGGGGAGCGATACGCTTACGGCGGACTATAGCGGCGACTCGAATTACGGTTTGGCGAGCGGCACCGCGACAGTGACCGTAACGCAGGTTGCCGAACTGACCCCGACAGTGAGCGTGAGTGCGTCGCCAACTTCAATCGAATCGGTGCAGAGCCTGACAGTGTCAGGCGCGGTCAGTGGTACTGGAGGAACGGCTGCAGGCACCGTCGTGGTTACTGGCGGCGGTTACACTTCACCGGCAGCGACGCTTGCAGCCGGACAGTATTCCATCGTCATTCCCGGGAGCAGCCTTAGCGCGGGATCGGATGTGCTGACGGCAACTTATACGCCGGCTTCTGGGTCGATTTACTCAACGGCTACAGGAACGTCCGCTGCGGTCACGGTGACAGCATCGGTGTTTACGGTTGCAGCATCCGCGCCGGCGGCCATCTCTTCGCCGGGAGGCTCGGCAACTTCGACTGTGACGGTGACTGCAGCCAACGGCTATGCGGGAACGGTCACGTTGACTTGCACGCTGGCGAGTGAAGCGAGTCAAGGGGATATTGATCCGCCGAGCTGCAGCGTAGGAGGCGGTGGAACCGTCACTCTGAGCTCGGGCACAACCAGCGGAACAGCACAGGTTACGGTCAACTCGACCGCATCCACAGGCGAACTTGTCTATCCGAAACTGGGTGGCGGCAAAGGATGGCTTGGAGCGGGTGGCGGCGCAGTACTTGCGCTGTTGATGTTCCTCGGCGTACCTGCACGGCGTCGCAGTTGGCGGACAATGGTTGGCATGCTGGTGCTGATGGTGATGCTGGGCAGCCTGGCAGGGTGCGGCGGCGGCGGCGGTACCACGACCCCGACAGGGACAACGCCCGATACATACACCTTCACGGTGACAGCAACCGGAAGCCCGGCGGTGACCCCGACGCCGTCAACTTCGTTCAGCGTGACGGTGAACTAACCCTATAACCGATACGACACATTGGCCCTCCCTTCGGGGAGGGCCAATCGCATACTGATGAAAAACTTCTCCTTTGCTTTTTCGGAGGGAGCGTGAGGCTTCAGCCTCACGAATAAATATCGTGGTCACCGGGTAGCGCCGGTCTCCAGACCGGCTGTCGTGTGGGCGTCCTCGCCTGCACCTGGGTCTACCCACAACGGCGTGTATTTTCGAAGGAGTCCAGTATGAAATGCTGGGCCGGCTTCGCAGGTAGTTCGGCGTCCCGAAGGGCCACCGCGATCCATTTGCGCTATGGAATCCGCGCGCAACCGCACAGCAAACAAATTCAATATAAGTCACTTCATATCAAACACTTAAGTCGCTATCTGGTGCAGAATCAGCGCGCTTTTCAAAGAATCGGCTAAATCTCCGCAACCCAGACCCTCGATTAGTAAAACTCCCTGCAATCGAAACACGTCGAAAAGGCTGCCCGCAAGGTACGTGTCTCAACGAGTCGCAACCATGGCATCGGCCATTTCGATGCTTTTGTAACCGCTTGACCAGCCCTTTCAGCTATGTAGCGCAACCCTCCGTTTGAACCTTTCGTCAACCGGATTCTGTTCCCTGTTCCCTGATCTCTGATTCCTGTTCCCTTATTTGGACAGGCCATCGAGGGCCAGGTTGAGGTCGAGAACATTGACTCTGGGTTCGCCCAGGATGCCAAGTTGGCGAGGAGCAGTGTGCTGACCAATGAGCTGGATCACCTTGTCTTCAGACAGGTTGCGGGCCTTGGCAATGCGCGGGACCTGGAAGTAAGCCGCATCGGGAGTAATGTCTGGATCGAGTCCGGAGCCGGAGGTCGTGACCAGGTCGATGGGAACCGGACGGCCGGGATTCTCCTGCGCTAACTTGTTGATAGCGCCTTGGATACGGGTAACCAGCACTTGGTTGGATTGGGCCAGGTTCGAAGGACCTGAAGAGGTGGCGTCATACCCATTGCCGGCGGCGGATGGACGGGGATGGAAGTACTTGTCGGCAGTAAAGCTCTGGGCGAGCAACTCCGAGCCGATGATCTGCCCATCCTTGAGAATCAGGCTGCCGGCAGCCTTGTGCGGGAAAATGAGGCTGGCAACACCGGTGACGGCAAGCGGATAAGCCAGGCCCACCAGTACCGCGGTGACGAGTGTAAAGCGAACAGAAGTCCCCCAGATTGAATGCTTTGGGGTCACCGTCACTTTTAAAACTTCAGGAGCAAGAGTCGAAGTGGAATGCATGATTTCTTACCTCAGGGGCTAACGCCCCACGTCCAATTCAGTTCGTTTCGGCATGAGTAAACTCATGCCCTGATACAAAGCAATTTTTCTAAGCCAGGTGCAGGAAAACGAGGGCTACGTCAATGGCCTTGATGCCGGCAAACGGTACGAGTATGCCGCCTAACCCATAGACAAGAAGATTGTTACGCAGCAGAATGTCAGCGGCCTTGGGCTCATACTTCACGCCTTTGAGGGCCAGTGGAATGAGCGCGATGATGATGATCGCGTTGAAAATGACCGCAGAGAGAATCGCCGATTGGGGCGAGTGAAGATACATGATGTTGAGCGCACCGAGCACCGGAAAGACGCCCGCGAACATGGCAGGGATGATAGCGAAGTACTTGGCCACATCGTTAGCGATGGAGAAAGTTGTAAGTGCGCCGCGAGTCATCAGCAACTGCTTGCCAATCTCGACTATCTCGATGAGTTTGGTGGGGTTAGAGTCGAGATCGACCATGTTCCCGGCTTCCTTGGCGGCTTGGGTTCCGGAGTTCATGGCAACACCCACATCGGCCTGAGCGAGCGCGGGCGCGTCGTTGGTTCCGTCACCGGTCATGGCAACGAGCTTGCCTTTGGCCTGTTCGCGCTTGATCAGATCCATCTTGTCTTTGGGCTTGGCTTCGGCCAGGAAATCGTCGACGCCTGCTTCACGAGCTATGACGGCTGCAGTCAACGGATTATCGCCGGTAATCATGATGGTGCGGATGCCCATGGCGCGGAGCCGGGCCAAGCGATCTTTGAGCCCGCCCTTGACGATGTCCTTCAGATGTATAACCCCCAAAGCAGACGAATTCTCCGCAACAACCAACGGTGTACCCCCCTGCCGCGCAACTTCCTCCACATGTTCGCGCACCTTCTGCGGAAGCTGCGTGCCCTGTTCTTCAAGGAAGCGGGAAATGGCGTCTACCGAGCCTTTACGGATTCGAGTTCCGGGCAGGTTGACACCGGACATGCGTGTCTGTGCGGTGAAGGGAACGAACTCGGCATGGATGCCACCGAGGTCGCGTCCGCGGAGGTTGTACTTCTCTTTTGCGAGCACGACAATCGAGCGGCCTTCGGGGGTCTCATCCGAAAGAGACGAGAGCTGTGCAGCGTTGGCCAAGCGCTCTTCACTGATGTCGGGAGCGGGCAGAAACTCGGTTGCCTGACGGTTGCCGAGGGTGATGGTTCCAGTTTTGTCGAGGAGCAGAGTATTGACATCCCCCGCGGCTTCAACGGCGCGTCCGCTCATGGCCAGCACGTTGTATTGAACCAGGCGGTCCATGCCGGCAATGCCGATGGCGGAGAGCAATCCGCCGATGGTAGTTGGGATGAGGCAGACCAGTAGCGACACCAGCACGAATACGGTCTGCGGTGCCTTGGAATAGATGGCGAAAGGCTGCAGGGTGACGACCGCCAATAGGAAGACAATGGTGAGGCCGGAGAGGAGAATGCTGAGTGCGATTTCGTTAGGGGTCTTTTGGCGGGTTGCGCCTTCGACCAGCGCGATCATGCGATCGAGAAAAGTTTCGCCGGGGTTGGAAGTGATTTTCACCTTGACCCAGTCCGACAGAACCTTGGTGCCGCCGGTTACGGCGGAGCGGTCGCCACCGGCTTCGCGGATGACAGGAGCCGATTCGCCCGTGATGGCCGACTCGTCGACGGAGGCGACGCCTTCGATGACTTCGCCGTCGCCCGCGATGTAGCTGCCTGCGGCGACGTAGATGATATCGCCGGCGCGGAGCAGAGCACTTGGGACCTCTTCAAAGCCACCGTTGGCCGTGTAGCGCTTGGCGATGGTCTCGCCTTTGGCCTTGCGCAGGGTATCGGCCTGGGCTTTGCCTCGGCCTTCTGCCATTGCTTCGGCAAAGTTGGCGAAGAGCACGGTGAACCAGAGCCAGAGAGTGATCTGAAGGTTGAAGCCGAAATTGGGGCCGTGGTGGATTGTGTTGTCGATCAGGAGCCCGGTGGTGAGCACGCAGCCGACTTCGACCACAAACATGACCGGGTTCTTGACCATCCAGCGAGGGTCGAGCTTCCGCACCGAATCCAGCAGTGCCTGCGAGAAGATTTCCGAATTCCAAAGGCCTTTTTTCGTTGCCATATCAGTCCGTTTCGTATTGCCTGTTCGGGTTCATTCCCGGTTAGAAAAGTTTGCCTGCTTGTAATTGCAGGTGCTCCAGGATCGGTCCTAGACTAAGAGCCGGGAAGAATGTGAGTGCGCCGAGAATGATGATGACGCCGACCAGCAGCACGGTGAACAACGTGCCGTTGACCGGGAACGTGCCCGGCGACGGAGGAACGCTCTTCTTGGCTGCAAGGCTGCCGGCAATGGCGAGCACCGGAACCATCATGAGGAAGCGACCGCCGAGCATGGCCCATCCGAGCACTACGTTGTACCACCAGGTGTTGGCGCTCAAGCCGGCAAATGCCGAACCGTTATTGCCCACTGAAGAGGTGAATGCGTAGAGGATTTCAGTGAGTCCGTGTGGTCCCGGATTTGTGAGCGCGGAGAGCCCGATTGTGGGCGAAAGGACGAAGGCTGCCGTGAGCGTGAGAATGATGAGCGGGAAGATGAGCACATAAAGCATGGACATCTTCACGTCATAAGACTCGATCTTTTTGCCGAGGTACTCGGGGGTACGGCCAACCATGAGTCCTGCGATGAAGACAGCAAGAACGACCATGATGAGAATGCCGTACAGGCCGGAGCCAACGCCGCCGAAGACGACTTCGCCGAGCATGATGTTGGTAAGAAGCACCATGCCGCCGATGGGGGTATAGCTATCGTGAGCGCTGTTGACTGCACCGCAACTTGCGTCCGTGGTGATGGTGGCGAAGAGGGACGACTCAGTGATACCGTTGCGGACTTCCTTGCCTTCCATGTTGCCGCCGGGAGCGGTAGCCGTGCGCGCCTGCTGTGCGCCATGAATCAGTGGGTGCGACTGCGATTCGGCCCAGTAGACCGCAGTGAATCCCGCGGCGAAGAGTACGAACATGGCGGCGAGCACTGCCCATCCGTGGCCGGGTGATCCTGTGAGACGGCCGAGCGTGAAGGTGAGTCCGGCAGGGATGATGAAGATGGAGAGAATCTGAAGAAAGTTGGAGAACGGCGTGGGGTTCTCAAATGGGTGAGCACTGTTGGCGTTGAAGAATCCGCCACCGTTAGTGCCGAGCATCTTGATGGCTTCCTGTGAGGCTACCGGCCCCTGGGCGATGGTCTGTGTTTGCCCAGGTGTCTCCAGGGGATGCGCTGTGGTGTAGGCGTGGAGGTTTTGCGGGACGCCCTGACCGACCAACAGCAGGGCATAGATGAAGGATCCAGGGATCAGGACGTAGAGCAGGGTCCGCGTGGTGTCGACCCAGAAGTTGCCGATGGTTTCAGAGGAGGTGCGCTTGATGCCTCGAATGAGAGCGATAGCTACTGCAATTCCGATGGCTGCAGACCAGAAGTTGTGGGTTGCGAGACCGGCCATCTGGGTGAGATAGCTCATGGTGGTTTCGGGTGTGTAGGACTGCCAGTTGGTATTGGTAGTGAAGCTGGCCGCGGTGCTCCAAGCCAGATCGGGACCAACTGCAGGAAGTCCCTGCGGGTTCCACGGCAGAAGGTTTTGCAGGCGCTCGATGGCGTAGGTAAGCAGCAGGCTTACAGCGCTGAAACCAAGCATGGCAAGGGCATATTCGCGCCAATTCATCTCTCGCTTTTCGTCAACTCCACAGAGTTTGTAGATGAAGCGCTCGATGGGGCGCAAGAGGGGATCGAGCCAGGTTCGTTCGCCTTCCAGCACGCGGGAGAGGTACGCTCCGACGGGACGAACAGTGGCAAGAAGCACGATGGAGAAGATAGCAAACTGCAACCAACCGTTGGCGGACATTTCAGAACTTCTCCGGGAAGAGCAGGGTGAGGGTAAGGTAGCCAAGCAGGAGGACAGACACGATAAGCGCAATGACAGTGATGAAATCGATCTGCATTGGCGGCTACCTCAACTTCTGGCAGGCCTTGACGTAGAGGAACGCCAGGCCAAAGAAAACTACTGTGAAAAGCAACATCGTTCCATCTTGAAGCAGTGCTTGCATTCGAGGTCTCTCAGTCGATTCCGGTACAAAGACGCTGGACCGGGTCAAGAACCATTGTCCTTGGCGTCAAGTTTGAGTATCGATAAAGGTTTCTAAATAAAACATAAGGATATGAAGGAGTGGGAGAAATTCTTTATGTGGTCTTCACGTAATCTTTATAAATAGAGATCCGCCACTAAAATGGAAGTCGATTTGTGCGTCACGCCTCGTCTTCGCTAAACCCTTCGGAGATGAAACGGTAGCCGACCCATGGTTCGGTCTGGATGTATTGCTTACCGGTCTCGGCTTCCAGTTTCTTGCGCAACTGGCCTACGAAGACGCGCAGATATTCGGGCTGGTGGGCGGATTGGGCTCCCCAGACTGAGGTAAGCAGAGCGCGGTGGGTCATGACTTTGCCCGCATGGCGAGCCAGGTGGAGGAGGAGGTCGAATTCCTTGGGGGTGAGATGGATGGGCTTGCCGAGGACAGTGATTGTGTGGGCGGTTTCGTCCACCACGAAGTCGCCGGACTCGACTGCAGCCGTGGTGCGCTCAGGGGCGCGGCGCAGATGAGCGCGGACCCTGGCAAGCAGTTCCTGGATGCTGAAGGGCTTGGTTACGTAGTCGTCCGCACCAGCGTCGAGGGCCTCTACCTTGGAGCGCTCGTGGTCGCGGACGGAGAGGATAAGAATGGGTGTTGCAGCATGAGTGCGGATGGCACGGGTGACGTCTACGCCGGACAAGCCAGGCATCATGAGATCGGTAATGACGAGGTCGGGCGGCCACTCGCGAAAGACTTGTAAGGCCTCTTCCGGATCATTTGCGGTGCGGACGTCAAAGCCTTGTGCGGAGAGCGCTGCGCGAAGCACTCGCGTAATTTGTGATTCGTCGTCGATTACCAGAATTCTGCCGGGCATAGAATCTTCTTTCATCGGAAGCTTAAATCATTGGAATGGGCCGGTTATGATTCACGGTGTGAAGATCGTGAAAGGTTTAGCCGATTCGCGGGGGATTATCCACTGGTTTGTAGGCGCGCTGATGGCGACGGCCATGACTTTGGGATTGGTTTGGCTGAGAGCGGGAGCGGCCACGGCCGGGATGGTGTTCCTGGTGCTGGTGGTGTGGTCGTCGACACAGGCGGGTCGATGGCTTGCACTCTTTGTCGCAGTGCTATGCGCGCTGTCATTCGATTACTTCTTCCTGCCTCCCTTCCACACACTGCGGCTCGCGGGATGGGAACAATGGGTGGCAATGGTCTCGTTTGTCGCAAGCTGCCTGGTGGTGGGTCGGGTTGCTGAACTGGCCCGGCGCCAGACCCTGCAAGCGGAACAACGACGGGAAGATGTGGAGCGGCTTTACGAACTCAGCCAGGAGGTAATGCTGCATGAGGATGCAGCGGGCCTGATCAACGATTTACCGCGAGTCATCGACCGTATATTTGCGCTGGATGGGGTGGTGCTGTATGTCTGCGACCAGGACGAGTTCCGTTCCTCGCGGGCGAATGTTCCGGCGAGTGTGCAGGCGGGGATGCAGGCGATGACGCAGGGATTGAGCCCGACGATTGCCAATAGGTCGGGCTATTACACGATGCCACTGACACTGGGACTGCGTCCGGTGGGGGCATTGGGTTGGAAGCCAGCAATCCTGTCGCGGGAAGTGGCTACTGCTGTGAGCGCGCAGGTCGCGATTGTGCTTGCGCGATCGATTGCGATTGAGGCGTCGGCGCGAATGGAGGCGGCTCGCGAGGGGGAACGGCTGCGCACGGCTCTGATTGACTCACTGACGCACGAATTGCGGACGCCGCTGACCTCGATTCGCGCGGCGGCAACGACGCTACTGGAGGCCAACGGGCTGGATGAGGCGACGCGAGTGGACCTGGCGACCATTGTGGACGAAGAAGCCGAGCGGCTTGATCTGCTGATTGGCGAAGCGGTGGAGATGGCGGAGATCGACGCGCAGGTTGTGAAGGTGCAACTTGCACCGCAACACCCCCGGGCGCTCCTGGAGCAGGCTGTGGAGGGGACGCGGAAAACTCTGGCGAAGCACCGGGTCAACATTGAGGCGGAAGAGGTTGACGATCCGGCGTGGTTCGATCCGCACTTGTTGGGGCGCGTTTTGCGGCATTTGCTCGAGAATGCGGCAAGTTATACGCCGGCAGGGAGCAGCGTTTCGCTGAACAGCCACCGGGTAGGGGATCGGCTGGAGTTTTGTGTCTCGGACAATGGGCCCGGGATTGATGCGCTGGATCTGCCGCTGATTTTTGAGAAGTTTTACCGGGGAAGGAAGGGGACCAAGACAGGAAAGGGATCGGGGATGGGACTGGCAATTGTGCGGGCGATTCTGGCGGCTCATGGCGGGGGGATTGAGGCTTCGAGCGTGCCGGGACAGGGAGCGAAGTTTCGGTTCTGGGTGCCACTGGTTGTGAAGGAGCCGGGATTGAGCGACAGTTCGGCTTCACAAACTCCTGGCTAATTCGGCTCTTCCCTCCAATCGCATTTGATTTCGCGGCGCTGGTCGGAACTTTCTTGTGCCCATTCGAGGAGGCGGGCGACTCGCCATGCTTCGACGGGGGGCAGGGGGGCGGTTGCTTTGCCCAGGAGCGTGTCGCGGACGGCGGCGTAGTAGAGGCGGTAGTCGCCGGGGATGGGGGCGACGGGGCGGGTGACCATGCTGCCATCCATGTCGACGTGTAGCATGCCCCAGTTGGCGGCGAGTTCGTGGCCCCAGTTTGGATCGTCGATGCGGGTGAGCTTGTTGAGCGCGGCTTCCTGCGGGTCGAGGCCGGACTTGATGTAGTTTCCCTTGGTGCCGCGGATGTGGAAGCGGGGGCGCGGGGGAGAGGACAGGCAGTTGGCGCCAAGGACGACAGTGAGCTTCGGGTAACGCAGGCGGAGGGTGAAGGCGTCGTTAACGCGAGCCCACTCGCGCTCGCAGAGGATGTCGGCGGAGATGGCTTCGGGTTTGCCGAATAAGGCGAGAGCCTGATCGGCGATGTGGGTTCCGAGATCGAGAAGGACTCCGCCGCCTTGGGATGGATCTTCTTTCCAGAGGCGGTCGGAGGGAGGGTTGGGACGCCAGCGATCGAAGCGGGACTCAAAGTAGACAACATTTCCGAGTTGGCCTTCATGCAGTAGTTTCTGGATTGTCTGGAAGTCGCTGTCCCAGCGGCGGTTAAAGAACGGGATGAGATGGACGGATTTGGCCGAGGCGAGGGCGATCAACTGAGCGATTTCCGCTGAGGTGGTGGACATGGGCTTGTCCACGATGACGTTTTTGGCGGCTTCGAGGATCTGGCGGGCTACCTGGAAATGGGTACCGCTGGGAGTGGCTACGACGAAGAGGTCGAGGGAGGCGTCGGCCAGCATCGTCTCGAGATTGCGGTAGGTGGTGATGCCGGGATAGCGCTGGGCGGCGTTGTTGGTGTTGCGGGCGTTTGAGGAATTGCGTTCCAGGACTGCGGCGAGTTCGAGACCTGGTACGGAGGAGATGAGCGGGCCGTGGAAGACGCGGCCAGCCATGCCGAAGCCTACTAGACCTACGCGAATCATGTGTCCTCCGGACAGTGGTTAGTGATTAGTGGTTAGTTTGCCGCGCCAACCGAATGCTTCCATTGTGCGCTTGAGGAGGATAACTCCCGGTTCAGGCTCGGCGATACTCTTGTTTCACACCCTTAAGGCGATTCAAGGGCAGAAATTCGGTACGAAAAACGCCAGAAAAGGGGCATTCTGATGCGAAAAGTGGCATTTTTCGGGGCAAAAACAAGGCTAAATCGACCTCGTTTTTTGCTGATCAGCCGATGGGTAGAACCACAACCGTTTGATTACATGCTAGTTGCATCCGTTCACCCTCTCCCAAAAGGGGATTTCCACAGGGGGAGGGGGTGGGGTATTTATTGGTATAAACCGGGGGGATCCCCTACGAAACAGACCGGGCGCAGCTCCTACACCACTGCGGAGCGGCGGGTTGGACTGAGTTTCGAATCGTTGGAGTGACATCAGGGTCATAATGCCAGTTTTCGTGCTTAATATCTGCAAGCTTGTCCGGAATAACACTAAAGTTACTTAAGTTGGTGACCAATATTGCATATATCCGAATAGTTTTGGGGTATTTTAGTAATAACAGCTCCGAGAAAAGCGAATTCTGAAGATCTCTAGGCGAGATTGCGCGGGATAGCCGGCCATTTTCTGGCCGTAGCCATTCCAGCCAGGCAACTTAGATGTCCTAAGCCTGCACGCGCGCGCTCGGGCTAACTCCATGAAACGGAACGATGAAAACGACCTCCTGTCTTCTTCTAACATTGCCTTTTGTGGTGGCTCCTGCCTGGGCCATCAGCGTGACAACTCCGACCAACAACGCACAAGTCACAACGCCCTTCACGCTCTCGGCTACGGCCACAGTCTGCTCTTCGAAGGCTGTCGTCTCGATGGGCTATTCGCTGGACACCAGCTCAAACACCACCGTTGTGTATGCTCAGTCGTTACAGGCGGCGGTTACGGCTGCAGCCGGGGCACACACCTTGCATGTAAAGGCGTGGGGTTCCGGCACTTCCTGCGATACCGATATCGCGATCACCGTAGTCACCGGAACCGCGGCCACGCCGACGTTTTCACCGGCTGCAGGTACATATTCGTCCGCGCAGTTGGTGACATTGTCAGACGCTACGCCAGGAGCAACGATCTACTACACCACGAACGGCACGGCACCATCGACTTCTTCGGCTGTGTACGCCGGCGCGATCCCGGTTGGCGGGACCGAGGTGATCGAAGCATTTGCGGTTGAAACAGGCTACACGAACAGCGGCGTGGCCAGGGCGGGCTACACCATAACGCTACCCCCGCCGGTGGTTCCCCCGAATGCCATTGCCGCAAGCGGGGTGCAGGTACTCGACACATGGATTGGCAACCACGACGCGGGTACACCGGGCACGGCGACCGGGGCCACGACTCTGGTTAGTACGCCTTCGCTGAGCGGCAGTGCGCGCGAGTATGCCTCGAGCTACACAGATGCCGGTGGCGAAATCTATAGCGTGGTGTATGCCAACGATACTGTTTCAACGAATTTTGTTTATGACGGTTGGGTGTGGATTGAGGCCGGAAGCACCATCGCCAACCTTGAAATGGATTCAAATCAGGTGATGGCCAATGGGGACACTGTGATTTACGCCTTCCAGTGCAGTGGGTATTCCAAAAAGTGGGAGTATAGCGGTGCTGGGGCCACATGGGTAGCCTCGTCGCAATCTTGCAATCCGTCGACGTGGACTACCAACGCATGGCATCACGTGCAGATCGAGTACTCGCGCGACGGCTCTGGCAATGTGACCTATCAAACTGTTTGGCTGGATGGCGTGGGGCAGGCAATCAATGCAACGGTGCCCTCGTCCTTTGCGCTGGGTTGGCAGGTTGGAGTGGTGCAGACCCAGTTTCAGATCGATGGGCTTGGGGCGAGCGGGTCGAGCACGGTGTACCTGGATAACCTGACTATCTCGCGATGGTAGGCGATGGATTGCGAACTCCAAGAGCAGACGGCCCCGGCGGATCTACCGGTGGGGCCGTTTCTCGACGGGGATGGCTCGGAGAGTTTTTGTCCCTCGTCGAGATCATTGAGGTAGGAGTGATCCAAGGTCCGAGAATCCGGACTTGGGCCCGCCCAATCAACCGTTAGTTTGAGGCGTTGTTGGACGCGCCCCAGAGCAATCGCATGAGCGATAGTCTAATAGCTATCTCGTCTTTTACACCGCCCCGACGGGGCTGACGAGTTGTTGTTCGCGGCCCTCCCCACGCTGAAGGCGCGGGGCTAACGACCGTTGCGCCTCCGGCGCGATTGAAATTGGAACCAGTCTGGTGAACAAAAGGGATACTTGCGATTGCCTTGGGGCGCGCCCCTGTTGAGCCTAATACCGCATTCTGCTTATGGTAATCTTCGCCGGGTGCAGGTAATCTGAATCGAGGGAGATGCGAAGATGAGCCTGGATACACTTCAAGAGATTGAGCAGGCAATCAGCAGGCTGAGCCCCCGAGAGTTGGAGGAGCTGTACCTTTGGCTTGACAGCAATTGCACACAACCCTTCGATGCGCGCATTGCGGATGACCTCGCACTGGGCCGGCTGGACACAGCCATCGATCAAGCGCTGGATGACGAGAAACACAGTCGCGTGGAGACGCTTTAGATCGAGATGGAGCATCGTGCGACACAGGCATTCTGGGACGAGTATTTTGCGCTTCCGATGGAAATTCGCGAACGTGCAAACAAGCAATTCTCCCTGTTGCAGGCAGACCCACAACATCCCTCGTTGCAATTTATGAGAATCGGAGAACGGAACGGACATGAGCTGTGGTCGGCACGGGACTCGCTGAACTACCGTGCTCTTGCGATCAAGCGGCCTGACGGCTATCTGTGGTTCTGGATCGGTGACCACAGAGGATATGATCGTCTGATTTCGTAGGTTCCCTTACCAGGGGAGCCCGATCGCTCCATTTTCCCCAACTAACCTGATTGATAGAGGAGTTGCCATGAAGAGCATTCAACGTCCTGACGATGTGTACCAGCGAGCTGCGGAGTTGGCCGAGGCCGATCACGTCTCTGTTGACAGGCTTGTGGCGTCGATTGTGAATGAGCGGGTCAGCGATTGGGCCAAGCTGCAGGCTCGCGCCGGGCGCGGTTCCGTGGAGAAGCTCAGGAATGTGCTGGCGAAGGTGAGCGACCCGCCTCCGGAAGCGATGGACCGTCTTTAGGGGCATCTGAAGCAGTGGTCTTGTCGTCAGAGGCCGCGTCTGGAAGGCGGCGAGATTCACATTTTTGGGGCATCGAGCCATGTACTGACGATAGAATCACGCGGGGGAATAGGTATCGTGTCCCCCTATTTCCCCCCCGATTACCCATTTCCTATCTTGCTTTAGGAGGCGTTGACAACAGCGTTGCAAATATCGCATTGAAGAATGTGTTTCCTCATCACGAGCAACCAACCCAACAACCCTCCGACAAAGCAAGCAATGCCAAGTGAAATAGCAGAGATGCCGCCGAAGATTTTGAAAAATGCGTTGAATCCGTTGCTTTCTCTTGTTGCGCGCGTCTTGACTGGAATATCAGCGACATAAAAGCGATGAACATCAGCCGTTGGTGTTTCCAGTGTTCCATCAATTGCTTTTTGATTGCATGTTTGACCTGCCAGTGTTACGGAACCTGTTTCCCTGAAGATGGGGAGGGCGCATTCACAGTATTGTTCGATAAGAGACTGTGGTGGAATGGACCCCGTTGTGCGAGATTTCTGTCTCACACTTGCCGCGCAACTTTGCCGGAATCCTGCATCAAATGCGCTTTGGATTGGTTCGTTGGGTTCGACTGTTGTTCTGTCCGGTTCCACTCCTGGGAATGCAATAATGCCAACAAACAACAGGAGACTGAGAACTATCCCGATAATCGATGGAATCAATAGAATGAATCCGATAACGACGGCGGGGCCACTAATGCGAAACACTGTCTTGGATTCGAGCGTTCCACGGTCGCAGATTTTGCAGGTTAAATGTGACCTTCTGGGAGCGTAGCTGGGTTGTGTTGCAAGGCTGTTTCGCGCCCCTTGATCGTCATCCTGCAATTGCGGCAGTTTGCGCCAACCGCCTTCGGGCATGATTGACATTCAGTTCACCCCCGGTCCAATTGTGCGATTTTGGCAATTCTACAACGATGCGCCTTGGCTGCGGCTACTTCGGCGGAAGATGATCAATTGGAACCAATTTTCCCCTGACGTTTACGAACGGCTTCTGTTCTTGGCACTTGCCGCATACCCCAAATCCACCGCCGTCCGGCTTATGAAGTATCCGCGTATTTCGACTTCCCCGACATTTTGGTTCAGGTTCTGGCCGATGGGTCATCCTTCTCATTTTTTGATCCCTCCGGTTAAAGAGTACCCCGGCCAGTCTCAAAAGAGGGTTGAATTCGGGAGGCCGTTTTCGGCTTTGAATGAGCGCTTACAGCTTGGGCTACTCTTCCACGCTTGAACGGAAACCCAACTGCTTTTGTCGTTCAATCACTTCCTTGGCAAAGGCGACTGCGATTTCAGCAGTGGGATATGGGCTTCCTTCAATCTGGCCGACAATTGGACTTGTGGTAATCGTCCGTTGCCAATCCGTCTTTATTCCACCGTAGCTCAAGTGGAATCCCCCGAAATTGGGAAGTTCTTGAACGGTGACGGTGATCTTCTCTTCAGATGTGTCTGTTTTGCGAATCAAGGCTTGACTATAGATCAACTTCATGGCTGCTCCACCTTCACTTTGTGAATACGGTGAGGGTGGGAAGGCGACCGCAAACCGTTACTGCTTCGGTTTTCACATCCAAGCCGGCGGTTGTGATCCCGGGGCCGTTTGCGACCATGCGCTACGCCCGATCCAACTCCGCGAACATCTCGCTGAGCACAACACGAATCGGCGTCCCTGGGACGGTTAGCTCGCCAGTTTGGACCTCTTCAAGTCGGGCTGATGTATACGCATATGCGATCCGCGGGTTGGTGTCGATGACCCAAATGTTCTCCGCGCCGAAGAGACGATACTCGGCGGCTTTCTTCTCCATGTCTCCGAGCGAATCTTCGGGTGACAGAATCTCAATGGCAATCAGAGGCGGCTGGGTGACATAGCGCTCGAATTTCTCACCCGCCCGCACCACAAGCACATCGGGAACCCGAAAATTTGTGGCCTTGGTCTGAGTGCGCAGCTCGGGAAAAACCTCGACACCCCAGTCCGCGCGCTTGATCGCAAAAAGGACCGTGAGATACCGCTGAAGGATAGAGTGATCTTTCTCGCCCAAGTTCCGCTCCTCGATCCGTCCATCCACAAGCTCGCGGTCCGGGCTCCAGCTGGTGCGGAGGTATTCACGCACGGTCCAGAGTTCTTCCGAGTTGGGCAGGGTCGCCATGCAACAATTATCGGCGTGCGGGGCAGAGTTTACAAGAAACAAAAATGTATGTTCGAGAAAACAAAGAATCGGCGAAAAGGCCCGGGCCTAAAGGCCTGGATTTACGACTTCCTCTTTCAGGGGCCTGAAGGCCCCTGCTCCCTCCGCAAATACGCAGCCGACTCAGCCTTCAAGTTTATAGCGGGTTTCGGCCAGGCGGTAGAGGCGACGCCAGACTAAGCGGTTCATGGTGACGACCATTAGCGAGATCAGGATCGTGGCGAGTAGAAGGATGGGGAAGCGGCCTGTGTCGGTTGCGGCGTCGATTTGCGCGCCCAGGCCGATGGTGGAGAGGGTGCGGTCGGCGACGTGGGAGTACTCGGCGAACACTGAAGCGTTCCAGGCTCCTCCGCTGGCTGTGACCATGCCGGTGATGAGGTAAGGGAAGATGCCGGGGAGGATGAGCTTGGTCCAGCGCTGCCAGCGGGTGAAATGGAAAAGGGATGAGACTTCGCGGAGGTCGGAGGGGATGGACATGGCTCCGGCAATGACGTTGAAGAGGATGTACCACTGGGTGCCGAGGAGCATGAGGGCAACCGATCCGATGCCGAGCCCGCCGCCGATTTTTACCAATCCAATAAGAAGGATGGGAAAGAATGCCGTGGCCGGAATGGAGGCCAGGACCTGGGCGATGGGCTGCACGAAGCGGGCTAATTTGGGGTTGAAGCCGATGGAGACTCCGACGGGGATGGTCCATGCGGCGGAGATGAGGAGGGCCGCGTTGACGCGCAGGAAGGTTGCGCCGGCGCCTTCGAGCAGTAGTTGCAGGTCGGCCAAAGTGACGGTGCGCAACATGAGGATGGCGTGCGTGGCTCCCCAGATGACAACGCAGAGGGCACAAATGCCTAGGGTCCAAAGAGCGGCAGAGGGCCGGCCTAGATTGCGCTCCTCGTCTAGGGGATGGACGATGCGGCAGTCCTTTGTGCCGGCCATGCGGCGGTAGAGTGGTTCCTCAATTCGCGAAAAAATGCGTCCCGGGATGGACGTGAGCAGGGTGGAGCGGCGGAGCAACTCAAGTATGGGCGAAGTGATGCGATCGCTGGACTCGACCTGCTCGAACTTGAACTTGTCGCTCCATGCGATGAGGGGACGCCAGGCAAGCTGATCGGTAGCAACCACGATGAGGATAACGACCCCGAATCCGGCGACGAGGGCGCGCATATCGCCGGAGTCTGCGGCGGTTTGGAGGTAGCTGCCGAGGCCGGGAAGCTGGAAGTTGCGGGTGCCCATGGTGAACATTTCGCAGGCCATGAGGGCGAACCATCCACCGGCGACGGAGACGATGGAGTTCCAGACGAGGCCGATGGCGGCATAGGGCATTTCAAGCTGCCAGAAGCGCTGCCAGGCGGAGTAGCGATAGATGCGGGAGGCCTCGAGCATTTCGCGGGGAATGCTTTTGAGGGACGAGTAAAAACTGAAGGCCAGGTTCCATACCTGCCCGGTGAAGATGAGGAGGATGACGCCCATCTCGATTCCCATTTGGTGGCCGGGGACGAGAGCGACCATGGCCAGGACCACGGGAGGGAGAAAGCTGAGCACGGGGATGGATTGCAGGATGTCGAGGACCGCGACCATCCACGCCTCGATACGCGGGTTATAGGCGGCCGTGTAGCCGTAGGTGATGGCGAAGGTGAGCGAGAGGAAATAGGCGATGCCGATGCGGATGATGGAGTAGAAGGCATAAGCCGGCAGTGCGCTGAGGGAATGCGAGATGGGGACGACCGGGATGGGTTTGCCGAGCCAGTAGGTGCCGGTACTGACGAGAGAGAAAAAAACAGCCAGGGCGCAGGCGGCCACCCCCACATCGATGAGAAAGGGCCAGGTGCGGGCGGTGACGAGGGTGCGCGCGAGAGGGTGCTGGAGCTTCACTCGCTGCCCTCGCTGTCTGCTGCTGCTGCTGCAATTTCTTCTTCAGGGGCGTCGGGCAGGACGAAGCGGCGTCGGCCGGCATCGAAGTCGAACAGCTCGGCATAGCGGCCCCAGGCGACGGCGGTTTCAATCTGACGCTGGCTTTCGTCGTCGCTGAATTGCTCGTCGAGCATGTCGAGGAAGAAGTCTTCAGGGACGGTGTGGTCGCTTTTGGATTCGAGGGCGCGGCGGATCTGGCGGAGGAGCAGGATGTGCTCGACTGCGGCGTCGCGGAATAGCTCTTTCTGTCGCAGGATTTCGGAGTTGGCAAACTCGGAACCGCTGGGTGTGATGGCCGCGTCGCCTTCTTCGATTTTGAGGAAGCCGAGGAGCTGGGAGGCGTCGACGATGGGGAGGAGGTCGTCGATTTCGAAGGCGAGGTCGTCGGCAAGGCGGTAGATGTCGTCGCGTCCGCCTTTATCGAGGAGCAGTTCGAGGAGGCCGGCCATACCACCGGGGCGGGCGTGGGGCAGCATCTGGTAGTGCATCTGGCGCTGGTCGCGAACTTTGGTTCCCGGGTGCTGATGGCCGGGGGCCTGATCGGGAGCCTGCGCGGGAGTTACGTCGGGCTTGGTGAGGACTTTGTAGATGTAGTCGACGAGGTTGGTGAAGGCCTCGGATTTGCGGTCGCGGGGCTGGGGAAGCTGGACCTTGAAGTCGGTGCGGATGTGGCCGGGATTGCGGCCAAGGACGATGATGCGGTCGGCAAGGAGGACGGCTTCCTCGATGTTGTGGGTGACGATGAAGACGGCCTTGGTGGGCATGGTTTTGTTGGCCCAGAGCTCAAGGAGTTCGGAACGAAGGTTCTCGGCGGTGAGGACGTCGAGGGCGGAGAAGGGCTCGTCCATGAAGAGCACTTCGGGCTCGACGACGAGGGCGCGGGCAAAGCCGACGCGCTGGCGCATTCCACCGGAAAGTTCCTTTGGATAGGCGCCTTCGAAGCCGTCTAGACCGACGGTGTCCAGCATTTTCATGCTGCGGGCACGGCGCTCGTCGGGGGCGATGCCGCGGGCCTGGAGCGGGGCTTCGACGTTCTCAAGGACGGTGAGCCAGGGAAAGAGGGCAAAGCTCTGGAAGACGATGGAGACGTTGATTTCAGCGCCGGCGATGGGCTTCTCGTGCCAGTAAACCTGACCTGCGGAGGGCGTGGAGAGGCCGGTCAACATGCGGAGCATGGTGGATTTTCCCGAACCGGAAGGGCCGAGGAGGGCGAGAATTTCGCCCGGGACGACGGAAAGGTCAGTCGCTGAGATGACCTGGATGCGGTTTTCGCTGGGCTGGGCGTAGTATTTCTCTACTTTTTCAGCGCGAATGATGGCTTCGACCGCTGGAACCGGGGGTGTGTTGGCGATGACGGGATCGTTCATGCAAGGGTCTCCGGTTGAGGTCCGCAGGGGAACGTGGCGGCCGGTTGGTGTTGCAAGTGTATGATTTCCCGATTGCTGCCAGATGAACAGCCAGTTGCAGGCTGCCAAGATCGAAACCAGAGTAAACTTGTCCTTGCAAAAGGATGCGAGGCGGCTCTTTTTAGAGAAAAGAGCCACTTGGCGTCCTGCCCTCGGGATACGACTACTCTGGTTTCGCTGTAGTTGCCAGCGGGCCCAGGATTGGATACGGTTACTATTGGACCCTTAGAAGGCCGTAAGACGTATGCGGCTGTTGCTCACCGCAAGCGTATCATTGAGAGATTAGGTCTAGCCAGAGACTGATTGAAGGAATCAATTTTTCCAAACCCCCACGGCCGAGTTGCAGTTCATTTTTCGAGTCTTGCAACGTCGGCAAACTGTCCAGGAGAGTATGCCCGAAAGCACAACAAAACCTAAGATTCTTGTTGCCGACGATGAACGAGTGATCGCCGACACGCTGGCCATGATTTTGAATCAGAGCGGATTTGAGGCTCGCGCCGTTTATAGCGGCGAATCCGCGCTGGCACTTGCAGCGACTTTTACGCCGGACATGCTGATTTCGGATGTGATCATGGCCGACTTGAACGGAATCGATGCTGCGATTCGCATCCGGAGCTTGTTGCCGCAGATCAAGATTCTGCTTTTCTCAGGGCAGGCGGCTACTGCCGATCTGCTGGAAAAGGCGCGTGCCAAGGGCTATGAATTTGAAATTCTAGCCAAGCCTGTGCACCCGCAGGATCTGCTGGCGAAGCTACGGGCTTAAGTCTTTAAAGCTCACGACGGCCTTCCATGGCGCGCGCCATGGAGACTTCGTCGGCGTATTCGATGTCGCTGCCGGCGGGAACGCCGGTGGCGATTCGAGTAATGCGGACGCCCAGCCCGCGCAGGATTCCAGCAATCCAACTGGCAGTGGCTTCGCCTTCGAGGGTGGGGCTGGTGGCGAGGATGACCTCGTCAACCTCGCTGCGCTCAACACGGGCGACTAGCGTGCCGGTGCGCAACTGATCTGGACCGACGCCGTGCAGAGGTGAGAGCGTTCCATGGAGCACGTGGTAGGTGCCCTGGTATCCGCGCGTCCGCTCGATCGATTCGATGCTTGTGGGCTCTTCTACCACACAGACCAGACGCTGGTTGCGGGTGGGACTGGTGCAGTAGACGCAGGGATCGACGTCGGTAACGTTGTTGCAAATGGAGCAGAGGCGCAGGGCGGCTTTGAGTCCGCGAACGGCATCGGCGAGGGCGGCCGCATCTTCATTTGTTGAGCGCAGAATGTGGAAGGCGAAGCGCTGGGCGCTTTTGGAGCCGACGCCGGGGAGCTTCTTTAACTCTTCGATGAGCCGGGCCATGGGCTCGGCATAGCGTGACATTCGATGTTTCTCCTGGATGGTCCAGATAGATTAGATGGTTCGATAGACGAGCCCGGTGAATATATCTCCATTTACGAAAAATCCTTTGCTCCAGACGGGGTCGAATTCCGCGGTCGGCTTGCGGGCGATGGCTTCCTGCTCGCTTGCGCCGGAGGCCTTGATAGCGGCGACTTTGTCGCGTATGGCGGAGAGCATGTCGTGGGATTTCTGAAGGTCGGCTTTTGAGCCCAGCGGCCCATGACCCGGGACGATCTTTGTGTTGTTGTCAGCGATTGCGAGGGCTTTGGCGGAGGCTTGGATCATGCCGCCAATGAGGCCGCCGGTGGCTTCGTCGAAGAAGGGATACATGCCGTTGAACCAGATGTCGCCCAGGTGCAGGACATTGGCATTGTGGAAGTGGATATAGATGTCGGAGTCGGTGTGGGCTGGATCGAAGTGGACAAGATCGAGGGTGTCGCCATTGTGCCAGGCGTGCATGGATTGGTCGAAGGTGATGATGGGCAGGGCCGCGGCGGGCGAGGCGGGCATGACGATGTGAAAGAAGGGAATTGTCTGAGGTGCGGACATGCGCTTGCGTGTGTTTTCGTGGGCGAAGATGGTGAATCCGGCGGCGTGGAGGAGCTCGTTGCCGTCGGTGTGGTCGTAATGCCAGTGGGTGTTGATGAGCGCGTCCGGTGCGTCTTTGCTGACGGCGGCGATGGCTTCGCGGATTTTGGGGACGGCGGTGGAGAAGTTGGAGTCGATGATGACGTTGCCGTCGGGGCCGGTTTGGAGAACCATGTTGCCGCCTACGCCTTGGGCCAGCATGTAGACGTTGTCGTAGAGCTTGGTGGTGGCGATTGGCTTGTCGGCTGCCGCTGCGCGACCCTGGAGGACACGGTCGGGAGTGGCCGGAGCTTGCGCATGCATCCAGCGGGGAGTAATGGCCGCGAGGCCTGCTGTCGCGCCCAGTTGGAGAAAGCTTCTGCGATTTAATGCCTGATGCATTGTGGTACTCCAGGGGCTAAAGCCCAGTGCCTTTCTGGCTGTTTTCGGCACGACTGAAGTCGTGCCCCTTCGCACATCTACGTCAATTTGATTCTCTACGAACTTTAGAGACGGAGCACTACGTGAGGCCGGGGATATTCAGGCCGCCGAGCATGCCTTGCACGTTGGACTGGATGGCGTCGTCGGCTTTGCGGCCAGCTTCATTGACAGCGGCGATTACCAGGTCTTCAAGCATTTCGACATCGGGCTGGCTGCCGCCGAGGCTGACGACGGCTGCGGGATCGATGTGGAGCTTGAGCAGCTGCTTTTTGCCGTTCATTGTCGCGGTGACTGCGCCGCCGCCGCTGGTTCCTTCCACGATGGTCTGGTTGAGTTTTCGCTGCATCTCTTCCTGCATCTGGTTGGCTTGGGCGAGCATTTCGGGGATCTTGAGCGGGTTGAACATGGGTATTGCCTCGAAGGTCTGCCACGCCGAAGCGTGCGGTTACGGTTTGCGAAGGTCGATGACGCTGCGGACTTCGGCCTGGAAGATTTCTTTGGCTCGTTGTACGGAAGGGTGACTGAGTGCTGCCTCTTGCACGCTGCCTGCCATGGGGGTGGCCATGGGCGCAGCGGATTGGGATGTTGCCGAGTCACCCGGAACGACGAGAAAACGGGTGGGTGCTCCGAGCCGCTGAAGTTCCTGGCGAATGATTTTCTCCGCAGCGGCGTTCACGGTGAGGGCCAGCATTTTTTTGCCTAAGCCGGGGACCTCGATGCGAAGGCTCGAGCCGTCGAGGTTCCAGGCACCGGAGCCAAGGAGTTGGGCGGCGGAGCTGTGGTTCGCGTCGACGAGCGCGGAGCCAATGGCGTGACGGATGGCTTCCATGCTGGGTGCGCCGGCGCCGGGAAGGGCTGGGCCGGGTGTGATGGGCGGCTGGGCGGGCGGGGATCCGGGGGCGTTGAGGGGTAGGTCTTCGTTAATGGGGGCGGTGAACGCGTGGCCGTTGGTTGGAACTGCGGCTATGGGTGCGGGGCGGTCAATCGCGGCTACTGGGTTTGTGCTTGCCGACTGCTTAGGTGTTGTGCCCCAGCCACCTGCACCGGGGCCAAAAGGAGAGATTGGCGATGTTGCGGGCGCGGGAGGCGCAGTTGAGCGGGGAACGGCTGGGACTGGACTGGCGGATGGACGGGAGGTCGCAGGTCCGGATGGGGTAGGGAATTTGGTGCCGACGGCTGCGCCGCTCAGCAATTGTTCGAGCGGGAGCAGGCGCTGGGCGTGGATGAGCTTCAGAAGGCCGAGCTCGAGGTGGAAGCGCTGTTCCTGGCGGTAATTCAGGTCGTCGAAGGTGCGCAGGACGATTTGCAGGTTGCGCGTGATTTCTTCTTCTGTGAAGAGGAGGGCGGTGCGCGCGGCGCGGGCGCGTTCGTCGCCGGAGATCTGGAGCAGCTCGGTTTCCGTGCCGCCGATTTTGGCCATGAGCGTGTTGCGCAGGTAGCGAACCATTTGGCGGGCCAGGGAGCTAGGGCTGTGGCCTGCGTTGAGAAGCAGGTTCAACTGCTCCATCAATTCCGAACTTTGGCCGGCGGCGACAGCTTCAAGCAGGCGCTCAAAGACGGCATTGGGGACCGCGCCCATGAGCTCTCGGATCTGCGCGCTGGAGAGCACGGGGCGGCCGGCATCGAGCGGGGCGGAGGCGATGGCCTGATCCATGATGGAGAGTGCGTCGCGCATGGAACCGTCGCCGGCCTCGGCGAGCAGGGCCAAGGCCTCGTTCTCGGCTTCGACTTCCTCCTGGCCGGCGATCATTTTGAGCTGGGCCAGGATGTCGTCGAATTTTACGGCGTGAAAGCTGAAGTGCTGGCAGCGAGAGCGGATGGTCTGGGGAATGTCCTCTGGCTGCGTAGTGGCCATCATGAAGATGACGTGGGAGGGCGGCTCTTCAAGGGTTTTGAGCAGGGCGTTGAAGGCGGCGTCGGTGATCTGGTGAGCTTCGTCGAGGATGTAGATTTTGAAGCGGTCGCGGGAGGGGGCGTAACGGGCGGCGTCGCGGAGTTCGCGGATTTCGTCGATGCCGCGATTGGTGGCGGCGTCGATTTCAATCACGTCAGTCGCGTTGCCCTGGCGGATCTCAATGCAGGAATCGCAAATGCCGCAGGGCTCGGGTGTGGGACGCTGCCCGGTGCCGATTTCAGTGCGGCAATTGAGGGCCTGGGCGACGATGCGGGCGATGGTAGTTTTGCCGATGCCACGGTGGCCGGAGAAGATGTAGCCGTGCGCGATGCGGTTCTGCGACAGGGCGTTCATGAGGGTGCGCGTGACGTGGTCCTGACCGGCGACGTCGGCAAAGCGTTGCGGACGATATTTGCGGGCCAGAACCTGGTAACCCATGGGTGAGATCGCTCCGTTGGCCGGCTCGGGATTGGGGAGGGGCCTAGAGGCGATTGTATCGCTCCGGGGCGGCGTTGTTTTCCGCTTACTTCAGTGCGGCCTCAGCAGCCTCGCGGACCCGCCGCGCTTGCCAGAGATGGCGTCTTTCATGCACGGAAATGATGTGCAGACCTGTCGCGAGGGTGAAACGGATTCCTGGAATGAAGGGGTTTGCAAAATGCAGTCCGGCCAGATCGAGGTCGGCATAGGAATGCAGGTAGGCGCGGACCTCATTTTGCTCATCACAGAAGCTGGCAAGGGCGTCAGTCAGTGGGATTGCCGAGCGAGGTTGAATTTTCTGCGGCGCTTTGATGCGCATTTTCGCAGGCGGCTCGAGAGAACGCACGAACATGCCTCCGATCCATCCAGGCTTGGCCGGACGACGGCGCAGTCGTCCTTGTTCACGAGCGCGGAGGGCCGGAGTGCGCATGGCGGTCAGATAACAGCGGTTGGTGATAGCCAAGTGATCGAGACATTCGGCGACACTCCACGATGTTGGGGAAGGTCGCCAGTGCGAAAGTTCTTCGCTTAGACCCGCGGCGAGTTGATGTGCATCGCGCTCGGCTTCGTCGAGCTGATCGTGAAGGATTTGGAGGTCGGACGGAAGGCTCATGCGCTTTCCCTTTGCATAGACTTTCGAATTATTTTGCGCCCCTGCCGTGTGGAGGCATGGAGGGAATTGTATCGCTTCGAGAAATCACGCGGGAAGCGCGGAACGGCGGGCGTCGAGGAAGCGGCGGACTGCTTCGTCGCGTTCAAGGCCGATGGCGATTTCGTACGCGTGGCGAGCCTGGGCGAATGCGCCGGTGCGTGCGAGTAGCTCTGCGCGGGCAGCCCAATAGGGCTGGTACTGGGCGAGGCGGCTGTCGGCTTCGAGGCTGGACAGGACATCGAGACCGGCAGAGGCTCCGTGTATTTCGGCGATGGCGACGGCGCGGTTGATGGCGACGACGGGCGACTGGGAGAGTGCGAATAATCCGTCATAGAGCTGGATGATGAAAGCCCAGTTGGGCTTGCCGGTTCGACAGCGATCGGCATGCGCGGATTGAATGGCGGCCTCCAGTTGAAAGCGGCCGATGACGCCGAGGGTGCTGGCGCGGTGGAGAAGAGATTCAGCCTCTTCGATTTGATCTGCGTTCCACAGGGAGGGGTCCTGCTGGGCGAGCGGAATGAAATCGCCATTGAGGCTGCGGCGGGCTTTTCGGCGGGACTCGGCATGGAGCAGGAGGGCAAGCAGGCCGAGAGCTTCCGGTTCGTTGGGGAGCAATTCAGAAACCAGGCGGGCGAGATAGATGGCTTCTTCGGCCAGATCGCGACGGACAGCGTCTGCGCCTCCGGGGTCGGTCCAGCCCTCAGAGAATGCGGCGTAGATGGCCTGGAGCACTACGTCGAGACGGGCGGGAAGCTCGTCGTGGCCGGGGACGCGGAAGGGAATTGCGGTTTGGCGGATTTT
>Ga0302197_10000889_pt1 | contig 29902 bp, 16 predicted proteins | sample II_Bog_N2_1_FD_193526 | JGI IMG/M metagenome (GOLD analysis project Ga0302197, IMG submission 193526) | Peat permafrost microbial communities from Stordalen Mire near Abisko, Sweden - II_Bog_N2_1 | ecosystem: Environmental > Terrestrial > Soil > Wetlands > Peat | place: Sweden: Abisko... | reverse complement strand
CCGCTGCCGAGGGAACTGCCATTGTTGAGCTGGATGGTGCCGCTGTTCAAATCCACACCGCCGGAGAAGGTGTTGTTGTTATTCACCGACAAAGTTCCCACGCCGGACTTGGTCAGAGAGCCCGCGCCGCTGATGCCACCGCTGCCACCGAGGGTGTAATTCTGATTGGCGTTGAAAACCACGCTAGCGGGCGCCACCGTGCTGTTAATGTTGACCGCCGGACTGGCGGAGCCGGTATCATCGAAGGTGACATTGTCGCTGGAGTTGAAAACAACCTGGTCATTGCCATTAAACCAGTCGGCAGTGTTTGTGGTATCCCAGAGGTTATTGATGCCATCGCCAACCCAAACCAGATTTTGGGGAATATAGACAACCGAAACCAGCAGGCCCATCGTGTTGGTCATGGTGGTGCCATCGGGGTCAGCCACGGCAAAATTGAAACTGGCCAACCCGGTGAAACCGGGAGCCGGCACAAAATTCGCAAAGTGGCTGTTGGTCACGGTCACCGAACCGTTGACTGCACCGGATACCGTGTAAATCCCGCCGTTGGTGAAGCCGAGCGTATAGGGCCACAGGTCTATGGTCGTGGCATTGGTCTGTACAAAGGCGTGCGGCCCGGCCAGCCAGTTGATATAATTTTCGATGTTCGCGTAGCCATTGGCGGCGATGACCATGGCTTGATTGGTGTAAAGATTGAGTCCGACGGCGTTTTTCCAAATGTCCGGAATGCCGTCGCCATCAGTGCAGGTCAGCGGCGTGCCGCCATTAATCGTGCCGTAACCGCCGTTGGCCAACCCCGTGTCGCCCGGACTGGTGATGAGCCTTCCACCGGTGCCCAGCGAAGTTACCTGGCTAATCACCTGCGAATCCAAGGGGTCGGAGGGAAATGCGCCCGCACTGGAAACGTCAATGCGGTAGGCGTTCTGAGCGGAGACTGTGGGAATGGTGGCGGTGACTGGGGACCACGGCGTGGCCGACACCGTGTCGCCGCCGGGTTCGGAAGGGCCACCGTTCAGGACGCCGTCCCGGCTGCTGTCCAGCAGATTGCCCACGCCATAAACCACCTGGTTGCCATCAAACTGGAAAAAGTCACCATTCGGGCTGGTGGTGGAAGGTCCCGTGATGAAATAGTTGTTGACGATGTCATGGCTAAAATGTCCAGCGGTGTTGGCGGTCGTGTAACCGGCCTGATAGTCATAGCAAACGTTGTTGACATACACCGTGCTCGCCTTGGCCAGCGGCTGGCGGTTGTGGGCGTTGACCCAAAGGTTGTTAAGATACGAGGCATTGGCGCCTTCGACGTGCGCGCCGAACCGTTGGTTGATCGGATCGGCGATGATGCAATATTGAATCGTAAAGTTGTAGGTGTGGACGGCATCAAAGCTATCCCATTGGCCGAACTCCACCGAGGTATGGTCGAAAATCATGTTGTTGGCCTGGCCACCGCTGGAACCGATGTTGATGCCGCTGGAACCGCTGCTGCTGCCGCCCTGCCGGACGCGCAGGTGCCGGCAAATGATATTATTTTGATTGTAGAAGGATAATTCGTTGTTCTTCAAGCCAATGCCGCCACCCGGAGCGGTCTGCCCGGCAATGGTCAAACTGCTGCTGGCCGAAATCGCCGAACCAAGGTTGATATAACCACCGACATCAAAAATGATGATGCGATTGGGCCTGCCTACGGCCGCGCGGAACGTGCCCGGACTGCCGTCATCCGCAAGCGAGGTGACATGATAGACCGTGCCGAACCGGCCGCCCGTGATATTGGTGGCGGCGCCAAAACCCTGCGCGCCGGGAAAAGCGATGGCGGGCGGGTAAACCACCGGGTTGGTATAGGTTCCCGTGGTAATTGCGAGATAAAGCTCGCCATTGGTTATTTGCAGCGAGGGATAGGTATTGGTAACAAAACCGTTGCCGCTCATAAAAATGGACGTGGGCATGGTCCCAGCGATGAATCCTGACCCGTTGCTGTTGGTCGAGATCAGCTTGTAACTGCCCAACGCCAGCGCCGGGCCAGTGTTGTTGATCTGGAAAATCGTGGCGGCATTCAGCGTGAACGAGCCGTTGGTGATCATGAAAGCCGGCGTACCGGGCGCAAAATTCAACGCCACCGTTCCGGAGCCAGTGTTGATACTGCCGTTGAGCATGGCGGTGGAGTTGTAATTGCTTAACGACTGACCGAGGGCGAGCGTGAACCCGGATTTGGCGGATACATCAAACAACCCGCCGGTGCCGACGATGATGTGCTGACTGGCGGCAATCGATCCGGAGCTGCCCAGCGCCAGCGTGCCATTGGTGATGGTTGTGTCGCCGGTGTAAGTGTTGGCACCGTTCAAGACAAGTGTGCCGGCACCGTTCAAGGTCAAACCACCATCCGGGGTGCCGCTACCATGAACCACAGGGGCGGCAATGGTGATTTTGTAACCATTGGGCTTGACGACCGCGCCGGCTCCGCTGTTAACATAAACGGTTAATCCCGCAAAGGCGGGCAGAAAGGAGCCGCCGGACGGATCATTTGCATTCGCCTGCAATACGCCCCCGTTGAAATTAACCTGCGCCTGATGGGTGGCGCCGGCATCGGAATCAATAAAATCACCCACCGCCAAGGTTCCGCCATTCAGGTTGACCAGTGTCAATTGAGCAGTGTTGCCAATGTTGTCATTCAGATCAAACGCGCCGGATATTGAAAGTGATCCATTGTTTGTCACCGTGACGGAGGTCAGGTTGGGAACACGCGACCCATTGCCAAAGCTGAATGAGGCCGAACTCAAATTCGCATTGTTGGCCACGGTCAATGAACTGACCGCCGGGTAGCCCGCGCCTCCGTCATAGCATAACTCAATCATTCCGCTTAAGGTGGCGTTAGCCGAATCGACCAGGTTCATGGTGCAACTGCCGTTGATGCCGCTGATGTCCAGATTGCCTGTGGCCGCCATGCTGCCAATACCGCCCAGGGTCAGCGTGCCATTGTTGATCGTGGTGGTACCGGTATATCTGGCACCCCCGCCGCCACCGGAACCAATCGTCTGCATCCCGGTCCCGGTTTTGATCAGAGAGCCGCTCCCCGACAGGGTTCCGGCGAAAAGGTTGTTGCCATTGTTGCCGCCCACCGTCAAAGCCACCGCCGCGCCGGCCAGATTGGTCAGACTTAGGCTGGTGTTGGTGCCACTCAAACCGCCCAGCGATGCTGCGGTGACGCTCCCGCCAAACAACACCGTGCCGGTGCTATAATTCAAGGTGCTAGTTTGAAGAGCCAGCGGACTCGCCAGTTCCAACACGCCGTTGGATATGGACGTTGAACCGTTAAAGGTGTTGGTGCCCCCCAAGATTAGAGCGCCATTGTTGCCAGCGCCGCTGTTCACTGTGAGCGAGTTCACACCCGAATTGCCGGCTGAGGCAATGGTTCCGTCCACCATGAAAGACTGGCCACTGGCGGCATCCAGCAACGCCGTGGTGTTGGCGCTTCCGGTCGGCAGGCCGATCGCGATGTTGTTGGTTTCCGCCAGGGTGCCACCCAGCAGGTCGCCGCCATTGAGAATTATGGCAGCGGTGCCAGCGACATTGTTCGGCGATGAAATGCTTAACACGCCTGCGTTGACCGTCGTGTTGCCGGAGTAGGTGTTATTACCGCTGAGCGTCAGCGTGCCGCTGTTGATTTTCTGCAGGGCACCACTGCCGCTGATGGCGCCGCTGAGCGTTGAAGCATTTCCGCCGTTGTCCACCGTGGTAGTTTTGGCCGCCGTGATCGCGATGTTGTTGGCCAGATTCATACCGGGTGCCGCCATTTTGAGAGTGCTGTTATCGGTGACATTCACATCCCCCGCACCTAAGGCCGTGCTGCTGCCGAGCTGAATAGTGGCCCCGCCCAAAGTGGTGCCCAGCGTGCCGGCTAATGGCCCGTAAGTGTTGGCCTGGGAAAGGACCACGGTGCCGCCGCCGCTGATCGTGAGTGCGGGGGTGCCGCTGCCGTTGGAAACGGTTCCTCCCAAGGCCAGCGAATCGCCACTGTTCGCCACGACTACCGTGACATCGCTCAACTCCACCGCCGTGTTAATGGCGTTGGCCGGGCCGGCGCTGACATTAATTGCGGCCCCGTGGCCGTTGTTATTCAAGGTCAAAGTGTTTCCTCCGGAAATGGTGTAAGAACTGGCGCTGTTAAAGGTGATGCCACCCACGGTTTCGGGCACATTCAAATTCACCGGGATGCCAGTGCCGCCGCTGCCGAAGCTGGCCGAATCTCCGGGGTTCTGCGGGACGCCGCCGGTCCAATTTCCGGCGTCTGACCAATTGTCATCCGTGCCATGATTAGCGTCCGTCCACGTCGCCGCCACGCCCGAGGCACTGACGGTCAAGATGACGGAATTACCGCTGATGGAAACCACGCCGACATAGCCGCCGGCAATCGTCCCGATGCCGCCGGGCGCCGAATTGACGGTTCCCGTCCCGCCAATGCTGCCGGCCGTCAACAAAGTGAAAGGACTGCCGGTAGAAGTCAACCCGTTGGCGTTAATGGTAATCGGATTGCCGCTGCCGGTGCTGTTGAAGTTCACCGTGCCGGAGACCGCCAGCGGCGAACCGGGAGTCAGCACGGCAGCGGAACCGTTGGCCCAACTGACATTCCCGGCCAATGTGCCCGTGCCGCCAAAGGTTGCGTTGCTGCTGACGTTCACGCTGCTCGAGGCGAACGTGCCGTTCACTTTCAAAGTCATTGGCATCGTTCCGTTACCCACTGTCGTGGTGCCGGTATAAGTGCCGCCGCCTGACAACGTCAAGCTGCCACCGCCGGTTGAGTCCAGCACGGTCAGCGCGCCATTGCCGCCGTTGCCGATCGAGTTAACGTAAGTTGCCGCATTACCATTAAGATCAATCGTGCCGCTGCCAGCGGCCACGGTGAGGCCATGGGCCGGCGAGAGATCCAACGATCCCGCCCCGTTGGCTCCGGTCGCGTATTGCAACGTGCCGCCGCTGAAGGCAAGCCCGCCGTAATTGGCGCCGCCAAAATTGTAGATGCCATTGATTTGAGCCGTGCCGGTTGCAAGTATGGTGCCGCCAGTATAAGTATTGGCTCCGGTCAAAGCCACCGTGCCGGTGGCCAGCACCTGCGCATTTGCGGTGCTGCTGCCCGTGCCGGGAACCTGTCCTGCCGTGTTCCCATTTGCCGCCGACGCCGGAATGCCGATGGTCAGCGGGCCACTCCCGGTCATACCGCTAACAATGCCATCAACGGTCATCGTGGTGCCCGTCACCGCCGCCAGACCACCGCCGGCTCCGCCTAAAGCGACTGGACGCTTGTTGTTTCCGGCATTGTCCAAGGTGAAATTGGCACCGCCCAGCAACGTGCCTCCGTTGAGGTTGGCGGCGGCCCCGGTTCCGACCGCTCCGAGTCCTGAGTCGGCGCTGATTTCGGTTACGCCGCCGTTCAGGTAATTTGCTCCGGTGTAGAGATTGACCGCCGAGCTAGACATGACCACCGTGCCCGCACCGGCCTGAACATAGGTGGTCGCGTGCGTCCAATCAGCGATGGCACCGTTGCTGAAGAATAGTTCGCCCAAGGGATTGTTTTGATAGGCGTCAATGGCCGCCGGGTTGGCACCCGTGCCATTGGCCTTGAACCAATGGGTGCCAAAGTTGATGGTGGTGTTGTTGGCGGCGACATTCGGCGTGACGAGAACCCCGCAAATGGCGTAGTTGCCGCTGCCGCCGACCGTAGCCGTGATGGCCCCTGCGGTGTTGAAGCGCAGCGCATCGTTGTAACCGCTATTGGCGAGCGTCACGCTGCCGGTAATATCCAACACGTTGTCCGCGTTCGTCGTGGTGCCGCTGGCTATGGTGGTATAACCGCCAGTCACCTGGCTCAAGCCGATGATGGTATAAGGCGAAGTGCCAGCCCCACCGCCAGTCGTATCCGTGGAGGCATAATCATAAAGACCGACGGTCGCAATGCCCACGCGGGTGGTGGGAACCCAGAGCAAACCCAAATCGGCGGTAAAAGTGCCCGGCGAACCCTGCGTTGTCGTGGTGATCGTGCCCGTGGCGGACACGTTGCCGCCGCCGCTGCCAATCGTCGCCGGCCCGACAAATTCCATCGTGGCCCCCAGTGATTGGGTAAAAGCTCCCAGCACCAACTTCGGGTTGCTGCTGCCAACCGTGACCACATTGTTGCCCGCCGCCAACGTCAGGCCGTTGACGGTTTGAATCGGCGTCGCGCTACCCGCCGCCCCGACGATATTCAAGCTGCCGCCGCCCATGGTCAGCGCGTTGCCGGTGCCGATCAGGTTGGCTGTGGGCGACCCGCTGGCGGAGAAATCCAAGGTCAAAGTTCCTGCGTTGGGATTGAGTCCGCCGGTGAAAGTTTCCGTCGCCCCGCCCAGCGTCAGCGTTCCTGCGCCCAGCTTGGTCAGACCAACCGTGCCGGCAATCACCGCGCTGATCGTGGCCGTTTTGCCCGTGCCCAATGGATTGACGATGATGGTGGGTGCCGTGCCGGCCAGCGTCAGGATATTTCCAGCCGTGCCATTATTATTCAAGAGCCAGCCGGCGGCCGTGGCGGGATTGAGGTCACCGAAAATCAAGTTTCCGATTGTCCGGGCGGAATCCAGATGCACCACGGTGGGATCGGTGGTGATGTCCAGCATGTTGAAATTGGCGTTGAATGTTGCGCCATTGGCAATGACGCCGCCCGTCCAGTTGCCGGTTGAACTCCAATTGCCACCGCTGGTCGTGGTGTTCCAGGTGCCGGAAGCGTAACCGGTGATATCGCGAACCATGATGGCGTTGAGCTGGCTGCCGGGATTGGTGCCACCCGGGGTCATGGTAAAGGACTGGCTGGTGGCTCCGGCGGTGAAAGTGCCGAGGGCGTATTGTCCAAGGCCGCCCGCCGCCGAAGTGGAGCCATTGCCGCCAACATAACAAGCCAGTGTCACCGAATTCCCGCCCGCGCTGGTGAACGTGGCATTGCGGGCGGAATAAGTGCCGCCCCGGCTGTCATTCTCCCAGACTTCAACCTGATAGCCATGGCCGACCGTCAGGTTGTTCAGCGTGATGGTCACCGTCCCGGTGCCGCCCCAGACCGAGCCCTGAATGAGAGGCACATAAGTGCTATTGGCGCTGGTCAATGTGTAATATGCCGTGCCGCTCGCCCCGGTGCCTTCGCCGGTATGATCCACGCCGTTTTGGGTGGGCGAAATCCCCACGTTCGCATCGCCGGCGGTGCTGGTGTCTTCCGTGAAGGCCACGCCATTGATGGTGGTGGCGGCATTCCCCCAATCCTCGGCGTAATTCAACGAGCCGAGGACGGAAATATCATTGACTCCCGCCACGCCGATGTTGGCCGCCGGTCCCCAGGTGATTTGTGCGCGGACGTTCAAAACGCACGCCAGCAACAGCACAGGGAAGCTGAAAAATATTTTGTTTGTTTTCATGGGGCGGTTTTAAATCAAACTTGAATGGACTGGTTTTGTGCCACGACCGTGATTCTCACCGCGTTCAATCCATTGGCGGCTCAATCAGACGCGGTTCAGCGGCGGCTGATAACATTTTAACGGTTGTGATGCTCTATTAATACCATGCTATTAGACCATTTGCATTAACTTTCATGCCGGCAATTTTAAACGCCTAGCCGCCAACCGGATGGCAAATAAAAAACCCGGCGCAGGGTTGACTGCGCCGGGCGGGCAAAGGATTGGGGAAAAATCAGTGGTCGTGGCAGCCGCAGCCGTGGCCGCAGGAACCTTCGGCCAAATCTTCCGCCACCGGGAGGCGGCCCAGCTCAATCGTCTTGGCCACAAATTTCTGAACGGAATGTTGCAGGTCATGCATCTCCTCCTGCGCGTCGAGGAAACCGGAGGCGACAGAATTTTTCAGCAGCGAGTCACGGTCTTTTTCAAACGCGGCGATTTCCGCCGGGTCCAAAACCTGGCCGCTATGCTGTTTCTCCTGGAGCTTCTGGCCCTGGCTCATCAGCGATTCATACTGGCCCCGAGCCGTGGCGTCGGACAGGAATGTGTCAATGCGCTGGCGGACGCCGCCGGCCTTGAGCTGTTCCAAGATCGCTTCACACAGCTCGTTCGTTTTCGTTTCAATTTTGGTAGGCATAATATGTTTAAGGCCGCGCAATAAAACACAATTCGCCTGAAAAAGCAAACACCAAGCGTGCGTAATAGCCAGAAGTTACCGCCTGGTATATGCGGAAGTTGCACCGTTTTGTCATTGGTCACCGGGCCAATGGACTTTGTCCCTTTAGCCGGTGCCAACAAAAATAGAGATGTGTCCAGTCGCAGTCAGTCACGGCGGTTGCAATCAACCAAAAAGTGAACGGTGGCGCGCAGGAAGCGATTGCCTAGTCGGCGCTGATCCATGACGGACACCTGCCGAGGCCGCAGCTTTGCCAGCCGCCCGCGGATCAGGCGTTGAGATTGAGCCCGCTGCCGAGGCTGGACAGGACGGAGGACAAACCCGAGCCTTGGCCACCAGTGGAACTGCTGTTCACGGCGGTGGCGGCCTCCTGATAGAGCGAACCAAACGAGGAGGCATGATGCATATCCTGCCGGAACACAGTGAGCGCCTGCTGGGCGGCTGTGAGGTTGCCGGCTTGGAGCGCATTGCCCAGCGCTTGAAAACCTTTACCGACCGGCGTCGTGAGATCGAGCGGACTCTGCACTCCGGAAATCGCCGGAACGTTCTGAAAATCTTGCTTTACGGCGGCAAATGCGGTGTTCGCGCCGGCCAGGTCGCCGGCTTTGAGCGCTGTCTGGAGCGCCATGAAATCCTTGGACTTGAGCTGGACATCAGTCTGGATTTGGGTGAACAGGGCTTGCAGGCCGGTGGGAGCGTTGGCCGACGGGCTGGAGGCACTCGCGCCGTTGGCAGACTGAATTTTATTTAAGTAAGAGCTGGCGACGTTCGATAATTCGGTGATAGTCATAGTTGGGGGTTGTTGCGGTTATACGGCGGACACCTTCCACTGCCCACGCTATTCGAGACATCGGCGGGAAACCGCCGGACTTTAATTCTTTTTTACAACCGCCGAAACAGAACCCGAGCCAACGGCAGGTTTAGTTTGTAGGTTCCGCAGCCATTTCGTAAAATGACGGCTCGCACAGGCACCAATTATATTAAAACCCGTTCGCCGATTTATGCGCACAAAACTCATCTGCCTTCTGGGACTGTTCAACCTTACGCTCGCCGCCGCGCCGCTGCTGGAGCCGAAACCGGACGTGCCGTTCTTTGACAAGTTTCAGCCGGTCAAGGCCCCGGCTGTTTCCGCGCTGGCCTTGAAGAAAGGCGACCGGCTGGCGATTTGCGGCGATTCCATCACCGAGCAGAAATTGTATTCCCGGATCATGGAGGATTACCTGACGATGTGCGCGCCGCAGTTGAAAGTGACCGTGCGCCAATTCGGCTGGAGCGGCGAGAAGGTGCCGGGCTTCCTTGCTCGCATGACCAACGACTGCCTGCGATTCCAGCCCACCATCGCCACCACCTGCTACGGCATGAACGACTGTGAATATCGCCCCTACGAAGACCGAATCGGCCGGACTTATGAAACCAACACGGTGAAAATGGTGGCGACATTCAAGGCGCACGGCATCCGCGTGGTGCTGGGTTCGCCCGGCCCGGTGAGCAAGATGCCGAGCTGGGTGAAAACCGCCGCCGGCACCGCCGAGGATTTGAACGTGAACCTCTGCACGCTGCGCAACTTTGACGTGGCCATCGCCCAAAAAGAAAAAGTTCGCTTGGCCGATGTCTTCTGGCCCATGCTGAACGGCGATTACACTGGGCGGCAGGACTACGGCACCAACTACGCTGTTCCCGGCAACGACGGAGTGCATCCGCTCTGGGCCGGGCACACGATCATGGCCTACGCGTTTCTGACGACGCTCGGATTAGATGGCGACATCGGGACATTCAGCGTGAATTTGAAGCGGGACAAAATCAAGGTTTCCGCCGGGCATAAAGTCATTTCCGCCAAGGCCGGCGAATACACCATTGAAAGCAGCCGCTACCCGTTCTGCGCCTGCGCGCCCGCCGACGAGGCGTCGGCCACTTTCCCCATCTGCGGCCAGGACGGAGTTGAATCGGAAAAAAGCATCCGTTCGGGTATGACTCTAGTGCCGTTCAACGAGAAATTGAACCGGCTGACGTTGGTGGTTAAGAATGGAACCGCCAAGCGCTACCAAATCACCTGGGGCGACAACCGCAAGAGCTTCACTGCCGAACAACTCGCCGGCGGCATCAATCTTGCCGTGGAATTTCCCGTCAACCCTTTCACGTCGGTGTTTGCCAAGGTGGACGCGGCGGTGGCCGCCAAGCAGGCTTATGAAACCAGGGAGATGAAGTTGCTGTTCCGCCAAGCCGGCACTCCGCCCCGCAAACCGACGATGAAAGAAGTCGCCGCCCATACCGAAGCAATTGTTAACGACACGGAAAAAGAACACGCCGCATTGGCGGCGGCGGTTCAAGTCGCCTTCGTGCCGGTGACCCACACCATCAAAATCACGGAGCAATGAAAAGGTAAAAGCGGGGGGTGCGCTTGATTAGACTTGGCGAAATGAAAAGGTTAAAATAAAGGGGATGCTAGAACTGTTTCATCGTTTGCCCAGAAACATCATCACCAGTTTCAGCGGCCGCAATCTCCGGTATCAGCTTCTCGCGATTGTTCTGACTATGCTGGTGGTTGAGACCGGCTTAGACTGGGCATATTATCTTTGGACCCGAGTCGAATGGATTGCTCATTTCGCCCGACCAGCCATTATTCTGGGAACTTTGGTGCCGGTGGTTGGAACTCTGACCATCCTTGCTTTGGGCTTGATCAGAAAGAATCAACACCTCATCACAACGGCTTGGGCTTTGGGGCAGGCGGCTTTGCTCGGGTATTTGGTCTCCATCGCCTACAAGGCGTGGACGGGCCGGATACCACCACCGTTCAGAGGATTCAGGATGTCAGCCCAGAACATTAATTCACTTGCCGACACCAGCCATGGTTTTCAACTCGGTTTTATGAAGGGGGGCATATTCTGGGGTTGGCCTTCATCCCACACCACCACCGCCTTCGCCATGTCCACCTGTTTGATCGCGATCTACCCCCAGAAAAAGGTTTTGGTTTCCTTGGCGCTGTTATATGCCATTTACGTTGGCCTGAGTGTTTCCGTCAGCATTCATTGGCTTTCTGAATTCGTGGCTGGGGCGATTATTGGGAGTGTCATAGGCAGAGTCGTGGGAACCAGTTTTAGGGTGAGACTAAACTGCGACGGTAATGAGCAAATTAAAAAACACCGGTGGTTAAACTGCTGAAAAACCAGTCAGATCAATGTCCATAATGAAAGACTGCCACAATTGCAGGGAAGTTCACAGACGCTTAATTTGGTAGACCCGCCAGCTTTTGATTAAGAATAGCCCACTTGACAGGCGACAATTCAGGACGAGGTTCAGTTGGCTGGTATGGACGCGAGTGCAGTTGACGGTTGCAGACGGAAGTCTGGTGTTTGGAGTCGGTCAGCGGTAGATACGCCCATGCCAGCCATTCCCTTCTCTCAGAGGCTAATTTCAATAAAAAATTTCATCCGCAGTTCTGACAAGACAGCCCTATGTTTTTAGTGTTTTCAAACGGACACTTTCGACTACTTGGATTCGGCTTAGTTCGCCTTGTGCGGGCCGTCGAGAATTTCCCGCACGGTGCGGAAGATCACTTCCAGTTGGTAAGGCTTGGCGATCAATCCCTGCGCGCCAGCTTGACGGGCGCGCTCTGGAAAATCCTGACCCCCGTAACCCGTAGTGAGCAAGACGGGAAGTTTTGGATTAAGATCGTGCAACTGTTTCAGGCATTCCCATCCGCCCATGCCGGGCATGCCGAGATCCAACACCACCAGGCGGATGCGATCAGCCGCTTCACCATACCGTAACAGCGCGCTTTCACCGCAGTCGGCCGCGATGACCGAGTAGCCCTGCTTGGTAAATGCGCGCTGCACCACCGCGCGGATGGGGGTTTCATCGTCCACAATCAAAATGGTTTCCGAGCCGCCCAACGCCACCGGGCGAACTTGGGCGTGGATAAATTCCGTTTCATCGGATGGTTGCCGGACGGGTAGGAAAAGGCTGAACGTGGTGCCCGCGCCCACCTGGCTCCGACACTCGATGTGGCCACCGTGATCCTTGATGATGCCATAAACCACCGACAATCCGAGGCCCGTGCCCACACCAATCTTCTTGGTAGTAAAGAACGGTTCGTAAATGCGTTGCAGGGTGTTCTGATCCATCCCCTGACCAGTGTCGGAGACGGCGACCACAATGTAATTGCCAGGCTGGACTTCCGGGTGGGAACGACAGTAGTCGGCCGACAATAGGACATTGCGCGTTTCAATTGTCAATGAACCGCCGTCGGGCATGGCTTGGGCGGCGTTCACGGCCAGATTCATGACGACTTGATGAAGCTGGTCATCCGAGCCTTTGATCCGGGCCAGGTCAGCGGCAAACTGGGTGTGGATGGCAACATTCTTCGGGAGCAGGCGTTGCAGCATCTTGTGCAGGTCCCGAATCAAATCATTGATTTGCAGCAGGCGTTTCCCGCTATTGCTTGCGCTCTTCCGGCTGAACGTCAATAACTGACGCGCGAGGGCCGCGCCGCGTTGGGACGCCTCCAGAATCGTGTCGGCCAGCTCTTTTTGTTCACCGGTGGTTTGCGGGTCGGATTGAATCATCTCGCCACAGCCGGAAACCACCATGAGCAGGTTGTTAAAATCATGGGCGATGCCGCCGGCGAGAGTGCCCATGGCTTCCATTTTCTGGGCGTGCCGGTATTCCAGCTCGAGTTGTTTCTGCCCGGTCAAATCCCGGGCAATGTGGACCACATGCAGCAACCGCCCGGCTTCATCCATCACCGGCGTGCCCGTCAGCAGACATTCGGCGGAAGGATTCCGGTAGCGCTTTTCCGCCGAGACCGGCGTCAGCGTTTGAATCGCCTGCAAAATCGGACAATGCGCGCACCCCACCTCCGAGTCCTGAAAAAGCTCATAGCAATGATAACCAACGATGCGGTCGAGCGGCCGCTTGAGGGCGGTGACGGTGGCCTGGTTGGCCCGGATGACTTTCAAATCCGGACTCAACAAGGTCACAACATCCGTGAAAGAATTAAACGTGCGTTCCCAATCCTCCTTGGCCAGCCGGGTTTCCTGCTCTTTGGATTTAAGCAAGCGGGCCGTATCCGCCACCCGCAGCATGTAGCGCAGGCGATGGCTTTCCACTTCCCAGTTCAGCGGCTTGGTCGCGAAATTGGTGGCACCCGCCTCGTAGGCGCGAACGATGGAATTGGAATCATCCAGCGACGTCGCCATTAACACTGGCACATCCGCGACTTCCGGCTGTCCGCGCAGTTGGGAACAAAATGCGAAGCCATCCATGCCCGGCATCATCACATCCAGGACAATGACATCCGGCTGCCCCGCCGCCACGGCCGCCAGGGCGTGCGCCGGGTCGCTGAATGTCTGCACCTGAAAACCTTCAACGGTGAGCACACCCTCGGCCAACATGAGTACCGTTTCGTCATCGTCCACGACCCAAACGCGCTTGGGAACTTTGGCGGATAGCTGAGTCATCATAAATCAAATATACGGGGCTTGAACCCGCGAGCGAACTGGCAACATCTTCGCGACCAGCCCGGTTTCGGCATTCAATTCGGTTGTGGTTCTCAAATTCATTTTAGGCGGCCAATTCTTTGACGGCATCCAGGTGGGCACGCAATTGCGTGGCCAGCTCCGGGGCCGCCGCCAAATTGCCGTCGCGGCCCAAAACTTCCAAGCGGCTGGCGCTTTCGCGGACCGCTGCCGCCGAGACATTGGCGGCGGAACCTTTGAGGCGGTGGGCGACCGAGCGCAGCCGCGCAGCGTCTTGTTCGCGCAGCGCCGCTTCCAATTCCGGCAAATCAACCCGGGCTTGGGCCAAAAATTTTTCCACCAGTCGCCGGGCAAGATCCGGTTTGCCCAAGCAGCGCTGCAACAAGCTCGGATAATCAATGCCCGACGGGGACAAACCGGCGGCGGAATTTCCCGCCGGTTTTGCGCCCGGCGGGACCACCGCCGGTTGAAAGTGCGGCATCCAATGCGCGAGCGTTTTGGCCAGCTCGTCGGGTTCCAGCGGTTTGGTTAAATAATCATCCATGCCCGCTTCGAGGCACCGCGACCGGTCGCCGCTCATGGCGTGGGCCGTGAGCGCCACAATCGGCAGGCGCCGTCCGCGGCGGCCTTCCGGCGCGGCCTGCTGTTCCCATTGCCGAATCAGCCGCGTGGCTTCGTAACCATCCAGCTCCGGCATTTGGCAATCCATCAGCACCAAATCCGCCATGCCATTTTGCACGCTGGCCAGCGCCTCGCGGCCGGTGCGGACGCGCAGATAGTGGTAGCCCAGCGCCGTGAGCATTTCGCTGGCAACCTCCTGATTGATCTCGTTGTCCTCGGCAAGCAGGACGGTGCCGGAGCCTTTGGTTTCCAAAAATCCGGCGGCGGGCAGAGTCGGTGTGGACGAAATTTTTGGGAGGTCAAAAAGATGACCGTTGGCGGCGCGGATGATGGCGTCATAAAGTTCCGACTTGCGGGCCGGCTTGGCCACCCATGCGGCGAAATCGGGGTTTGCTTTGTCCAGCTCCAATTCCGCCTGCGTATAGCTGCTCAACAGAACCAAGCCCGTTCCGCGCAACGCGGTTTCCTGTTTAACCAGGCGGGCCAGCGCAAAACCGTCCAGACCAGGCATCTGCCAGTCGAGCACCGCGACGGAAAACGGTTTCCCTTGCGCGGCGGCTTGCCGCAATTTCCCCAAACCGGTCGCGGCTTCGGGAGCTTCGTCTGGCACGCCTTTCCAAGCGCGCACATAATCGCAGACAATTTCCCGCACCACCGAGCAATCATCCACCACCAACACGCGCAAGCCCCGGAAATCCACGAGGCCGGGAACGGCCATTAATATATCAGCCGGTGTCGGCGTTAGCTTGAACTTGGCGGTAAACCAAAATGTCGAGCCTTGACCCAGCACGCTCTCCACGCCGATCTGGCCATCCATCAGCTGGACCAACTGGCGGCAAATGGTCAGTCCCAAACCAGTGCCGCCGTAAGTGCGGCTCATGGAATTATCCGCCTGGCAGAAGGCTTCAAAAATCAAATTCTGCTGATGCGGAGCGATGCCGGCGCCGGTGTCCTTCACCTCAAAACGAAGCGTCGCAGTTTCACCGTTGCTTTCGGCGAGCGCGCAGGAAACCACCACCGTGCCGTGTTCAGTAAACTTGACGGCGTTGCTCAACAGATTCAGTAGCACCTGCCGCAAACGGTCCGGATCACCGATCAGTTGCCGAGGCACTTCCGCCGCCACGCGAGAGGCAATTTCCAATCCGGCGACTTCCGCCCGGGCCGCGAGCAGTCCAACCGCCGCATCCAAGATATCGGGCAGAGTGAAATCCGTTTTTTCCAATTCCAACTTGCCGGCCTCGATCTTGGAAAAATCCAGCACGTCGCCGATGACCGTCAGCAGCGCGTTGGCCGAAGTCACAGTGTTGGTCACGTAACGGCGCTGTTTTTCATCCAACGGCGTGCGCTGCAATAATTGCAACATACCCATCACGCCGGTGATCGGCGTGCGGATTTCGTGGCTCATATTCGCGAGGAATTGCGACTTGGCCTCGCTGGCGGCTTCGGCGGCTTCCTTGGCGTGCAGCAGCGCGTCCTGCGTGCGCTGGCGGGAAATGGCGGCACCAAGCATGTCCGCCGCGGCGCGCAAACTGTCGCGCTCGGCTTCCGTCCACTGGCGGGCGGTGTGGCAGTCGTCCAGGCCGAGAAAACCCCACCAGACATTTTCGACGCGAATGGGGATCAGCAGCGTCGAACAAATGCCGAGCGACGCGAGCACAGTTTTTTCGGGCGGCGTCCAGTTGCGGCAGGAAACGGCCACGCACTCGGCACGCTCCAGCTGCTCGGCCCAGTGGGTTAATCCGTTCCGACTCCAGGAAAAGTTTTGCAACGCCGGATTGAGCGCCAGCGACGGTGCGCCGGGTTCGTTCCAGACAAACCGCTGCGAGGTTAGCGCCGAGCCGAGGAGATCCGGGTGATTTTCAAAAACACAAACGCGGCTGGCCGCCGCCGCCTCGCCGATCTGCGACAGGACTTCGGGAATGACGGCGTCCCATTTCGAGGTGCTCAAAAATTGCTGGGCGGCAAACCGGACACTTTGCAAAATCCGGTCGCGTTGGAGCAGCGCTTCGGTCATGGAATTTACCGAGCTGGCGAGATTGCCCAATTCATCACCGCTCTCAACCACCGCGCGCGCCGACAAGTCGCCACCGGCCACTTTTTGCACCACCGCGCGCAAACTCAAAATCGGGCTGACCAGTCTCCGGGCATAAAGTCCCGATGCCAGCAGGCTCAACGCGATGCAGCCGACCGCCAGCAGCCCAGTGCGACGATAAACCGTGGCGACGTTCCGATCATAACTTTCCAGCGAAAGGCCGACGTGAATCCAGCCCCACTGGATGCCGGAATAATCGAACGGCTGCGAATAGTGAAACACCCGGCGGTTGAAGATCGGCACGACGCCGATGCCGCTGATCGGCTCACGCCGGACCGGCAACCAGATTGTGTTTGTGACGGTTTCGGCGTGCCACCCAGTCCGGTCGTGGATCAGCGAGAAGCCGTCGTTTTTGGTGATGACGATGTAATCGAGCGATTCGTCGCCGTTCAGCATTTCCTTACAATGATCCACCACGCTGCTGAAATCCTCGTTGACGGCGGCACCGGCGGCGACTTCGTGCAGCGACACCGCCACGCCGTGCGCCTTGGATTCGAGATTCTCCAGAAAAATCCGTTTCTGCTGCGGAATGATCACAATGACAAAGAGCAGCAGTGTCGAAATCGTGACCAGCCATGAGAGCAGCGCCGTTCGCAGGGTGATGCCCAAGGCGCGAGTTTTGATGTTTTCCGTATTCATGATTTGCTATTTCTCGGGCGCCGGCCCGGGCGTGCTCTGCTTTCGCAACGCTTCGTAAGCCGCCTGCAATTTGCGGGTGGTGTCGAGTTGCGAATCCTCGAAAGGAATCATGCGGTCAATCTTGAAAAGCGTGCAAATCTGCCGGCCAGCGGGATCTTTGTCGAGTTCGCCCATGGACCGCACGGCATCCGCCTTGACCTTGGGAGACGCCCAGCCGTCCTCGCTGAGGCAGATCACGACATCGGCGAAGGTGTCGGAAACCGCCACCGCCTGCAACATCTCGCCAACTTGCGGGTTCAATTCCTTCATCATCTCAAAGCTTGGCGCATCCACCACGCAGGCGGCCTTTTTGCCGAAGAACACCGGCAGAACGGCGGCGGTAGGTTTGTTCACTACCTCCACGCTGTCGAAGAAAGTTTCGGCCGGGCCAAGTTTTTCCGAAAGCAGTTGCGTATCGAGCCACGCTCGCCCGGTATTGGCGTTAGCCACCTCCAGCCGGAGCAGGCTCTTGCCCTGCAACGAGGACAAGGAATTGAAGCCGCTATCGCGGCGGGTGAGCACCAGATATTTCCGCCCGACCTTGCCGTTTTCCATCATGACAAAATACGGTTTCATCTGCCGGTGAATGTCCAGCGCGAGAAACTGCCAGGCTTCCATGACGGCCATGTGCATCGGCTGTTGCCGGATGGCAGCTTCAAAATCACGCGAGTCATCATAGACCTTGGGATCCGCCTGGTAGGTGATCCCGATCCGCCGGCCTTGGTTTTCAAGAAAGACCTTGTAAGCGGCCGTCGCGTCGTTGATGTTGACATTGCGAAAACAGACTTTGGCCATGCCCACCCGGAAAATGACCGGCACCGGCACTTGATTCGTTTCGGCAGACCACACGCGACAAAACGCCAGCCACAGCAACCCCACCAGCAAAGGCCAGAGCCGGCGCCCGGATAAATGTGTTTGCGCGCGGGTCATGGGTGGGACGCCGGGGATGGCGGGTCAGATGGTTTGCCGACACCCGAACATTTTTTCAAGCGGTCATATTCCGCCACCAACTGCCGGGTGCTATCCAAACTAGCGAGCGGTTGTTTTACCATGCCGTCACTTTGAAACACCGTCAGCACTTGCAAACCGGAAGGCGTTTGGTTGAGCGTCATCATGGCCGATTCCATCTGGTCCCGAATGCCGGGCGTGTAGCCGGAACGAAAACAGAACAGGCCCGGAACGACGGCTGGAGAAATGGCCAGCACCCGCAGTTCCTGGTGCAATTGCGGATTCAGTTCGCACGCCAGTTCAAACACGTTGGAGGTGACCAGGCAGGCGTCCGCCTGATGAAAGAAAACCTGCAAAACAGTTTTGGAGGGATTTTCGTTCCTGGTCACCGCTCCCAAAAAATCTTTTACCGGGCCAAGCGAATCACGGGCCAACAAGGTTTCGAGCCACGGCAGCGCGAGCGCGGTGCGGGCGTTGTCCAGCACCAGCAGTTTCCGCCCGGCCAAACCGGCCACCGCGGCAATGCCGGTATCCCGGTGTGCGAGCAAAATATAATTCTCGGTGGCCGCATGATCTTTGGTCACGAGATAAACCGTGTCCGACAACAGCTTTGGATCCAGCGCCAGAAACTGGTCGGTCAGCATCGAAACGCCGTCCACCTCACCGTGTTTGAGGGCATCACCGAGCGCGTCCGGCGTGTCAAACATCCGAATTTGCACATTCAACGAACTGCCGCGCTGCTGCATGATGGCTTTCGCCCAAACTGAGATCGCCGCGCTGGCATCGTTGCGGTTCACACCACCCCACGTACCCGGCCCGATGGCCACGCGAACCAGGTTTGGCAGGGTGGCTGGGAGGCTTTTGTTTTCATCGGCAGCCCGCGCGGAAAACTTTCCAACCCCGCCCAGCCAAATCGCCAGTCCAGCCAGCACGACATATATTATATTTTTCACAGTGAAAGGGATCAGGGCGCTGTTCTTCCGGCAATTTGCGGTGAAGCCAAGTTTTTCGTCGCATTTGTCACACCACAGATTCGGTCGTGCGCGGCCAGCAATTCCAGTGCGCTGTCCATACATGAAGCCGGTTGATCCTCGATTTTCTCGCTCTGGAAAATCGTCAGCACCTGCTGGCCAGCGGGGGTTTTATCCAGATCTCGCAGGGCCGTGAAAATCTGCGGTTTGAACGCCGGCGCGTAGTCGGACCGAAAGCAAAGCACAGACGTCACCACGGTCGGCGAGGTGGCGATGATTTTGAGCTGCTGGCCGATTTGAGGATTAAGTTCACACATGATTTCAAACTCAGCGCTGGTAATCACACACGCATCCAGCTGGTGGAAAAAAACCGGCAGCACCGCCTGTGAAAGTTTCGGAACTTGTGTGAGCTTGCCCACGCATTCGGCGGTGAACTGGCCGGTGGCTTTGTGCAACAACGTATCCAACCACGGCTGCGCCAGACAAGCCCGCATATTTTGATGGAACACCAGACTCCGTCCCCGGAGATCGGCTAGCTGGTTCAACTGGCTGTCCCGGCGGACCAGCACGAAATATTGTTCCTGGTAGCGACCGTTGTTGTAAGTAACAAAAATCGGAGCCAGACGCGCTTCCCGGCTCACGGTGGCGTATTCAATGGCTGAAATCCCGACCGCATCCACGGTTTGGTTTAGCAAGGCTTGGCGCAATTGAGTCGTGTCCTGAAAAATTCGAGTTTGCGTATCGGCGGCAATACCACGTTCTTTGGCAATGGTCTGACCCCAAATTTTGACGGCAGCTTCGGCGTCGTTCTCGTTGACATCGGTGAACAGCGAGCGGGAGAAGCCCACGCGAAAAGGCTGGCCGTTGGTTTCCGTCGCGCGACTATTTTCCAAAACCACCGCTGCCAATAGCATCAGCCAGAAGGCAAACCGGCGCGGAAGCCAGCTTGTCTGCGAAGGCGGGGCGGAATTCATGGTTTCAGGAATCATGGCGTTTGGTGGCCTTCAAGGTCGGCGTTGCGGACGGCAATCCGCTTCAGATGCCGGTGGGCTTCAATCAAGTCGCGCGCCGTGTCCAGCAGCGAGGCCGGGGCTTCGTGAAATTGCTCGATCTGAAACAGAGTCAACACTTGCGTTCCCGAAGGGCTTTTCTCCAAGCCCTCCAGGGCGGCCAGCATCCGGCTTCGCAGCGGCGAATCGAAACCGCGCCGCAAAAAAGCCACCGAAGGCACCACTGCGGGAGACCTGACCAGCACCAGCAATTGGGCGCGAACTTGCGGATTCATTTCGCACATCGTCTCAAATCCGTCCCGGGTCACAACACAGGCGTCCTGCTGGCGAAAAAAAACGGGCAGCACCACTTGGGAAAGCTTCTGCGCCTTGTTGATCTGGCTGAAATGTTCCGGCGCTGATCCCAGTTCCGCTTCGGACAGGATTACATCCAGCCACACGGGTGCCAGCGATGCCCGAACATTATCAAACATCACGACCTTGCGTCCGTGCAACGCGGCTAAATTTGTAAGGCCGGAATCGTTGCGAACCAGCAGCAGATATTTTTCCGTGAACTGTCCGTCTCTGGCGGACATGAAAAGGTTCGTGCTTTGCAACTCTGGCTCCAGGCTCAAGTATTCCTCCGTGGTCACGGCGGCCCCGTCAATCGTGGCGGCCCGCAAGGCCTGCTTGAGGTCGGTGGGGCCGGACAGGATGATCGGCTCCGCGCTGACCGGCACATGCCGCTCCCGGCCCAGTGCCAGCGCCCACGCTTTCACGGAGGCCTTGGCGTCGTTCTCGTTGACATCGGTAAAGATCCCGGCCGAAAAGGCAAACCGCACCTGTTCCACATTGGTGCCATCGTCCGCGCCCCACGCCGGGAACGCGGCGCCAGCCAGCACGACCAGCAGGACGAGACAAAACCGCGCCAAGCCAATGGCGGGCTCGGTTTCAAAAGATTTTTTTCTAACTCGGGCTTGAATCATTTTATGCTAGCGCTGATGGCAACCTGGCTTCCAACCTGAAACGAAGGACATTTTGCGGATCGTCCGACGGTCAAACGCCGCACTATTCCATAAATTATAATTTTATTGCGACGGCTGAAACCGCTTGATGATCTCCGTCCCCACCAGCAAATCTAGTTGCGATTGCAAGGCGATGTGATCGTAGCGGGCCTTGTAATGCTGGGCGGACATCAGCGCTTCCATCAACTGGGCGCGGATGACTTTCTCGGTTTCGACCAGTTCGTTCTGATAGGCGCGCGTGTTCAAATCGCGGTTTTCCGTGGCGGCCGCCATGGCATCCAAAGTGGCTTGGTAAGCTTTCTGCGCCGCCGCCAGACCGAGAAAAGCGTCTTTGATCTGCAAACCTAGGCCGTCTTTCAACAGGATTTGTTCCTCCTTGATCTTGGCCACGCGGGCGCGGGTTTCGGCCACTTTATTTTTCGTTAGAAAACCGCTGAACAACGGAATCTCCAATCCCGCGCCGACCGTCCAGCCTTCTTTATTGCGGTCCGTCGCGATGCCGGCGCCGTAGTCATTCCACCATTTGTGCAGTTCGCCCGTCAGCGCCAGCTTGGGGTAATATTCACTCTTGGCCGTGCGCACCGCGCCTTCCGCCGCGCTAATGCCGGCTTCCACCTTGACCCAATCGGGATTGAATTCGTAGGCCGAGCTGACCATGTCATCCAAGTTGCCGGCGAATGGATTGTAAGGCATTTCCTGGTCCGCCGGTTTCACGCTGGCATTCCACGGCAGCCCCATCGTGTTGGCGAGCGCGGCCTGGGCCATGGCCGCGTTCTTTTCCAGCAAAGCGACCATGGCCCGCAGGGTTTCCACCATGACTTTGGTGTCCAGCCAGTCGGTTTTTTTCACTTTGCCGCTGCCTTCCTTATACATCGTTTCCGTGAGGTTCAACGTGGCTTCCATGCGGGCCAGCGTGTCCTCGCCGACCTGTTGAAGCTGCTGCGCGAGCACGGCGCCGTAATAAAGTCGTTTGACGCTGTCGGTGATTTCCAAATCCGTGCGGCGCGCTTCCTGTTTCATCATTTCCACCAGGCCGCCGGTCTGCTCGCGCAAACCCTCGCGCATCCCGCCATCGTAAATCAGCCAAGTGGCGTTCAAGGAAGCTGTGAAGTTATCAGGGTCCATCAGCTTGATATCCTGTGACGGAATCTGAATGGTCTGGGCCGGCGTGGTCACCGGCAATTGCACCGGATTCGGCCCCAGAATTCCGGCGGGAATGTTGATCACCGCCGAACCCGCCGGCACTTTCATCTGGCTCGCGGGAAATAAAAAATCGGGCGACTCATCCATCCGCTGATAACCGGCGGTGGCGCCGATTTGCGGCCAGTAGCCCGCCAGCGCCTGCCGATGCTGCGCCTCGGCCGCGGCCACGGCAAATTTGGATGCCGGCCGGCGATGGTTGTTTTGCAACGCCTCGTGCAAACATTGGTCCAGCGGCAACTCACGCGTTGCCGGAACATCGGCTGTTTTAACCGGCGCGGGCGACACCTCCCCGCCGGGGGCGGGAACAGCCATCAAAGACATGACCACGACCACCGCAGCGGCCCCGAATGTTTTTTTAAATTTGGAAGGCTTGATTGCGCAGTTCATTGCTTTAAGTTTTTAAAGGCGGTGTTCTTGATTTTTCCTTCAAAAGGAAATACCCGCGGGTTTATCGGCGAAATATGACTCCGGCTTTAGCAAAATAATTTTTCGCGACGAAAATTGCACCGGTGCATTCTGGCCGATGTCGATTGGGGCAGGATGAATGCGGCCCGAATATTCACGAAATGAGGTACTTACGGCTCGGTGGGCTACCGGCGATCACACCCCCCCTCACCTGTCAGCCGTCGTCAACCTTGCCACCGGGGTACACTTCTCGATCCTCGACATTTTGCCGTCGTGGCGCGCCTTGGCACAGACCGACTGCCTACAATCTGAGGCTATGGCGTTACCCTGAAGACTCCATTAGTGATCGCTACTGTCAGGTGGCGGCAGCAAATGATTGCAGGTTGGCAAGCCGGGCAAAATGGCCGCCCTGCGCCATCAGTTCTTGCAGGGTGCCGACTTCCACAATTTTACCGCCCTGCAATACGACGATACGGTGCGCCTGCCGGATAGTGGAGAAGCGGTGGGCGACAATCAAAGTCGTCCGCCCTTTCGTGAGCCGGACTAAAGCCTCCTGCACTAGGCGTTCAGATTCTGTATCGAGCGCAGACGTGGCTTCATCAAGCAGGATGACGCGCGGGTCGCGAATCAGGGCGCGGGCGATGGCCAGGCGCTGGCGTTGTCCGCCAGAAAGACGGGTGCCGCTCTCGCCCAGCGGAGTATCAAGCTGCTGCGGCAGGCAACGGGCAAATTCCGACAGGTTGGCTTCTGACAGGATGTCCCACAGCCTGCCGTCGCTCACTTTTTCCAGGCCATAGGTGACGTTTTCCCGCAAGCTGCCGTTGAATAAGATGGTCGTTTGCGGCACCACCCCGATTTGCCGCCGGAAGGTGCGTAAATCCAATTCCTGTAAGTCCTGGCCATCCAAGAGCACCCGGCCGGAACCCGGCGGACGCAACCCCATCGCCAGATTGACGAGGGTGGACTTGCCCGCCCCCGATTCGCCGACAAACGCAACGGTTTCACCCGCAGCAATCCGCAACGAAATGTTCGACAACGCAATTTCCCGCCCCCGTGGGTATTGGAAGCTCACGTTCTCAAAGACAATCTCACCGCTTGTCGGCACGGGCGCAGGACGTTTGCCGCTGTAATCTTCCACCTGTGGCGCCTCCAATATCTCGCCGATCGAGCGAATGGCATCGCGCCCCTGCGCCAGCGCGGGAAAAACGCCCAGCGCCTGCTGAACCGCCCCGATGAGCATCCCAAAATAAGCCTGATACATCACGGCGTCGCCCACCGTGATTTTATGGCGGGTCACCAGCCACGCCGAAAACACCAGACAGGCCAGTTGGAGCACAATAAACGTGAACCACGAACTGGACGCGAACAGTTCCGTCAGGGTGTCCACCTGCAGGCCGCGTTCGCGCAGGCGTTGGAACACGGAACGCACGCTGCGCGTCTCCGATTCTTCCAGGCCATGCGCCCGGGTGACCGGCAGCATCAACAGCATCTCGCCCACGCGGGCGTTCATCTGTTCCGTTTCCACCCGCAGCGCCTGGTATTGTTCCCGAAAGCGGCGGTCAAAAAGTTTTAACAGCACGATGCCAGCGGGCACGGTCAGCAAAAAATACAGCGCCAAAATCGGCTGCCGCACGAGCGCGATGACGGTGACGTAAACGATGACGAGCACCCCGTTCAGGCCGTTCTGGAACAGATACCGGCACAGACTGTCAATGGCGTCAACGTCCCGGAGGATCTTGGTTTGCAGGGCGCTGGATTGCTTTTCCTCGTGGAAGGTCACGGCGAGTTGCTGCAACCGTTCCACCAGCGCGCTGCGCAGGTTGAACTGCATCTGACGCAGCAGGCCGCTCAGCATCCGCGAAAAGGCGGTGTGCAACAGCGGATTTTGCGCCAGCAACAGCAGATAGCCGCCGGCAATCCAAAGAATTCGGCGAAACGAATCCGCCCGCAACGGGTTGAGCGAGTCCACTATCATCCCCACTGCGAGCGGGAACAGTGAGGCCGGTGATTGTTTTACGACAAACAGCGCGACAGTGCCAACCACCTTTCGGCGCTGGTCAGCAAACAGCCGCCACAGGGTTCGCCCCGGATGGTTTGAATCAAACCGATTGTCCATCAGGGCGTCCCACGGGGTTGAACTCCGCGAATCACGCATCTCAACGATTATGCCGGACAAGAATTCCCAATTACAGGGTTAATTGGCGATGCCCTCCCATTGCAAAAATTCCGGCGACCGGCCGGTTGCGTTCCCTCCGGTGCAGCCTCCGCGCCGCGAAAGTTTTTCGCTTTTGCTTTTGAGTCGGCCGGGAAAACCCCTTAAATTTTAATGGTCGAAATTATATTGAATGAATCGCAAGCCTTCCATGCTGGTTGTCTTTCTCACGGTCTTCATTGACCTCATCGGCTTCGGCATGGTCGTGCCGTTGGTGCCGCTGTTCAGCCGGCATTATGGCGCGAGCGGCTGGCTCGTCGGCGTCATCATCGCCTCGTTTTCGGCGATGCAATTCATCTTCTCGCCGATCTGGGGCCGGCTGTCCGACCGCCACGGCCGCCGACCAATTTTACTGATCAGCACCGCCGGCGCAGCGCTGTCGTATGCGCTGTTCGCCATCGGCTCGGGATTTGAAAATCACACCCTCGCGCTATGGGCGCTGCTGGTTTCGCGCACCTTCGCCGGCGCGTGCGGCGGCAACATCACCGTGGCGCAGGCCTACATCGCCGACATCACGCCCCCGGAAAATCGCTCGAAACGGATGGGCCTCATCGGCATGGCGTTCGGCCTCGGCTTCATCTTCGGCCCGGCGATCAGCGGTATTGCACTGAAATTCGGCGGCGTCACCGCCCCCGGCTGGACGGCGGCGGCGTTGTGCGCGGTCAACTTTCTGCTCGCCTACTTCATCCTGGCCGAAAGCCTTAAACCCGGTTCCACCCAAGCCAACAACCGTCCGCACTTCGCGCAATGGGCGCACACGCTGGCCCAGCCAAAGATCGGCCTGCTGGTTTTGATTTTCTTTCTCGCCACGTTCGCCTTCAGTTGCTTTGAAAGCACCCTGGCGCTGCTGGTCAACGACAATTTCAACCTCGGCCTCACCGTGGACGAAACCCGGCCGGCCACCACCGTCATTTCGCTGTTCGTCTTCTGCGGGATCATCGGCGCGATCATCCAAGGCGGGGCGATTGGCCGGCTGGTGAAAAAATTCGGCGAGCCGAAACTGATTGCCTTGAGCCTGCTCTGCACCGGCCTTGCGCTCGCGCTGCTGCCGTTCATCAAGGGCGACGGCCCATTGCAATGGCGCGCCGTGCTGCATCTGGCCGACCGGCCGTGGCTGGAAATGCTGCTGGCGCTGGCGCTGCTCTCCATCGGTTCCAGCCTCACGCGGGCGCCGCTGTTCGGCCTGCTCTCCAACCTCGCGCCGGCCGACGAACAAGGCGCGACCATCGGCGTCGCGCAAAGCGCCGGCGCGCTGGCGCGCATCGTCGGCCCGCTGTTTGCCGCCTCGCTTTACTTCCATGTGCCGCCCCTGCCCTACGTCGTGAGCGGTGGCATCTCCATAATTGCCGCCCTGCTCGCGGCGGCGCGCTTGAAGTCAAAATAAAACCGCCTGCACCGTGTGACCAGATCGCCAAAGGGTTGCACTCCCTGCGCCGACATAGCTGAGCTATGCGATCGCATTGCCGAACAGCTAAACAATCGTCCTCGATTACGCCTCGGCTTCAAGACACCCAACGAAGTCTATTACTAAATACCTCCCTTTTGTCGCACTACAAATGTGAAACTAAACCACGGCATCGTCATATCATAATAAACACTGCACAAAACATCGCCAACGCTGCGAATATGGTTGCAACGATTGCAGCAACTCGCGGCTCAGTGCGCCAAGCCCAAATGCACCAAACCAATGAAATGACCGCCAAAACTCGGTATCCAACATCTAGCTGATCTCGTATCGGGCCGGTCTCGGACAACATTTGATGAAAAATATCGCCGCTGTCTTTTGAGAAATGAGCCGGCAAATAAATCACCTGACCAAAAACACGAAAGACAAATAGCGAGCAGCAAGCAAAGAGGATGCTAGCAATGGCTTTCGCTGGAATCTGTCGTTTGGTGGCTGTGTCACTCATGGTATGGCCAAGGTCTGGATTTCCATCTGGAAGGGCGTCTGAGTGTCCAAAGTAAAGAATCGACCCCGTTCTGGAAGATACTACAATACTATGGACCCGTTTATGACCCGTTTACACGGTGGCGTCTGGTCGCCAGACGGAAAAAGCGGGACTTGGCCCCGCCGCCGGGCCGCAAGATCGTCTGGATAAGATCACGGACCAGAGATAGAAGGGATCGCCGGCGTCAGAACACGGGCGGTAAGTGTAAGTGGGCTCAACCAAATCAGGGAACGACGGCAAAAGCAAAAGGCAGGAGAGGTGACTTCAGTAACTTCGACGGGCTGGTTCAACAACGGATTGAATCGGCGCTCCGCTGCGCTCCGGCCAATTCAATCCTTTGGTGGTTAGGCTGATGGCTTTTAGTATCATAAACTCGACTCCACCAACGAAAATGAAAATCAGCGCCAAAGTTTGTAAAAAGCACTATCTTCTGGCCAACATTCGTCTGAACCAGAGCCGCCGTAAAGTTGAGATTCAAACCACTAAAGTGAACCGGGCGCGCATCCAAAATCTTATAGCTTGTCACTCGTGCAATGTTCGGTCCGACTTCCTGCTCCAAGACTATCTTAACAATCTGCTCTGCCGATGCTGACGGTGGCATATCAATCTTCGGGGAAACGCCATTCATCCAAACTCCACTGGATGAAAGGCGCGTCACAAGCTGGTCAATCGGGTCAGGCTGCTTCGTCGTGGCACAACCAACCAGCAGAGCCGCCAAAATGATGAAAAATGCCGAGCGCATAATCAGCCAACGAAAAAAGCTGAGCCACCGCCGACTCGCGACGTGAACCGCGATAGCGGAACGGCAAACGCCAACGGCGGTTGGCTCCGGCGACTGGTTGAACCCAGCCGCTGCGCGGCGGACCTGGCGGATGGGTTGAGATCCTTTCGAGTTCATCGGTTCGGGTGGTAGTCAGTTTTTTAATTTGGCGACGGGTGTGATTCCGCACGCACGGGCACACTCGCCGCCTATGATTGATACTCCATCACTCGCAAAGTTCAGCGCGTTTGTCCAACTCAAAGATTTTCGCGCGCCCACCAAGAAAGAATACGTTCGCTACGTCCGCCGCCTTGGCGACCATTACCAATGCGACCCGGCCCTCCTCACCGAGGATCAGGTGCGCGCCTATTATCTGTTTCTGCGCCAGCACAAGAAGTTTGGCGGTTCCGCCATGAAGGTGGCCAAGTGCGCCCTGCGTGCTTTCTTCCAGGACTGCCTTCACATCACCGGCTGGACGGTGTTTCAAGAGGTGCGGATCGCCCCGCCCCAGACCCTGCCGCTGGTGCTCGCCCGCGAACAGGTCGCCACGCTGCTCCAAGCCGTCGAACTCCCGCGCTATCGCACCGTGCTCGGCCTGATCTATCACACCGGCTTGCGGGTCGGCGAAGCCGTCCGCATCGAACTCCGTGACCTGCGCGACACGCACACCGACCATCCCCGACTGCACGTCCGCTGCGGCAAAGGCGGCAAGGACCGCTTCGTGCCCTTGTCGCCCGCCATGCTGCGGGAGCTGCGCGACTGGTGGAAAACCCACCGGCATCCGACGTTCCTGTTTCCCGGCCCGACGACGGGCTGGCGGGAACGCGCCCAACCGGCCGGTGTTGCCCAACGCGCCGTCACGCATCTCTCGGTCTCTGCCGTGCAAAACACCTTCCGGCTGGCGCGGGCCACGGTGGGTCTGTCGGCTGAAGCCACCGTCCACACCCTGCGCCATTGTTACGCCACGCATCTGCTCGAAGAAGGCGTCTCGCTGCGGCTCATCTCCCAGTATCTCGGCCACGCCTCGCTGGAGACGACCCTCATTTATACCCACCTCACGCCCTTGAACGAGGCGAAGACGCGGGCGGCTCTGGACGTGTTGCATCGCGCCGTGGCGTGAGGCTGGCGAATATCTTATCGGCGCACTGGCCGGCGTATCTCGCGAAGTTCGGACAGTTGATTCCCCAAGAGCAACGCGCGGCCGTGCGCGCCATCCTGCGGTGCCGAACCCCGGCGCTGGGCGGGCAGCGTTATGCTTGCGCCTGTGGGCGGGAAGAGTTCGCCTATCACTCCTGCAACCATCGCGCTTGTCCCCGCTGCGGGCAGGACGACGCGTCAACGTGGCTGGCACAGCAACGCACCCGGCTGCTGCCCGTGCCTTACTTCCTGGTCAGCTTCACCGTGCCCGAACAACTCCGCGAACCCATCCGCGCCGCCATGAAGCCCTGGTATGGCGCGCTCCTCAAGGAAAGTGCCGGGGCGCTCCAAGACCTCGCCGCCGATCCCAAACATCTCGGGGCGGAACTGGGGCTTACGGCGATGCTGCAAACCTGGACGCGCGACCTGCGCTACCATCCGCATGTGCATCTGCTGGTGCCCGGCGGCGGACTGACGGCCAATCGCCTCCGGTGGGTGCGCGTGCCCAACGGCGAGTTCCTCGTCCCCCAAGTGAAGCTGGCCGCACGCTTCAAGGGACGCTTGAAGGCGTGGTTGAAAACCGAGCAACCGGAGTTGTTCGCCCAAGTTCCCGCCCAGGTGTGGTGGCGGAAGTGGGTCGTGGACGTGCAGCCAGTCGGCGGCGGCGAAGCGGCGCTGAAATATCTGGCCAATTATCTGTGCCAGCCGCCGCTGCAGGAACATCAGTTGGAACGGGACGCTGCCACCGGCGTGACGTTCCGTTACCGGGACAACCACGGAGCAGTGCACCGCGCCACGGTGAGCGGCGAAGAGTTCCTGCGCCGGTTCCTGCAACACGTCCTGCCCAAGGGCTTTCAACGCGTACGGCATTACGGCTGGCGGGGGGCGGCCGCCAAAGATAAGTGGGCCCGTATCCTGGCGCTGCTGGACTGGCGGTCACCGGTGCTGGTGCCGCACGCGCCGCTGCCGCCGCCGAAATGTCCCTGCTGCGGCCAGACGATGTTCCTGCTCGGCACGTTGCCGCGCGCCCCGACGGGCTGGCGGGTGGAGGTCAAAGTTTAACGAGCCGACCCAGTGCGATCACCTCGCGCTCACGGTGGCGTCTGGTCGCCAGACGGAAAAAGCGGGACTTGGCCCCGATGCCGGGCCGCAAGATGGTCTGGATAAGATCACGGACAAGAGATAGAAGGGATCGCCGGCGTCAGAACACGGGCGGTAAGTGTAAGTGGGCTCAACCAAATCAGGGAACGACGGCAAAAGCAAAAGGCAGGAGAGGTGACTTCAGTAACTTCGACGGGCTGGTTC
>Ga0302197_10000876_pt1 | contig 30129 bp, 25 predicted proteins | sample II_Bog_N2_1_FD_193526 | JGI IMG/M metagenome (GOLD analysis project Ga0302197, IMG submission 193526) | Peat permafrost microbial communities from Stordalen Mire near Abisko, Sweden - II_Bog_N2_1 | ecosystem: Environmental > Terrestrial > Soil > Wetlands > Peat | place: Sweden: Abisko... | reverse complement strand
ATCAACATGCGAGTCTGGGTCGTTTCGCCAATGAAAGAGATCTTTTCAAGAATGGAACAAAGCTCAGAAAGAACATCTGAGCTTTGTTCCAAGATCAATTGTTGAAGTGGCCGGGGCGATGTCAAGGATCGAGATGAACGCCAAAGAACGGCGCCCTTGACATCGCCCCGACCACCACGGGAAATTGCGCGCCTTTTGGCCTTGACAGGAGAAGACGCTGTCATACATGGGGCACCCGCAGCGGAGTATGTGGTATCCCACCCATTTCGCAAAGGACGCGAAATGGATGGGGCACCCGGAGTATGGGCGGATGTTCACTGGGGCGCGGGCGTCACGCTGATAAAATTAAGGACAGCCAATGATTAAGAAGAAATATGCAGAATGGATGTACGAGTGGGAGACGCGGCTGACGACGCGCGATGAAAATCGCGTGGTGCGGCCGCTGGAGTGGGGCTTCGAGTGGGTTGAGCCGTTTTTGCACGAGAACGGCTTTGATGAGGCGTTGGCGAGCCCGGAGCTGGCGAGCGATCCCGTACAGGCCGAGGCCGCGATGGTGCGCGTCAATGAGTTTTTGATACGCAACAGCGACGCCTATTTCAGCTACAAACGGCCCACCGACTTCCGGCTGGAAGAACGGCATCCAGAGCTGTTTCCTACTAACGTGCGCCCGGAGACGCTGGCCCAGGACGCGGCGATCAAGCAGCAGGCGGCCGAGGGAAAGATTCCAAGAGCGCAGTTTTTGCGGTTTACTTCGCCGGAGCGGACGCCCTATCCGGAAAACGATCAGGTGAACGCGCGCTGGTATCCGGCACGAGCCAGCAAGGATCCCAAGAGGCCCAGGCAGGCCATTGTGGTGTTGCCGCAGTGGAATGCGGACGGCTTCAGTCACAACTCGCTTTGCACGATCTTCAACAAGATGGGGATTTCGGCGCTGCGGCTTTCGCAGCCCTACCACGACATTCGCCGGCCCGCTGAACTGGAGCGCTCGGACTACGCGGTGAGCGCCAACATCGGCAGGACGATCTCGGCGTGCCGCCAGGCCGTGGTGGACATACGGTGCTGCCTGGATTGGCTGGAGGAGCAGGGGTATGAGCAGTTCGGCGTGCTGGGAACCAGCCTTGGCTCCTGCTACGCGTTTCTGGCCAGCGCGCACGACGCGCGACTTAGAGTGAATGCATTCAATCATGCGTCCACGGCCTTTGGCGATGTGACATGGGCCGGGCAGAGCACACGCCACGTGAAGCAGGCGCTGGAGGAGGCCGGACTTAACCAGGACCGGGTGCGGGCTTTGTGGGCGGCGGTCAGCCCGTGCAGCTATTACGAAAAGATCGTTCGCCCTGAAGTTGGTGGGCCGGACAAGAAGGTTCTGCTGATTTATGCCAACTATGACCTGACTTTTCCCAAGGAGTATTCGCTTGAAGTGGTGAAGGCATTCACGCGCATCGGACTCAACTTTGAGAAGCGCGTGCTGCCCTGTGGCCACTACACCACAGGCGAAACACCTTATAAGTTCATCGACGGCTGGTATATGGGTTCGTTCATTTACAGGGCGTTCAAGGCGCTGCGCGAAGAGAAGGCTGCCGGCGGCAGTGCGGCTGCGTTCGATTCGGCTCCCGCGCATTTGAAAGAAGAGGAAGCGGTTACGCGGTAACCGGTTCTTGCCGATCAGTAGCGCCTTAGCGCGGATGCGCGGTGAGCCATTTGGCTACGCGCTCCTCGACCTCGGCTAGCTCGTCGACAGTGAGGTGGGCGCCGATCAGTTGGCGGTTAGCGGCGTACTTTTCCTGATTTGGCCCCTTCACAGCAGCCGCCAGATCAAGCCAGTAATAAGCCTCGACATTACTCTGAGGAACGCCCTGGCCGATGGAGTAAAGCACGCCTAGAGTGGCTTGCGCCGCGACGTCTCCATGTTCGGCCGCTTTGCGATACCACTCCGCAGCCTGCGCCATGTCGCGGGGAAAGTTCTTGCCGCCGTCGCGATAGAGCGCGGCCAGGTGCACCTCTCCGCTGGTGTCGCCCTTCTCGGCTGCTTTCAGATACCACTCCGCTGCCTGCTTCAAATCGCGCGTGGCGCCGCTGCCTGACGCGTAGCTATCGCCGACCAGCACTTGTGCTGCCGGATCGCCAGCATTGGCTCTGGCCAACAAGGCCGGGTCGATGGCAGTGGCCTGCGCGGCCGCCTCGACTGGCGCGGAGGAAAAGATTGTTGCAAGCAAGAGGTATTTCCAGCCCATTCTCATAGAAAATCCTAGTGTGGGATACCACGGTGCTCCGTCGCAACTCACAAGACGATGCGATCAGAGGCCCAGTGTACGTGCCTGCTCTTCGCCGCATAGTACGCGCATCGCCCCTTCCGCCAGCGCTTGCAACTCGTCTTCTCCCGGATAAACGGTCACCGGCGCAATCCACTCAATCACCTCGCACAATTGCCGGACCAGCTTCTGCGAGTAAGCCATTCCGCCGGTTAGCAACACCGCATCCACGCGCCCGTTGAGCACCGTCGCCATCGCCCCAATGTCTTTGGCTGTCTGATATACCATGGCGTCGAAGATTAGCGCGGCATGCCCGTCTCCCGCCTCGATTCGCCGCTCCACTTCCCGCAAATCCCTGGTCCCAAGATAGGAATACACTCCGCCCTCGCGGTTCAGCAGGTTCCACAGTTGCTTCTCCGTGTACTTCCCGCTGAAACAAAGCTGTATCACTTTCTGTATCTGCAAGCCGCCCGAGCGATCCATCGCGAACGTGCCTTCCTGGCCGGCGACATTCACATCGACCATCTTGCCGCCTTCGTGCGCCGAAACCGAGATGCCGCTGCCCAGATGCGCCACCACCAGCCGCAACTCCGCGTACGTCCGTCCCTGCTCGCGTGCAAACCGCTTCGCCACGGCCTTGGTATTCAGCGCGTGCGACAGGCATTGGCGGCCCACCAGCGCCGAGCCGGAGATCTGCGCCCGCTCGCTGAACTCATCGACGCTCACCGGATCGGCGATAAACGCCTCCGCTCCCGCCTCCCGTCCAATGGCCTGCGCCAGAAACGCGCCCAGATTCGAGGCGTGTTCCCCGTAGCGCGTCGAGCGCAAATCCTCAAGCATTGCCTCATTCACCTTGTAGGTTCCGCTGGCCACGGGACGCATCAATCCGCCGCGCCCGACAACGGCTTGAAACTGCTCCAGTCCGTAACCCGCATCGCTCAACTCCCGCTCGATGCACGACTGGCGAAACTCCAGTTGATCCAGAATCGGCCGTCCGCGAAACTGCTCCATCTCACTCTCCGCGTGGTCCAGGTTGCGCTTGAGCTCGGCCCGGTCGTTGGCGTAGACGGCAATCTTGGTCGAAGTCGAGCCGGGATTGATCGCCAATACCCTCCATTCACCGGCTTGCATATAACACCCCCAGGGCCATGGCGTTCACCTTGTCCTGCGCGCTTTCCACTCGCGACGGAATCAGTATAGGAACCTTCGCGCCCACCACCGCGTGACCAAACTCCCATCCGGCCAGAAAAATGATGGACTTTGCCAGTAAATTTCCCGCCTCAACCGTGGGAACCAGCAGGCAATCGGCGTGTCCAGCCACCGGATTGCTGATGCCCTTGGCCTTCGCCGCCCACCCCAGCAGTGCGTTGTCCAGCGCCAGGGGACCAAAGACCTCCGCCTCTCCAAACTCTCCCGCCGCGCCCATCTCCGTCAGCGCCTTTGCGTCCATCGTCGAGGCCATCGCTTCGGTCACCATCTCCGTCGCGCTCACTACCGCAATCTTCGGGCGCTGAAACCCAAGGCAGTGCAACATTTCAATAGCGTTCAGCACAATCTGCTTCTTCTGCCCCAGCGTCGGAGCAGGATTCAGCCCTCCATCCGTCAGCCCCGTCAATCTCGGCCCGCCCTCGCCGTGCTGCTCAAAAAATGCCATGTCGCTCAGCAGGCGTCCCGTGCGCAGCCCCTTTTCCTTGTCCAGCACCGGGTGGAACAACTGGTCGGTGCGCAAATGGCCCTTCATTAAAATGTCGATGCCGCCTTCGCGCGCCATCTTCACCGCAATCTCCGCAGCGTCCTCAGTCGCCGACACAAACTCCGCCCTGGCCGCCAGCTCCGCCAAGCCCAGCTTTTCGGCGTGCGCGCGAATCTTCTGCGCGTCCCCAATCAGCACCGGCAGCGCAATCCCGATGCGCAGAGCATCCGCCGCCGCAGTCAATGCCACTTCATCATCGGCCAGAACCACCCCAACCCGCTTCGGCCCCACCTCACGCGCCCGCTTCCTCAACTCCGCGAAGGTGCGAATCCCCTCCATCGCTTGCACGTCCCCTGATTCCATTCCTATCCCTCGCCTGAAAGGCTGAAACTCTCCCCGAAAGAGCTTACGTCGCCCGCCCGGAAATACGCAATTTTCCTCACTCCAAGCGAGGTAAACTGGAATTGCTTGACGAGGACAATCCGCCATGCGGCCATCCGAGGCATTGACCCAGCATCGGGATGCAATCCGCCAGCTTGTGATGCAGACCGGCATGGCGAACCCGCGTGTCTTCGGCTCCGTGTTGCATGGGGACGACCAGGACGACAGCGACCTCGACCTGTTGGTGGACCCAGCGCCGAGAACCAGCCTGCTGGACTTGGCTGGCTTGCAAATCGAAATCGAAGCGCGAACCGGAGTGAAGGTGGACCTGCTGACACCGAAGTCCCTTCCGCTGAAGTTCCGGCAGAGAGTTCTGGAAGAGGCCCAGACCATATGAGCTGTCAACCGGATGCAAGACCAGAAGTGCCATAAGGGTAACGAAGATGGAAGAGCAAGAACACCAACAAGCCGAGGTCCAGCCTCATCCGAAGCTACTCTATCACTACACAGATCAATGCGGACTCATGGGGATACTAAATAGCGATTGTTTATGGGCTACACATTATCGCTTTCTGAACGACGCCACAGAGAGACAGGGAGCCCTAGATTTCTTTCTGGCAATTGATCAGATGGCCTCCAAAGACCAACACATATCATCTAGGTATTGGTGCGGGCTTCGAGAATCGCTAGATAGACTATTGCAGTCGGTTGACGCTTATTTTATTTCATTTACAAAGGATACGGCGGAGCCGCAGTCGGCAGGGGATCGCCTAAGTCAATGGAGGGGATACGCGCCTGGCCGCCAAGGGTATAGCATGGAATTTCAAGCAGATTCTCTAGGCTATAAGGCCGGTGAGTGGACGGAGAATATGCGCCTTGCCACTGTCATGCTGCAATGTATCTACGATAATGAAGTGAAGGAGGAAATCGCAGAGAAAGTTATTAAGGGCCACGCAGAAGCATTGAAGCTCATCGCGCAGGAAAGAATCAAGAAGGACCATCCTGGATCGGAAAGGTTAATCGACGATCCGAATTATTCAAACAAATTACGCGATCTTCAACTTAACCTACTTAAGTTTACTTCGCAGTTTAAACATTACGGATTCAGAGAGGAAAACGAATGTAGGTTGGCTGTTTATGTGATTCAAGGGGTTTCGGAGCTTAAGTTGATTAAGTTTCGCGATGGAGCACTTGGCCGAACACCATATATTGAGATTCCTCTTGGCTTAAGAGACCAAGATTCAATGCTGAAACGAATTATTGTTGGGCCTTCTCAAGACAAAGACCAAATTGTTGTCAGCCTCAGACTGGACCTCGCAAAGATGGGCATTCAAGGTGTCAAAGTCGTTCCTTCCAAAATCCCTTACCGCAACTGGTAAAACCACGAACCTCTTGCGAGCGAATAGCGAGCGACTGGCCCCACCGCAGGTGGCTCACGACGCGTTTTCAATCTGGCGGGAGATCCAACGGCTCAAACTTACACCCTCGACCGCCGCGCGCAGAACTGCCTTGCGGTGCAGTTCCGGCTCGGTGCGCACCAGAATCTTTCCGTTGAAGGGGCGGTCCGGCTGCTGGCCGGTTTCGGCGCAAAGCTCCAGATAGCTGTCGATGCTCTCGCGGAAGGCGCGCAACAACTCCGCGGCGGATCTTCCCTCAAAATGAATCACATCTCGAAGCCCGGCGACCGTGCCGGAAAATGTCTTATCCTCCGCATCAAAATCGATGGGGCCGGCAGCATAACCCTTGTATTCCATCATGGCTTCTTAAAAAGCATCCCTCCGGGGCTAAAGCCCGCGCTGATTTTGCTGGCTTTATGCGGGGGTTAAAACCCCCGCCTCCCTCCGTTTTGAGTTTTTCCGCAGCCTCTGAAGTCGTGCCCTGACACAGTACGGAGACGAAAAGCAACCGCAGGTCCCTCGACTCCGCTGCGCTCTGCTCAGGATGACAAAGTGTTGGGAGGGATACACATTTGGTAAAACTGGAAGTGCTGTAGACTTAGGACTGGCAGGAGGACCGGGCGGTCGCTGCCGGAGGCTCGGGCGCAAGTCTGTGTCCGCCGGGGGAGGAAAGTCCGAACTCCGCAGGGCAGTGTGCCGGATAACGTCCGGGACGCGGGCTTCAAAACCCGTGGACGGCCAGTGCCACAGAAAAGATACCGCCTCGGCTACCCCTCTTTCGGGAGGGCGACCCTGAAGCCGCTTGCGGCCTCAGCGCCGGGGTAAGGGTGAAATGGTGCGGTAAGAGCGCACCGCTCCGGCGGTAACGCCGGGGGCAAGGTAAACCCCACACGGAGCAAGACCAAATAGGGAGGGAAGCGTTTGCATCGAGCCATGCGGCGCTGCGCATCTGCCCGATGCGCCCAGGCGGCTCGAAGTAATTGCCGAAACCTCCGGGTAGGTCGCTGATGAGTGTCCGCGGCAACGCGGCGCCTAGAGGAATGACCGCACACGACAGAATTCGGCTTACAGGTCCTTTTGCCGAATTTGCAGCACCAACGACAGCCCCGGCCAGGAAACTCTCCCTGCCGGGGCTGGCCATTGTTTGGCGGGGTTAGCGGCGTTAGAGTAGGCCGCCGCAAATAGGTCATTTACCGATACCCGCGCATCGGATGAGTTCGTGGAAGAGGCTTCCCTCCGGGGCTAAAGCCCGCGCTGATTTTGATAGCTTTATGTGGGGGTTAAAACCCCCGCCTCCCTCCGTTTTGAGTTTTTCCGCAGCATGTGAAGTCGTGCCCTTTCAAAAGATAAACGACCATCTGTGTGGCGGACACCACTAGAGCGAAACCAGAGTAAACGTGCCCTCGCAAAGGTCGTATAAGATGGCTTTTTCTTGAGGAAAAAGCCACTTGGCTGATTTGCCTTTGGGTTCAGCTACTCTGGTTTCGCTATAGCCTCCGCTGGTTCCGCTGCTACCATCAATTCATGCTGCGTGTGAAATCATTGGACCCCGGCGCCCGCGCGCCCGTCGTCGCCCATCCCGGCGAAGACCTCGGCTATGACCTCTTTGCTCTGGAGGGCGTGGCGCTTGCTCCACGCGCAACCGTCAAAGTACGTACCGGCATTGCGGTCGAAGCCCGTCATCCCGCCACCGGCGCTCCGTTGGGTCTGCTGGTGCGTGACCGCTCCTCCATGGCCGCACGCGGCGTCGCCACCACCGCCGGCGTCATCGACTCAGGCTACCGGGGCGAAATTCTCATCCTTATGACCAACCTCGGCGACACTCCCGTCGAACTCAAAGCCGGCGAGAAGATCGCCCAGATGATTCCCGTCCCCGTTCTCACCGGTCCCGTCCACGAAGTTGAGACCCTTGAAGACTCGGCCCGCGCTGAAAAGGGCTTCGGCAGCTCCGGGCGGTAATTCTTGCACGCATCCGACTTTCGTCGGATGCGTGCGCAACATCCACGCGCCTAGCATGGTGTGCTGGAAGGAATCCACCATGGCACACGTGCGCAAACTCCGCTCTCTTCTCGTTTTCCCTCTGGTTTTTCTGGCGATCCAGCTCAACGCTTGCGGCGGTTCATCCGCGTCTGGTTCCACCACGACAACAACGGCAGCCGCGCCCACCATCTTGCCTGCCGCCGGAACCTACACGACAGCGCAAACCGTCACCATCTCCGACACCACCGCCGGCGCGACCATCTACTACACCACCAACGGGACGACGCCCACCACTGCCTCGACCGTATACTCTGGCGCGATCACCACTCCCGCGACTGCGACTACCGAGACCATCCAGGCTATCGCCGTGGCCACGGGCTACACAAACTCCACGGTTGCATCCGCGGTTTATAAAATTGCCCCGACCCTGGCGACGGCTTCCGTCGTTGGAGCCGATGTCGGATGGGTGACCCAACTGGAGAGCATGGGGTATACCTGGACCGATACCACCGGCGCATCCGGCAGCGCGCTGCAGATTCTTAAAAATTCCGGTGTCAACACCATCCGCATCCGTACCTTCGTGAATCCGACGATCACCACAGGCGTCCTTGGCGTGGGCGATCTCGATCAGGCGGGGAGCATTGCGCTTGCCAAAACAGCCAGTGCGATGGGATTCAAGATCGTGATCGATTTCCATTACAGCGATACCTGGGCCGATCCTGGCCATCAAACCCCTCCAGCCGCATGGGCGAGTGATAGCTATGCCCAACTGCAAACCGACGTCTACAACTACACCTATAACTTCATGACGGCGCTGGTGGCGGCAGGAGTCACGCCGCAATATGTGCAGGTGGGCAACGAGATCAACACCGGAATGCTCTGGCCCATCGGTTCGGTTGGCTCCACAACCGTAAACGGCAACGACTTTACCCAGGTCACCGGCCTGATCAACCAAGGCTACAGCGCAGTGAAGGCGGCCAGCAGCACCTCGCAAGTCGTCATCCACATTGCCGGAATCAGCAATCTAAGCGACTTTGAGTGGTTCTTTGACGGGCTGACGGCCGCCGGAGCAAAGTTCGACGTGATCGGAGCTTCCTATTACGACGGCCCGACAAACATCGCGACGGTGACCACAAACCTGCAGACGCTGGCCGCTCGCTATAGCAAGCCGGTGATGATCTGCGAGATCGGCTACCTGTATAGCGATCCAACCGATGCCTACACCGATGTACAGGGAGCGATCAAGGCGATGAATGCCGTGCCCAGCAATATGGGGCTGGGAGTCATCTATTGGGAGCCCGAAGCCCCCGACGATTCCTCAACCGCCAATTACACCATGGGCGCCGTCACCGAAGGCACAGGAAAAGTTCTGCAATTTACCACGGCCATCAATGCGTTTTAAGCGGTAGCCGCCCCGCGGAAAGCTTCTGCGGTTCAGGTCCATCAGAAATCGTGAATGCCCCACCCTTTTCGCGCTCTTCGCCAAAAAGGTGGGGCATTCTGCTAAGTCGCCAACTTTCTGATTTGCTACTGATTTCCCAGCTCGCCGTTCTTGTGATAATTCGGGTAAGCCGGAATCGGAATCTCCTGCACGGGATGGGCCTTCAGCTCGTCCAGCACCAGTTGCACTCCGGTTTCCAGTTGGCGATCATGCCCGGCAGCCACATCCTTGGGCAGATCCTCGACGGCCACATCCGGTGCGATGCCGTGGTTCTCCACCTCCCAGTCGCCGTTAAGGCCATAAATCGCATAGCGGGGCGCAGTCACATGGCCGCCGTCGAGCAATTGCGGAAAACCGCCGATGCCCACCAGTCCGCCCCACGTCCGCGTGCCCACCAATTTCCCAATGCCAGCCTTCCTGAAGTACCAGGGCATCGCATCGCCGCCGGAACCGGAGTTCTGGTTGATGAGCATTACCTTGGGTCCGAAGATGGCGCCCACTGGATCGTGAATCGCCTTGCCATCGCGCTCGATCGCGCCAGAGAGCGGGAAGCGCTTCAGGACATCGACGACATAATCCGCAATGAAGCCGCCCTCGTTGTAGCGTTCGTCCAGCACCAGACCCTGCTTGTCGAGCTGCGAGTAGAAGTACCGGTTGAAGTTGGTGTAACCGGGGCCGCCGGTGTTGGGCATGTAAACGTAAGCCAGCTTGCCGCCGCTGAGCTCTCCCACCTTGCGCCGGTTGCCTTCAATCCAGTTCAAGTTGCGCAGGCCATCCTCGTCGTCGATTGGAACAACCGTTACATCTTTGGCGTCCTTGCCGTCTGGGCTGTACGCAATGTGGAGCACGGTCTGCTTGCCGGCCGTGCCGTCGAAGAACTGGTAGAGGTTATCGTCTGCCTTCAGTTCGCGGCCATTGACGGCCAGCAGGTAAGCGCCCTCATGGACGTAGACGCCGGGAAGGGTGAGCGGCGAGGCCAGGCCGGGGGTCCAGTTTTGGCCGCCGAGGATTTTGGCTATGCGGTAGCGGCCGTTCTCCGTCTTGTAGTCGGCGCCCAGCAGGCCGGTCTTGGACTCCTTGTCCGGCTGGTGAGGCCCGCGGATAAACATGTGGCCAATGGTAATCTCTCCGAGCATTTCGGTTGAAAGGTAGCTGAACTCGGACCTGGACGCCAGTCCGTCGAGGTAGGGCTTGTACTTGGCCTCGATCTTGGGAATATTCAAGCCGTGGGTCTTGGGGTCATAAAGAAAATCGCGCTCGATCCGCCAGGTTTCGTGGTACATCTGTTTCCACTCGGCGCGTGGATCAATCACCGTTTCAAGTCCGCCCAGGTTCAAAGGCTTGCCGGGAGCGTTGTCCCCGGGCTTCAGATCGTCCACCGGCGCGATAGTCCATACGCCCTTGCGCCCGTAGAGCACCTTGGAGCCGTCCGCCGAGATCATAAAGGCGTCCAGATCGCTGAGCACAGTCTCAGGTTTGCGCTTCTCCAGCGTGAAGCGCCAAATGGCGCGAATCCCCGGCCCGCCGTCGTAACTGCTTGGCCGGCCAAAGGGCGATGTCTCGACGAGGTAGACCACCCCAGTCTTGCCCGCGATGATTGCGCCATAGTTGCGCGTCGGAATCGGCAGCGAAAGAATGCGGTCGCCAATCCTTTCCAGGTCCACTTTAACCTCGACCGGCTTTTCGGCTTCCTTCTTGTCCTTATCTCCGTCCTTTTTGTCCGCGTCCTTCTTGCCTTCACCCTTCTTGTCGGCATCGGCTGCGTCTTTTTTGCCATCATCTTTCTTGTCGGCGTCGGCTGGGTCCTTCTTGTCGTCCTTCTTTGTCTCGTCCTTGATCTTCTCGTCGTCGCTCTCTGGGGGAACCGGTGAGGCGCCATACTTGGCCAGTACCAATACATAAGCTGCGGTGGTTTGCGCGCGATCCAGCGAGGAGAGATCTATGCCCGCCTTCGAAGGACCGTCGTCGGTCGAAGCCAGGAAGTAAAGGTATTTGCCTTTTGGGTCAAACGACGGGCTCAAAGCGTCGCTCATCCCATCGGTCACCTGAGTCGCTTTGTGGGTTTCCAGCGAATAGAGGAAGATGGCGTTCAACTGGTTTTCAAGGTCACGATGGTACGCAATCCACTTCGAGTCCGGCGACCACACCGCGCCGAAGTCCGAACCAAAGCTGCCGTAGATTCCCTTATCCACCAGCACCGGTTTGCCCGCTGGCACATCCACGTACCACAGGCGCAAGTGCTTATCGGTGTATGCGATGCGCTTCGAGTCGGGTGACCACGTGGGGCTGTAGAAGTAACTCGGCTCGGGGCCAAGGTCGATCACCGTGGGTGCCTTGAAGCCGGTCTGATCATGCACGTAAAGCTGGTATTCGCCAGACGCGTCGCTGAAGTAAGCGATGGTCTTGCCGTCAGGGCTCCAGGATGGGTCGCGTTCGGCCACGCCGGGGGTCTGCGTCAGGTTGCGTGTATTGCCCTTCTCGGCCGGTACGGTAAAGATCTCCCCATGCGCTTCCAGAACGGCGCGTGCGCCGCTGGGCGAAAGGCTGGCGTTCTGAATCTCCTCCGGGGTAAGGCTCACCCGGTGGGTCGCCAGCGCAGCCAACTCGCCGTGAATCGAAATCGGGATCGGTGTGGCCGCGCCCGTCGCCGGATCAAGCAGAAGAATGCGCCCAAACTGCTCCACCGCCAACGCGGGTGTGCCTGAGGCAGGTCCTGCCTGAAAAGACTTCATGTCCAGCCCATCGTTCGCCACCACCAGTGAAACCTGCTGGCTTTTCGTGTCATAACGATACAGAGTGACCGGACCGTTGTTCTTTCCTGTGCTCTCGCGATCCGAAAGGAAATAGACCTGATCGCCAACCCACACCGGGTTCGAGTCGTTCGAGTTCTCGCGCGGCACCTTCACCAGGTCCAGGGTCTTCAGGTTGACGATCCAGATCGGGGTCGTCTGGCCGCCCACGTAGCGCTTCCACGCTGGCTGCCATTTGGTGAAGGGCTCATAGGCGATCGACTGACCGTCAGGCGAGAACGATCCCTGGAAGGCCGCAGGCAGCGGCAGCGGTTCTGGAACGCCTGAACCGTCGGCGTGGACGCGGAAGAGGCGCAGAAAATGCCGGTAGCTCGCCGCCATGCTTGAGATCAGCACATCCTTCCCGTCCGGCGACCAGCCCACAACCTCGCTGCCGGCCGGGTGCCATGTGATGCGGCGGGGAACTCCGCCCGTGGCCGCAATGACATACGCGTCGGTATTGCCGTTCAGGTGGGCCGAGTAGGCGATCCACGCGCCGTCAGGCGAATAGTATGGTCCCGCATTCACCTCGCCATCGGAGGTCAGCCGTTCCGCCTCGCCGCCCTTGCGGCTCACCGTCCAGATATCGTCGGCATAGAGGAAGGCTATTCGGTCCTGGCTCAGTGAAGGATTGCGCAGCAGCAGCGGCGCCTGCGCGGGAGCGGCTTCAGATTTGGCTTGGGCAACAGTCGAAACGGGGAGCAGCGCCAACAACGCCAGTAGAAAAGGCGCAAAGCGAGAATAGACGCGATTCATCGGGCCTCCAGACAGATGGGTGATTGTGGATTTACTTCGAAAACGGGCGCAAAACTCCGTGCCAATTCATGCTACGTCAGACGGTGGCCAAATGGTTCCGTTAAATTGCCTGTTCTTTACATTTTCCTCAGCATCTGCCGTGGCGACGGAACCGACCCGCAGCCCGTTGCGTACCACAAAATGGGAGAAACCGCCTTCATGCGACCCCTTTCGGTCAGCTTGAAACGGCTCGCAAAGTGTTGATGTGTCCATAAGATTGGCTGAAATTGCGTACACTGGAGAGACCGGGCTGGAGCCTGGCTTCGCTCCTCGCGAAACAGAGTATGTTTCGCTCACCCGGGACCGCGTCCGGACCGGCTCTTGAACAGAAGGCAGAACCATGCTTTTCGGTGAAGCATTCAAAATAGCGCTTCAGTCCTTGTGGGCTAACAAGATGCGCACCGTCCTCACGCTGCTTGGCGTGGTCATTGGCGTCGCGTCCGTCATTACGGTCGTCACCCTGACCAACGGCGCCAAGCGATTTGTGACTGACAAAATCAACACCTACGGCGCGAGCGTGGTAACCGTCAGCAAGATGCCGCAAACCTTTCTCACGGTCGAAGAGTATCTCGACTTTCAGAAGCGAAAAGACATCTCCTTCGACGACTACCGCGCCATCCTTGACGGCTGCAAAACATGTGTCTCTGTCGGCGCCGCGCGCACGACCACCGGAAAAGTTGTTTACGGAGCCAACTCCACTACGGACTCCGACATTCGCGGCTGGACCTGGACCATGCCCGCGCTTTCCAATCTCAATATCGAGTCCGGGCGTTCCTTCACTGAGGTCGAAGACGAGCATAGTGCCCACGTCGCCATCGTCGGCTGCGATATCGTAGACAATATGCTGGGGCCGGGAGACCCGCTGGGCAAGGAAATTCGCGCTGATGGGCAGCCCTATACGGTGATTGGGGTTGGCGAATGTCAGGGCAAGATTATGGGCTCGAGCATGGACAACTGGGTCGCGGTCCCTCTCACCGCCTTTCTACATACCCACGGATCGAACGCCAGCATCAAGGTCTATGCCGATGCCGGCGGCGGAGGCGAGGTTATCGATGCGGCTTCCGATGAGTTGCGCGTCATCATGCGCGCGCGCCGCCACCTGGCTCCGGGCACCCCAGACACCTTCTCCGTCGATACCAGCGCCACCTTCCAGAACCTGTTAGGCAAAATTCTCAATAGCTTTGGCGCCGTGGTGGCAGCCATCGCCGGCGTCTCGCTGGTGGTAGGCGGCATCGTCATCATGAACATCATGCTGGTCTCGGTCACCGAGCGCACGCGGGAGATCGGCGTCCGCAAGGCTCTCGGCGCGCGCCGCAACGACATCCTGCTTCAATTCCTCATCGAGTCCGCAACCATGGCCCTGCTGGGAGGCGTCGTTGGTGTGATTTTGGGCATCACTTTGGCCAAAGTGATTACCCTGGCCGTCTCATTCCCCTCCGAGGTGGAACTCTGGTCCGTCCTGGCTGGTTTGTTTGTATCCACCGTCGTCGGCGTGTTTTTCGGAGTCTACCCGGCGCACAAGGCGGCGCAGCTTGACCCCATCACAGCCCTAAGAGCGGAGCTATAGCCATGCGCATCAGTGACTCGAGAGAATCCGTCCGCATGGCCCTGGACACGCTGCGCAAAAATAAACTGCGCTCCGCCCTCACCATTCTCGGCGTCACCATCGGCATCTCCACGGTGATCCTCATCTCTTCGGCCATCAATGGTCTCAACACCAATATCGATCAATTCATCCGCACGCTGGGCACCAACGATATTTGGGTCTTCCGTTTTGAGCCCTTCGGCAAGCGTCCCACCACCGAGGAGCTCAATCGCAAGCAGTTGACCTACGAGGACGGAATGGCCATGCGCCAACTTCCCCATGTTCTCGCCGTTGACCCCGGTCTTGTTATTCAGAATTTTCAGTTGGGCGTCGGCAATGTCTCCCTCAAGCACGGAACGCACAAGATTCAGAACACGATTCTTCAGGGAGACACATCGGACATAAAGCAGACGCAGGATATCCAACTTCTGGAAGGCCGCATATGGACCGAGTCAGAAGAAGAGCGCAGCGCCAAGGTCGTTGTCCTCGGCCATGACGCGGCGGAGGATCTCTTTCCCGGCGAATCGCCTCTCGGCCAGGAGGTCGATTGTGAAGGCAGTATCTTCACCGTCATCGGCGTCCTCGACCTGCAACCCCAGCCCTTCGGCAGCGGCCGCAACACGCAGGACAACGCCGCCTACTTCCCTCTGGAAACCTTCCGCAAGCTGCATCCCGAGATCAAGGATTTCTGGATCACGGTGAAATACGACGACATCGCTAACAAACCACTCGTCATCGATGAGATTCGCGAACTGCTCCGCCGCCGCCGCAATGTCCGCCTAGAGCAGGACGATAACTTTGCCATCTTCGGCCCGGACTCGCTCACCCGTTTGTGGAATTCGCTCACCGGCACTCTGTTTATCTTTATGGTCGCCGTTTCTTCGGTCAGCCTCATGGTGGGCGGCGTGGGCGTAATGAACATCATGCTGGTTTCGGTCACCGAGCGCACCCGCGAGATCGGTGTGCGCAAGGCCATCGGCGCAACCAAGAAGAACATTCTGCTGCAGTTCACGCTGGAGGCGGTCACCCTCTGCGTCGTCGGCGGCTTGCTCGGCATCTCCGTCGGAGCCTTGCTCACCCTGATTCTGCATTTCGCTGTCTCATTCCTTCATGCTTCTCTCTCGCTTACATGGGTGGTCATCGCCTTTGTTGTCTCCTGCGCCATCGGCCTGATTTTTGGCATCTACCCCGCCTGGAAAGCCGCAGGCATGGACCCTATCGAGGCGCTGAGGTACGAATAAAGCAGGGAACAGGGATTAGGGAACAGGGAATAGTTGCCTATCCAGGTTTGTACTCTCCCACCCTTTCCGCAAAAGGCGCGGAAAGGATGGGGCACCCAGCCCGGTCGAGGCCGGAAGGTGGATTAAGACTCTTTCGAGTAACTCTGCCTTGCTTTCTGTTCCCTGTTCCCTAATCCCTGTTCCCTGCTTTTCCGTTACACTTACCCCTGTGATGCCGCACGCCTTAGCGCAATCAATAGAGATCTTCACCGCCATTCTCGCCGTGGCCGGAATGGGCTATTTCCTCGCCGCCCTGATTGCGGCGCGGCTCTTTCTCAATGCGCGGCAAGCCCCGCTGCCGGCCTTTGCGCCCGGCGTCAGCATCCTCAAGTCCCTCAAGGGTCTCGACCCCGGCATGATCGACGCCTTCCGCAGCCATTGCCGCCAGTCCTACGCGGGCAACTACGAACTGCTCTTCGGCGTCTCCACGCTTTCTGACCCTGCCGCGGCAGCCGTCGCTCAGTTGCAAGCCGAATTCCCGGATCGCTCCATCCGCCTCGTCGAGTGCCCACAGCGCCTGGGAACCAACGGCAAGGTCAGTACGCTCGTTCAGTTGGCAGCACACGCCCGCTACGATTTTCTCGTCATCAACGACTCCGACATCACCGTCAGCCCGCGCTACATCGAGCGGGTCATGGCCTGCTTCGCGCCGACCGCAACCTCCTTGGAAATACAACAAGCAGCGATACAAATTGATTCCGACTTCAGCACGTGTCAGGGCGCGACTTTAGAGGCTGCGGAAAAACTCCAAATCTCCGGAAAAATTGGAGAAATACATCCCTCAGGGCCTAAAGGCCACGCTGATTTTGCGGCATTTACGGCACGACTAAAGTCGTGCCCTGATACAAAGCGGCCTTTTGAATCAGCTTCTACGAGTTTTCCCCCAGCCTCTTTAGTCGTGCCGCAAATGCAGCAAAGAGAATCGCGAGCTTTAGCCCCTGAGGAACGCCTTTCAGAAAGCTCGCAAGCCCATGCGAACTACTCTCAACAAGTCGGCCTCGTCACCGCTCTTTATCGCGGCCGCGCCCACGGAACCCTTCCATCCCGCTTTGAATCCCTCGGCATCGCCACGGATTTCCAGGCTGGCGTCCTGCTTTCCAAATGGATTGAGGGCGGCCTGCGCTACGGCCTCGGCTCTACGCTGGCTGTCCGTCGCGAGGCACTCGAAAAAATCGGCGGCTTGCAAGTCCTGGTCGACCATCTGGCCGACGATTACGAACTCGGCGCGCGCATAGCCGAGGCGGGCTACAGCGTGGCATTGAGTCAGGAAGTCGTCGAGACCAGCGTCCCGCCCTACGCCTGGCGCGGCTACATCGATCACCAGTTGCGCTGGGCGCGCACCGTCCGCGACTCGCGCCCATGGGGCTACGTCGGCCTCATCTTCACCCACGGGCTGGGCTGGGCACTGCTCAACCTGCTCGCCAGCGGACTGAGCCCGCTGAGCCTGTGGCTGTTGGGGTTGAGCTTCTTCCTCCGCCTTACGCTGGCCATGACGGTGGGCGCCGAAGTGCTGGGCGACCACCAGGTCCTACCGAACCTGTGGTTACTGCTGTTTCGCGATCTCACGGCCATGGGAGTCTGGGTCGCGGGCTTCGCCGGCCACACGATCATCTGGCGCGGCGATTGCTTCACCCTCAAAAACGGTAAGCTGCATAAGGCCAGCTAGCTGAGCAGGTAATCCTGAAGCGGGGCCGACGATGTCAAAGAATAGTTATTCGGAAGTACGTACTTTATGTAAGGAAAGGATCAGTCCTTGCCTTTTTGAGCTATAAACTTCCCGCCCCCAAGAAGGGCTAGAAAAGAGGCAATGAGAATATTACTTCCAAGCGTCTCATCTTTCTTGACGACTAGAAGGTACAGCCCGGTGCAAATTCCAATCACGCAGACTACGGAGATTATCGTACTCTGAAACGTCTCGTGATTGAGCTTCTTTTTGCGAAATTCGTGATCGCGTCCGTTTTGCTTATCCCTAGTTCTGAGCGACTCTTTATATCCCTCAAGCTTGCATGTTTCCTCATGCATTTCACTCTCGGCAACAATTCTTGATGTCTCCGGGTCAGGCCCCGATGTGCTCCGGAAGATTCCCGCGAAGACCGAAACTATGGTTTTCATCTCGGGAGAAAGCTTCTCAATTTCTTTCGGAGAAACGTACTCACTTGCAACCTCACTAGTCTCTGCGGGTGCATCAGGAGCCGGATTAGGAACTATCGGGGCGTCACTCATCTGCTCTTAGCATGGCGGACTACATATCGGCCCGCAATTTTGGCTACACGTGCCATGAAATCGGCGTAGATGGACGCAACCGGGACAGGAGTTACGGTGAAAGCGTTGCCGCTCTCATCCGCCGGCACAACACGGTAAAAATTGGTTGAGTCTTTGCGTCTGAGGTCCATCGCCTTTCTCACCGCATCATCCAGACTCAAGGAATGTTGATTCGCCTCGTCGTAGCTAAACTGCTCATATTCACGAGCTTCAAGCGTTGGCATGGTGAATCCCCTCCGGGAAAGCCATGATAACAGATTTCACGATCATGGCAATAGCCCCTTCTGTGGTTAGACGCTGTTCCCTTAGCTTTCGTTGCAATTCTCGCACCACTTTGGCTAACCGACAATTGGCTTTGTCTTGCCGAATGAGATTTTTACGGCATACTGCCAGATGCCTCCAATATTGAGCATCTTTGGCGACGGGGTTGCACGGAGGCTTGCTGCTTATCGGCTTTTTCGGCAATTTTGTCATGATCTTTATAAATCTTGCCATTCAACGCTAATCCCCCGTAGTCGCCGCCGTCAGGTCCTGAGCGCTGATCGCCTCGTAATCAATCGACAAACAACGGCCCAGTTCGCAGAAGTCCTTTTCCCAGCGAGAAAAATCGTCGGTAGCCAGCGTGGTCAGGCCATAGCTGGAGACGCGCATAATCTCGTACCAGATGTTCTGCGCCTGCCACAGATTCAGCTCGAAAGGCAGCTCCACCAGCGTGCGCGCCAAGGTCAGCGCCCGACCCAGCATCTCCAGCGACCCGGCGGAGATTTGCAGCTCCACCATGGCGTGCTTCATCCGCTGGTCGGCGATGTACGAGAGCGTTGAGGTCTCCAGCGGAATCTGGTCGGCCTTGGCCAGCGCGAGGAAGGAGCGCAGCAGCGCCTGGTCGATGGGCACGCCATCCAGCGCCTTGCGCAGGCCGGCACTCACCGCAAACTCGGCGGCCATTGTGAGCGCCGGCGGCTTGGGCAGGCCCGCCTGCGATAGATAGTGCAGCAGGCTGGCGTGATCCTCGTAAATGGTGGTGAGCGAGTTCTCGATGCTCGAAAGAGTCGAGCTGAGAATTACCTGCACAATGCGCCGCTGTTCGTCGCGGAACAGAGAAGTGAGCGAGTAGTCCACGTGGCCGTAATAGCGGTCCAGCAGGCGAATCACCTCAGGGAATTTGGCGCGCTCGAGTTGTTCCGCGGCCTGTCTGGCAAACGTCTCGAACTCGGCTGCGTCTTCCTCCTTGCATGGCTTCACAGCGGCGGTAATGTTCTGGTCGCCGAAGTGCAAAACCGCGAAAGAAAAGCTCTCCCGCTTGTCGGTAATGACACTGGCAATCGATGCGCGGCCCAGCGCCAGCCGTCCCCGGCCGGAAGTGTAAATGTCATAAGCCTGGCGTCGAACGCGATAGCAGAACAGCTCGGTCTCCTCGGCAAACGAAGAGAAAACGCTGCTGATGCCGTAGTGAGCCGCCACTTCTTCCAGGCCGAGTTGCATCGGCCGAACCTGATCTTTGTAAAGGCGGGCTCCGTCGCTGGCTGCGGCCACATTCGAGCGCGCTTCGCCCAGCCGCGAAAAAAACCTGGGCTCCAGCGCATCCGCCTGCTCTCCAAACAGCTCCTTTGCCAGTTGCAGCACGCGCGCCGCATAGGCGATGATCTGCACCGTCTCGATGCCTGAAATGTCGTCGAAGAACCAGCCGCAACTGGTGTACATGAGCTGCGCGTGGCGCTGCATCTCCATCAATTCAAGGGCGCGCACGCGCTCTGCCTCGGTGAGCGCGTGGCTCTGATTCTCGGCGAGGAAGCGATCCATCTTCTCCGCTCTGCGGTCGAGCACCACTTCGATATAGCTATCGCGAGCGGCCCACACATCGCGGAAGAGCTTGCCGCCCTCCTGCTCCGTGAGCGGCGCCACGGCGTCGCGCAGCTCGTCCAGCGCCTGGCGCAGCGGCCCGCGCCAGGCCTGGTTCCATCCTTGTTTGCCGCCGTTGCAGCCGCAGTTCGAGCGCCAGCGTTCCACGCCATGCTCGCAACTCCACGACGTGTTGTCCACAATCTCCGCCTCGTACTCCGGTGGAAACTGCGCCAGATAGCTGCCATAGTTGGTCAGCTTGACGGTTTTGTCCGCTTCCAGCAGGCGCAGCGCGTAAGCCAGCGCCATCTCGCCGTATTTGTGGTGATGGCCGTACGATTCCCCATCCGTTGCCACATGAACCAGTTGCGGCTGCGCGTTGTCCTTGAAGCCTCCCTTGAGCCGCGCCGCAAGGCTCTCGCCGGAGTTCAGCAGCCCTTCAAAAGCAATGGCTCGCGAGGCGGGGCCGTCGTAGAAAAAGACGGCAATCGAGACGCCGGAATCGAAGCGCACCAGGTAGGGCCGCGTCGTATCCACGCTGGCGTTGGGAGTCTCCGTCCAGTCCGAGCCGTCCTTCAGGCTCCGGATATGCCGGCATTGGTGCGGCGCCAGCACCGTAAACTTGATGCCGTGCTGGGCCATCAATTCCAGCGAGTCCGTGTCCGCCGCTGTCTCCGACAGCCACATCCCCTCGGGTGGCGTGCCATAGTGGCGCTGGTAGTCGGCAATGCCCCAGCGAATCTGCGTGATGCGGTCGCGGCGGTTGGCCAGCGGCAAAATGATGTGGTTATAAACCTGCGCCATGGCCGAGCTGTGGCCGTTGAAGCTCTTCCGGCTTCTCCGTTCGCCGTCCAGAATCATGCGATAGGTGCGCGGCGCGTTCTCCATCAGCCAGCTCAGCAGCGTCGGCCCAAAGTTGAAGCTCATGCGCGCATAGTTGTTCACAATGCGCGTGATCTGGTTCTTGCTGTTTACGATGCGCGCGGCGCCGTTCGGCGCGTAGCACTCCGCGCAGACGCGTTCATTCCAATCGTGATAGGGCGCGGCTGAGTCCTGCGTCTCCACCGTCTCCAGCCAGGGATTCTCCCGCGGCGGCTGGTAAAAGTGACCGTGAATGCAGATGAACCGTTTACTTGCGGCCATGAAGTTTCCTGATCTCGCGTCGGAATTTAGCTGGGTGCCGGGCGCCCCACCCTCGCAGCGTTTTTGTTTTTGCGGCTATGGTGGGATAGCACAAAATTACGCGGCCAAAAACCTGGAAGCCGCGTTCCATCATTTTAAGCTCGATCTCCCTGTCGGCGCTGTGTTCTTCGCCAAATCGCAGGCCCGCCACAGATACCAGCTCGCCACGGAACGGAACGGCGCCCAGCGTTTTCCCCTCCTGAGCAACACCTCCGGCTTGGGCAAATCCGCAGCCTCCAGCGCCCGCGTCTTGGGTAAGCGCTGAAAAGTCAATGCGAATCCTTTGCGCACGCCATAATCGCTCACCGGCAACACATCGGGCCGGCCCAGCCGGAAGATCAGCAGCATCTCCACCGTCCAGGGGCCAATGCCGCGCACTTCCGTAAGCCGTTCCACAATCTCCGCGTCGCTCATTTTTTTGATGGACGCGTGTGTGGGCACTGTCCCGTCCAGCGTTCGCGCCGCCAGATCCTTGAGCGCTTTGATCTTGTTGAATGAAACTCCGCAAGCCCGCAACCGCTCGTCCGGCGTTTCCAGCAGCAACTGCGGAGCTGGGTCGCCGCCATAGCACTCGCGCACCCGCCGATGAATCGTCGCCGCTGCCTTGCCGTGCAACTGCTGATAGAGAATCGACTCCAGCAGCGACTCGAAAGGCGAGGGAGAGGGATCGAGCTTGAGCGTGAAAGCGCCCGCCCGGTCAATCAGCGCGCCGAGTTTTGCGTCCTTTGCCCGCAGGTGCGCCAACGCCTCAGCAACGTCAAAAGGAAGTTTCGGATTCCGGCCATCATGGATCATACGGAAATAGTGTAACGTGACGGGATTCCGGCATGCGGTTCTCGCACCGCATCATGCTCATTCGAGAACTCTTAAGGAACCAATGATTCAGCTCGTTCCACCTGGAGAACCTTCCCTCAGGGCCTAAAGGCCGCGTTGATTTTGCGGCATTTACGGCACGACTAAAGTCGTGCCCTGATACAAAGCGGCCTTTTGAATCAGCTTCTACGAGTTTTTCCGCAGCCTGTAAAGCCCTGACCTGACAGTCGTTCCCTTTCAAAACGTCGACTTAATCAGAGCTTTCTTAACCGCTAATCCCCAGGCTCCGACCGTTTCCGTGGATTGAAACTGTTGACGTCGATAGCCGATAGGATTTTGTGATTATTTCGTCTTCGATGACCCACACAACCCACTGTTCTCCGGAGGCCCGAGGTACAACATGCCGCAAACCATAGAGCGCGATAGCGTTAGCGTCGAATGGCGTTCGTTCCTGGCTGAGGTTGACCAGCTACGCGATGCCATCGCCGCGGGAGACCTCAAACGGCGCCTGGCCACTGAGAACCATGGTGGAGAAGCAGTCGCGGCCCGCAGTACACTCAATGAAATTCTGGATACGATCATCCAGACCTACGAACGGGCAGTGTCGTCAGTCGAGAGTATGTCCAACGGACACATCCCCGAGCCATTTAACGATGGCTTCCCAGGCGACTTCGCCCGCGCCAGGAATGTTTGCAATCACTTTATCGACGTCATCAACCGCAGAAACTCTCAAATCATACGGTTGACAGAAGCCGCCGCGCTCGGTGACTTGCGCTCGCGCACAAATGTCGAAGAGTTCACTGGCGCAAACCGGCGTATCTTTGAGGGATTCAACGCGATGTTCGACGCCTGGCTCGCTCCAGTCGGCGAGATTGAGCGCGTGTTGGAGGCGCTGGCAAAAATGGATCTGACCGTGCGGGTAGAAGGCCGCTATGCGGGCGATTACGACCGCATTGCGACCTTGCTGAACACGGTTTCGTCGAAACTGGCCACCGAGGTGCAGCAGATCAGCCAGCATACGATGGCCATGGCATCGGCCTCAAACGAATTGTCCACGATCACGAAAGAATTGGCTAGGGATGCAACCGAAAACAGCAAACTGGCTACTTCGGCTGCGACATCCAGCCAGAAAGTCTCCGCAGGCCTGAGCGCCGTCTCCGCCGGGTCTGTAGAAATGTTGAGCTCGATTCGGGAGATTTCTCAAAGCGCCAGCAGAGCATCCACAGCGGTTGAATCCGCCGTCAGCGTAACCGAAGCCACCACGAAAAAGATCTCCAATTTGGACGGGTCTTCGGCAGAGATCAGCAAGGTAATCAAGGTCATTAACGGTATTGCCCAGCAAACCAATCTGCTTGCGCTGAACGCTACGATTGAAGCGGCACGCGCCGGCGAAGCAGGCAAGGGCTTCGCGGTGGTGGCCACGGAGGTCAAGGAGTTATCCAAGGGCACAGCGAAAGCGACCGAAGACATTAGCCTGCGCATCGCAGCCATCCAAAGCGATACGCGGGAGAGCGTCGCCGGCATCGCTAACATCGCCGCCGCCACCAGCAAGGTCAGCGAAATTTCCCAGAGCATAGCAGCGGCGGTTGAGCAGCAGACTGCCACGACCAATGAGATGAGTCGCAACATCTCCGAGGCTGCTGAAACCGCTTCCAGGATTGCCAAGGAGATAGGCGGCCTTGCCGAAGCCGCCCGCAACACCAGCTCGGCTGCCATGCAAACCGACTCTGCAATCAAGGAGCTGAACAGTATCCTCGGCCAACTGCGATCCTTTGTCCAAATGTTTACCGTCTGAGTCCGAACCAGCTCAAGAAGAGGGATATCCGTATGCCTACCGCACATGTACCCAACCGTTGGAGCGTCGCTGCCGCAGGTCTGGTGATGCAAGTCGCACTGGGCGCGGTTTATGCCTGGAGCGTCTTCCGCACGCCGCTGGTGCACCAGTTGCACGCTTCCATTTCGCAGGTGAGCCTGACCTTTACCATCGCCATCTTCACGCTCGGATGGGCCGCCTTTGCCGGCGGATTATGGATGCGCGCCAAGGGACCACGCGTGGTTGGGTTGACGGGCGGGCTGCTCTACGGCCTTGGAGTTCTGCTGGCAAGCTTTTCTGGACACGGCCTGTGGGTTCTCTATCTGACCTACGGCGTAATGGGAGGAGCGGGCATCGGGCTGAGCTACATTGTCCCCATCGCTACGCTGGTCAAGTGGTTCCCTGACCGCCGCGGATTCATTACCGGAGTAGCGGTCGCCGGGTTTGGCGCAGGAGCCTTGCTCACAGCGCCGATTGCCACGCGCCTCATCCAGTCGGTTGGAGTACTTCACACCTTTGTCTGGCTGGGCAGCGTCGCGATGGTGTTGGTGATGGGTTCGGCCCTGCTGATGAAGGAACCGCCCGCCGGTTGGCAACCCGCTGGCTGGCAACCCGCTGCCCGCACCGCTGCTGGCGTTGTACACAGCTACTCGCTGCGCGAGGCGCTCGCCAACTGGCAATGGTATGCGCTTTGGGCGGTCCTTTTCCTCAACGTTACCGCCGGCATTTCCATCATCAGCCAGGCCTCGCCCATGGCCCAGGAGATTACCGGCGTCAACGCCGCACTCGCCGCCACCATGATCGGCATCATCTCTATCGCCAACGGAGCGGGACGCTTTCTTTGGGCGTGGCTGTCGGACGCAATAGGACGGCGCTGGGTCTTCTTCACCATGTTTATCCTTCAAGCGGGGCTCTTCGGGCTGCTGCCCAGAGTCCACTCCTTCGGCCTGTTTACCGCGTTCGCCGTATTCATTTTGCTCTGCTATGGCGGCGGGTTCGGCACCATGCCGGCCTTCTGCGCGGATTACTTCGGCCCGCGTGAGGTGGGCTCCATCTATGGACTGATGCTCACGGCGTGGGGATGCGGCAGCGCCCTCGGCCCGATACTGATTGCCCACGTCCGCCAGTCCACCGGCAGGTACGATCAGGCGCTCTTTATCCTGGCTTTCATCATGGTCGGCGCATCGGTCATTCCGTTCTTCCTGAAAGCTCCGGTACACACTGAGACCGCCCAGGCTAAAGACCTCCACGACTCGATCCCGCTGGTCTGCAACTAAAAGTGCGGGGACGCGCCAGCCGCATTCACGACTGCGCCCTGCGCCCCATCCCGGTCCATCAGCACGTCCAGCTTCGCGTCGCTCGCCTGCAAATGCGTCACCTCCTCAGCAGCTTCAAAAGGGAGCTTCGGACTCCGCCCGTCATGGATCATAGGGGGGCAGTGTATCGCATCAGATTCCCCTTTTAATCGCCTTCTGAAGGCTGTTTCTAAATTGCCTGGGTCGGTAACCAGGAAGCACTGAAGCGGTGTTACACTCAATGAACGGAGGCGCGTATGCCTATTGCCAGGCCATATGGTGAGACGGAGGCGGACCGCGAGTTCGACGACGCGTTACGTCGTATTCGTCTGGTCTACCGCAAAAAGGACGGATCCACAGACTGGGATCGCTTCTACGAAGACGCGCGCAAGCGGCAGGAAACCGCAAAGGGAAACACCGAAACCGGTTCCCAATCGGAAGGCCAGAATGTCAGAACAGGAACCGATCCGGCGTGATCCGAAGTACCGGCCAAACCACAATCGATCAGTCACCATCTCAGGCGTGATCGACAACACTCTGGTATCCCGTCTCCTCCCTGAAATCGTCAGGCTGCAATCGGTCTCTCGCGACCCTATTACTGTCTACATTGAAAGCCCGGGTGGCGACACCGAGTGCGCGCGGCTTCTATTGGAAGCTCTTCGTGCGAGCAATCAGGATCGGTCCGAGCCTTGCCGTCTGATTACCGTCGCCTTAGGCGAAGCATCCAGCGCGGCTTCGGATATTCTCATGGCTGGCGATTATGCGCTAGCTTACCCTTACAGCAATATTCTCTGCCACGGAACCCGCATCAGGCCATCATCATCGTTTACAAAGGATCAGGCCGCAAGCTATGCGCGATATATGGCAGGACAGGATGAAGGGTTTGCTCTTACGCTTGCAAGAAACTGCATTGACCGGTTCATGTTTCGTATCTCAAGGGTCTGGCGAATAATTGAAGATTTAGATGCGACGAGTCCGGGCCTGTTTGGTGACGCTGATGTTCCGGCAGCAAGCAGTATCTCGCGGGAGTTCCGTAGATTTCTCCAAGATAATCGCTTCACACGCGAGACTATCCTGGAGCAACTTGATATTGCAGGTCAGAATGCACATAGAGTTTTTGCATTCGTAGGCGATTTGCATCTATCCAGTGCGGTGGACAGAAAGGAAGCGATTCGAACGGCAATTCTGAATGATGCACTTGCAAGAGCATCCTCGGAAACGGAATTTAGTAGCTTGGAATCGAGTTATCGGCTCCTATGCGATTTCTTCGAGAAGCATCACAGGGACATGATCCAGACTCTAATGGGCCGTTGGCGCGTGGATCTATTTGGTCAACGAGACTACCAGAAGGCCGCTTCAATAAATGATGAGGAACGGCCAAAATGGATTATGGAGAGAATTAGCGGACGCTGTTTTTCACTCTGGTTCCTCTTTGTCTTTTTCTGTCGTCAGCTTCAAACCGGCGATTTCCCTATGACTGCGACAGAAGCCTATTGGCTTGGGCTTATCGATGAAGTGATCGGACTTGATCTTGCGTCCCCGCGAATCCTTGTCGAGAACGCGCCTAACATTCCCTCTTCACTACAGCGGGGTTATGAAGAAGGGCTTCAAGGAGTCCCTCAAATATGAAGATGCGGCCGGGAACACAAACAGGATTTCTGCTGTGCGGCAAGGAATGGACCGAAGGTGAGGCACTCGAGGTGCGCTCGCCGTGGGACCAGGGCCTCGTGGGGCGAGCAACCATAGCCACCCGCGCCGACGCGCGCCAGGCTGTGCATCACGCCGTGGCCAGCTTGCGACGCGCCCGCGCCCTGCCCCGCTGGAAGCGTCGTGAGATTCTCGAGGACGTGGCCGCCGCCCTCATCGAGCAAAAGGAGCGCTTCGCGCAGCTCATCGTTGCCGAAGCGGGCAAGCCCGTTCGTCTTGCGCGTTCTGAGGTCGATCGTTCCGTGCTCACCTTCAAGACCGCTGCCGAGGAGGCCGCGCGCCTGGGCGGCGAGAGCATTCCCCTGGACCTGACCGAAGGCAACGAAGGCCGTTGGGGCCTTGTGCAGCGCTTTCCCGTGGGTCCGGTGCTGGCCATTTCTCCATTCAATTTTCCGCTGAACCTGGTGGCGCACAAGGTGGCGCCCGCGCTGGCCGCCGGCTGCCCCGTCATTCTAAAGCCGGCCCCGCAAACTCCCTTCACCGCGTTGGCGCTGGGCGAAGTGATTCTGAAGGCTGGCTGGCCCGCGGAGGCGCTGGCTGTGCTCCCGCTCAGCAACGTGGACACCGCCTGGCTCGCCGAGAAGGAAGACAGCATCAAGCTGGTCAGCTTTACCGGCTCAGCCAAGGTGGGCTGGGAGCTGAAGGCTCGCTCCGGGCGCAAGCGCGTGCTGCTCGAACTGGGCGGCAATGCCGCGCTCATCGTCTGCGCCGACTGGCCCGACCTTGATGAAGCGGCAGCTCGCACTGCGCGAGCGGCTTTTGGCTATGCTGGCCAGACCTGCGTCAGCGTGCAGCGGGTCTTTGTCGAGCGCAACGTCTTTCAGACTTTTTTGTGGAAATTGGTCGAGGCGTCCGCCAAGCTCGTTTCCGGCAATCCTTCCGACGAGGCCACCGAGATCGGTCCGCTGGTGCGGCTCAGCGACGCCAAGCGAGTAGAGTCCTGGATCAAGGAGGCTGTCGAGGGCGGCGCCAAGCTGGTGGCCGGCGGCGAGCGCCACGGCTCCATGGTGACGCCGGCCATCCTGACGGGAACCAAGCCCGGCATGAAGGTGCGCGACGAAGAAGTTTTTGGCCCGGTCGTGGCCGTCGAGCCATTCGACGACTTCGAGCACGCAATGGCTGATGTCAACCACTCGAAGTATGGCCTGCAAGCCGGCCTGCTCACCCGTGACGCCGGCCGCATCCTCACCGCTTATCGCGAGCTCGAAGTGGGGGCCCTTATCGTTGGAGACACGCCAAGCTGGCGCCTGGACCCCATGCCTTTCGGCGGCGTCAAGGATTCGGGATTAGGTCGCGAGGGCATCCGCTCGGCCATCGAAGAGATGACCGAACCACGTATGCTGGTAATCGCGGGATTATAATTTCGCGCTTTTGTGCCAGTGGATTTGCGCGCCCTGCCGCGAAGGCAAGACACGCCCCCTGGCGGCGCTTTCTTATTTGGACTTGGCCTTCAGTGCGGCCCAGCGCTTGCGCTGCGCATCAGCAATCCGCTTGCGAGCCTCGGGGCTCAGCGCGCGGCGCTTCTTCCGCTTTGTCTTTGCGGCCTTTTCCGTCTTCTTGGTTTTGAGCTCAGCTACCTTGGCTTCAACTTTTCCGGTGCTGCTCAGCAGGGTGCGAACTTGTGTGAGGCTCGCAATTTCGGCGTCGATTAATGAAAGAATGGAATCAATAGACATAGGTCAAGGATAACTCATCTATCCGTTTTTGCACACCTTGGCAAATCATTGATAGTAGATCAGCTTGAAGCCGGGTTCCCCACCCATTTCGCACTTTTGCGAAATGGGTGGGAAACCACAATACATTCCTTAGCAACCAGACCGATAACTCCTCACCACTACTTCAACCGCCGCCACGCATAAAGCGGAAAGCGCTCGGCCAGCTCGGCCACTTCCTTGCGAATCCGCTCCAGGGCCGCATCGTCGTTGCGCTGTTCCAGAGCCTTTGTGATCCAGATAGCGATCTGCCGCATCTCCGGCTCCTTCATGCCGCGTGTGGTCAGCGCCGGCGTACCGATGCGAATGCCCGATGGCTTGAGCGGCGGATTGACATCATACGGAATCGCATTCTTGTTGACAGTAATTCCCGCCTTGCCCAGCGCCAGCTCAGCCTCGGAGCCGAGAATGCCTTTCTCGAAGACATCCACCAGCATCAAATGATTGTCAGTCCCGCCGGAGACGATCCGGTATCCCGCCTCTTTCAGCGCTGCCGCCAGCACCTGTGCGTTGGTTACAATCTGTGCGCTATAAGTCTTGAACTCCGGCCGCAGCGCCTCGCCGAACGCGACCGCCTTGGCAGCCACAATATGCACCAGCGGGCCACCCTGCTGGCCAGGAAAGACCGCCTTGTCCACCGCCGCTGCCAGCGCCTGTCCGCAGAGAATCAGTCCCGCCCGCGGCCCGCGCAGTGTCTTGTGCGTGGTGGTGGTGGTAATGTGCGCATGAGGCACCGGCGAGGGATGCACGCCGCCCGCCACCAGGCCGGCGATATGCGCCATGTCGAAGATGTACGTTGCGCCCACCTTGTCGGCGATCTGACGCATACGAGCGAAATCCCACATTCTTGGATACGCGCTGCCGCCGCCCATGATGACTTTGGGCTTTTCCCGCTCGGCAATCGACTCCAGTTCGTCGTAGTCGATCATCTCCGTGTCGCGCCGCACGGTATAAAACGTGGGCCGGTAGAGCTTGCCGCTGAAGCTCAATTTATGCCCATGGGTCAGGTGGCCACCGTGCGCCAGATCGAGGCCCAGAATGGTGTCTCCCGGCTGCAAAACCGCCATGTATGCCGCCGCGTTGGCCTGCGAGCCGGAGTGCGGCTGCACGTTGGCGTGCTCGGCGCCGAAGATCTGCGTGGCGCGGTCGCGTGCCAGGTTCTCCACCACATCGGCATACTCGCAGCCGCCGTAGTAGCGCCGTCCAGGGTAGCCTTCGGCGTACTTATTGGTGAAGACGGAGCCCGCCGCCTCCAGTACCGCTTCGGAGACAAAGTTCTCGCTGGCTATCATCTCCAACCCCTCGTGCTGGCGGAGGGTTTCATGGTCAACTGCTGCGGCAACTTCAGGGTCGGCTTGCGCGAGGGTAAGAGAAATACGATCGGTCATACTGGAATTTTAGCGCCTTTGCCGGCGGTCTTGACAGGCAATCTGCCTTATAGGTTTATAGCTTTCAGTTGACCGCGGCACCATCTCGCAATTTCCATTTCCACCCTTTCACTGAATCGCGCCTAATGGAAGAAATGGAAGTCCGCGGTCTCTCAAGCACGTGCAATCCGCAAACGCGCTAACTTGCTGTCTTTGTCAAAAATTGGAGCCGCAGACCCGTCTAAGTATCGATTAGGGCATGTTTCAAAACCTCGCCTTGTGTCAGGGCACGACTTTACAAGCTGCGGAAAAAGGCCTGGATTTGACTCGAACTCGCGAAAAACATCCCGCAGGGCCTAAAGGCCACGCTGATTTTGCGGCACTTACGGCACGACTTTACATGCTGCGGAGAAACGCGTAGAAGCTGTTTCAAATGGCCGCTTTGTATCAGGGCACGACTTTAGAGGCTGCGGAAAAACCTCTGATTCCAGCTCGATATCATCCCGGAGCCGTTTTTTTCGCCCTTTGCGGCCTGTTTTGCGGCCG
>Ga0302197_10000862_pt1 | contig 30389 bp, 20 predicted proteins | sample II_Bog_N2_1_FD_193526 | JGI IMG/M metagenome (GOLD analysis project Ga0302197, IMG submission 193526) | Peat permafrost microbial communities from Stordalen Mire near Abisko, Sweden - II_Bog_N2_1 | ecosystem: Environmental > Terrestrial > Soil > Wetlands > Peat | place: Sweden: Abisko... | reverse complement strand
AGGGTGGGAGACGAAAAAGCCAGCGCCTCGGGCATGGCCGGGTGCCCCATCCTAAACGCGTCCTTTGCGTTTAGGGTGGGAGACGAAAAAGCCAGCGCCTCGGGCATGGCCAGGAGCAGAAACCTCAACCTCTCGGTGACGGAGGTGTTGTATTCGGCCGCAAGGCGCCGCGTCTGGCGATAGAGCTCGGGATCTACGGCTACGGTGATGTTCCTTACTTTTCGCATGGTGCTCCAGAGATCGGAGATCAGGGTTTAGGGTTTGGGGTTTAGGGTTTAGGGATCAGGGACGCTCGGTGATTTGGATATTTGCATTGTGCGCCGGCGGTGGGTAATTGTATCCAAAACCCACGAGAAGTTTTTTGGGGGGGCAATTGAGGGTTCGCGGCGTTGCGACAAGTCCGCCGCGGAGAAGAACCTTGCCCGTTCGTTGCACATAAGATTACTCGCGGCGTCCATCATGGTATCCGGGCGTTGAGACCCGGATAAAGAGTGGATTTGAGTGCTTAGAAGGGTACGATACCCAGCCCCGGAACCATCTGGAAGTGGCGTACATTGGCGGTTGCAACCCGGTAGCCAAGCTCCAGTGCCGTGACGCCGATCAACAGGTCGGAGAGGGCAACGCGGACGCCCTGGGCAGTATTTTCGCCGTCGATCTGACCGGCCCTGAGAGCCACCGGAACCGTTACCGGATGGACCGGCAGAGCGGTCATCAGTTCGTTGAGGAACTGCCTTCTCGTGGCCTTTCTTTGGGGCGTGTTGGCGCGGGCTACTCCGTGCGCAAGTTCGATCAGCGTAACGACCGACATGGCAACATCCTCGCCAGCGGCGCGCAATGCGATTTCGGTCAGGGTTTGCCGGGCGTTCTGGCCTTTGCGTTCTGACGCGATGAGTACGCTGGAGTCGAGGATCAGGCCCACCGGATCAGTCCCATGCCGGAGGATTCAGCGGTTCTCGATGGGCGGCGACTGCCGCTGCAACGTCGCTGGCGAAGTCCTCGTCGACGGTCGCCGAAGAGTCGGCGGGCAACAGGGCGATGCACTCTTCGATGGAACGGTGCGGCGGCGCGGGCGTATGCAGCACGGCGACCGGGTACGCATCGGACTCGATGACGACCTCGGCCCCGGCGCGCACCCGAGCCAGCAGACCGGCGAAGTCGCGGGCAGCGTCAGCTTCCGAGATGTGGATCGTTGCCATGCTCATGATGATACCTCGAATCCAGTCTTCGGGGCGGCCGCCCAGGAAAGCAGGCGGAGGACGGACGGCGATGTGAGCTTGTTTTTTGAAACCTAGCTCTCGCGGGAATCTACCGGGGAGGTCCCGTCTGTGTCCGGGTTTCGATTTCTGTGATGCCGGTGGGGGTTCTTTCCCTCCCACCCAAGCGGAGCTTGGATGGGGCACCCTCATCAAGGCGGAACGAACTTCTGTAAAGCCTAGGCCGGGCCACCCGCCCGGCAAGACAAAGAACCCCTCCAAAGTGCGCCTCAGCTTTGCCCCATCCTCCGCGCCATCTCCGCCGCATACGCCGCGTCGTCCTGCCCCTGCAGCGCCACATACTCCTCGTCCGTCATCGAGCGCCTGAAGTCGAGCACCTGCTGAGCATCGGGCCCCACGACATGCCGCAACTGCCATGTTCCGCTCTCGATGATCTCCACAATCTTCTCCCCCACCAGGTGCGGCCCGCGCTGCAACTCCATCGCCAGCGCTCCCGCAAACAGCTTCTCCATCCTCTTGGTGTGCGGGTAATGCGTAGGCTGCTCCATCTCCTCAAGCCCTCGCGCCATCGACGTGTCGATGATCCCCGGCTCCACAATCGCCACATGCACTCCAAACAGCTTCATCTCCTGCGCCAGCGCCTCGCTCAGACCCTCCAGCGCGAACTTTGATGCGGCATACGGCCCCAGCGGCGAAGTCGCCAGCTTGCCCGCAATTGACGTGATGTTGACGATGCAGCCGCTCCGCCGCTCGCGCATCCCCGCCACCACCGCCTTGATGCACCGCAGCGCCCCAAAGTAGTTCGTCTCCATCACCGCGCGAAACTCGCTCAGCGGCAACTCTTCGATCGACCCGTGCCGCTCAATGCCCGCGTTGTTCACCAGCACATCGATCACGCCTGCCTGCTTCTCAATCTCCGCCATACCCTCGGCTACCGAGCTATCCGAGTCCACATCCATCTTCGACACATGAATTGGCAGCTTCTCGGCCGCAGCCCGCTGCGCCAGCTCCGGCGCCTTCTCCGGGCTCCGCATGGTCGCATACACTGTGTGCCCAGCGCGCGCCAGCACCAGCGCTGTCTCCAACCCGATTCCCTTGCTCGTTCCAGTGATCACAACCTGGGCCATCGACTCTCCTTTGGGTTCCTGGGGATTCATCGCAGTCTACACGGCGTCGCCGCGCCGTAGAATCAAATCATTCGATGCCCGCCCCACCCCAAGCCGCACCAAGCCCAACAGCCGTCCCCCGCAACCACGCCGTCGACACCTATCGCGGCCTGGTCATGTTCCTCATGGCCGCTGAAGTCCTCCGCCTCGCCCAGGTCGCCAAAGCCTTCCCTGGCAATCCCATCTGGCAGACCCTCGCCTTCAATCAGTCTCACGTCCCATGGGTCGGCATGAGCCTTCACGACACCATCCAGCCCGCCTTTACGCTCCTGGTAGGCATCGCCCTTCCCTACTCCGTGCTAAGCCGCCAGCGCCGCGGCCAGTCCTTCCGCCGCATGCTCGCCCACACCATCCTGCGCAGCTTTGTCCTCATCGCCCTCGGCATCACCCTCAACTCCCTGCCCGGCACCACTCCCAACATCGCATTCACCGACACGCTCTCCCAGATCGGCCTCGGATACACCTTCGCCTTCCTCCTCGCCTTCGCCCGCCCGCGCACGCAGTGGATCGCGCTCTTCTCCATCCTCTTTGCCTACTGGCTCGCCTGGGCCCTCTATCCCGCCCCCGGCCCGGGATTCGACTACGCCGCCGTTGGCGTTCCCCCCGAATGGCACGGGCATCTGCTCTCCGGCTTTGCCGCCCACTGGAACAAAAACTCCAACATCGGCCAGGCCTTCGACCTCTGGTTCATGAATCTCTTCCCCCGCCCCCACCGCTTCCTCTTCAACCCCGGCGGCTACCTCACCCTCAGCTTCATCCCCACACTCGGCACGCAAATTATCGGCCTGATAGCCGGCCGCTGGCTTCTCAACTCTGCGCCTGCCGTCCCCATTCGCCGCCTCTCCATCGCGGCCGCACTGCTCATCGCCTGCGGCCTCGCCCTTCACTTCACCGGCGTCTGCCCCATCGTCAAGCGCATCTGGACCCCCTCCTGGACACTCTTCAGCGGCGGCGTCTGCCTGCTCTTCCTGGTCGCCATCTCCTGGCTCGTCGACCTCCGAGGCCATCGCCGCATCGCCTTCCCTCTAATCGTCCTCGGAACCAACTCCATCGCCGCTTACGTCCTCTCCTGGATCATGGATCTCCTCGACGGGGCCGTTTACCACTTCCAACTCTGGCCCTCCGCCTTCAATCTTTTTCCCCCCTCTCTTGAGCCCATCTACGTCGGCAGCCTGACCCTGCTCGTCTACTGGCTTATCCTCTTCACCATGTACAAGAACAAACTCTTCCTCCGTATTTAATTGATCTGTCAACCTGAGCGAAACCTGGCTCGTCTTTTGAACCAAACACAGTCGAAGAACTCGCAGTTGTACTTTCCCTCGAATAGAAAGAACCTCTGAGAATGCGTCTTGTTCCCTGTTCCCTATCCCTTTAGCACCGTACTCACCAGCTCCGACACGCCGTTCCACGCAATCTGCACCCCGATGCAAAGCAGGATGAAAGCAATCACGCGCAAGATCCCATGCGCGGTCGACTGCGAGATCTTTGTCGTGATCTTTGGCGCATACCCATAGCAGAGAAACACTCCTACGCTCAGAACCACCACAGCCGCAAACACCGCTCCATGCTGCAGCAAATTTGCCTTCAGCCCATGCCGCGAAGCCTGCGCGCTCAGGGTCAGCACGGTCACCAGCGTCCCTGGCCCCGACGTCACTGGAAACGTGAATGGATAGAAAACCTTCTTGTTCAGGTTCTCCAGCAGCACCTCGTCCTTCTCGTCACACTCTTCCCGTTTCTGTCGCGTGTTCGCCGATGCATCGCTCTCGTTTAGCGTCTTCCAGCCCATCGCCGCAATCACAAGGCCGCCCGTCACCTGCACAATCGGTAGCGATATCCCGAAAAAGTTCAGGATCGCCGCACCCACAAGCTCAATCGTCCCCAGAAAAACGATGTTGTTCACAGCAATCCGCCGCGCCAGCGATAGATAGACCTTCGGCGGTGCACTCCCCACCAGGCTCATAAACACGAGTGCCGACCCCAACGGATTGATCAGCGGCAGCAGCGCGCTGAACGCCAGCAGAAACCCATTCAAGAAAATCATTCCGCTCTCCACCACTCAAATCTATCTTCGCGCAATTCAGCCAACGGTCAACGATCTCTCATCGCGGCAGTTCGCAATGAAGATCGTTCAGAGAGCGAGGCAGGATGCCCCGGTCCCAAATCAATCGCTAATGCGCCTGGTGATCGGGGACCAGCGGCGCCAGCCGCGCGCTCAGTTGAGGCGCCAGCGTGAGCGAGAACGCCTCGCTTATATGATTGTCGTCGCTGTAGACGATCATCCCATCCTTGATCGGCGGGCACACGGCGCCGTCGCAGAACAAGTCCGTCAGATCGAGAATGTGCACGTGGCTCAAGCCAGACGCAGCATCCTTCTCCGCCTGAAACACCCCTTCATTCAGAGCGCTGGAGCGATAGAGCATGCACGGGTTTTTCTCTGTCGAGTGATGGCGTGCCCACCAAGACGAATCACCATTCAGGCAATCGGGGATATCGACTCCTGGTGTGGGGGTATCCCTAAGCAGAATCGTGGTTATACCGGCGTCATCTAACTTTTTCAGAGTCTTGCGCGAGGCTTCTCGCCAGGTCTCGTTCGGCCCATGAATGCCGGGGACAAATGTCTGCAATTGACGATTGGAGATGACCACGGCAGTTGGATGCAATTCAAGAATCCGTTGCATCGCCGCTGCCCGCCATATGTCGCACTCAGTGTATGCCCGGTTCTGCATTGGGTTGGAAACGGTAATATCGGCAGTCGGGCAGGCAGGTTTGCGAATCAAGTCAATTCGCCAACTGCGTTCGCTGCCCACTGCGGCAAACGCCCCAAACCACATCCTCGCGTGCGAGTCGCCAAACAGCACAACCGTGTACTTTGAATTCGCATCCCCTCCAATACACTCTGCCAGGTCCGATCCAAGAAATCCGACCCCCGGACACGATGTTGTCGCCTTCGTCGGATCTCCCAATGCCGCGAGAATCTTCCCCCCCTGCAAGGAATTAGCCGCCTCCACAGCAGAGTGCTGCCACAGGGCCGCAGTCCCGGCCGTCAATAGCGTCACCAGGCCAACCCCTGCAAGGGTGAGTGCCCGGTGCCGGCCCAGAAAGCGACTGAACCGGATGGGATCCTCGACCAGCACGTGAGTAATCGCGGCCAGCGCAAGCGAACCCAGCACGCAATACAAAATCATGTGAGCGCGCTCGGTAAACGTCAGCACTCCACTCGCCGCCGCAAACACCGCAAAGACCGGCCAATGCCACAGATACCAAACGTATGAAATCCTGCCCAGATACTGCATGAAGCGAAGATCGAGAAACCTGGCCACGCTGAATTGCGGCGTACACCCGTGAAGAATCGCCACGGTTCCCAGCACAGGAATCAGGCCATGCCAACCTCTCCAGCCAATCTGGTCGTGAAGCATCACGGATGCGCCAAGAATCGCTGCAACTCCGAGCCAGCTTAAGAGAGTACGCACAACTTGGGGAATCCGCGCTTCCTGCGGCGCCAGCAGCAGAGAGACGCCTCCGATAGAGAACTCCCAGGCACGCGTGAACGGGCTGAAAAAAGCCAGCGGCGCAATCCTTGTGCTGTACCAGATCGACGCTGCAAAAGACCCCGCCGTAATCACAACCATCAGCGCAAGCAGCCCCTTGCGTGAGCGCAGCCCGCGCATTCCCAGCAGGACAATCGCGGGCCACACCAGGTAGAACTGCTCCTCAACGGCAAGCGACCAGGTGTGAAGAAATGGATTCGTGGCGATGGTTGGCGCAAAATAGTTGGTCGCCTGATGCAGAAACCAGAAGTTGCTGGCGTACAGCGCTACGTAGGTACCCGAGTCACCCAATTTGAACTGCTGAAGCGGAGAAAGGAAGATACTGCACGCCAACAGCGTTGCGAGAAACACCAATGCCGAGGCAGGCAAAAGCCGGCGCGCTCTTCGTGCATAAAAGCCTGCAAACGAAAGCCGGCCCGTCTCTTCGATCTCCCGCAGCAAAAGCCCCGTAATCAGGTATCCGGAAATGACAAAGAAAACATCGACGCCAATAAAACCGCCGCTCATGCGCCGCGGCGACGCATGAAATGCGACAACCAATGCGACCGCAAGCCCGCGAAGGCCTTCAATGTCGGGCCGATAATTTGACGATCGAGTAAGTTGTGTTCCCATTATCAAGAGGCTAACAGTTTATCGAATAGGAAAGCTGCGTATCGTACCCCTCCGGCAGGGCCACGCTCCTCCCATCATAAGAGGTGGCAGCCCGGTATCAAAGAACAAATCCGTCCTCAGATCTCTGAGTCAAACCTGCTCAGCAACTCTCGCGGCCCTACCCCAGCGGTAGCCTCACAGTCGCGCGCGCCCCTTCCCCATCTTCCCGATTCACCAGGGTAATCTCCCCGCCATGCGCTCGCGCAATCTGTTGCGCCAGCGCCAGCCCCACTCCGCTCCCCGCTGGCTTCGTCGTGTAGAAGGGCACAAACAGATTCTCGATATTCGCAATCCCCAGTCCGTGATCCTCAATCGTCACCAGAAGATCCGTCTCTGCTGTTTGCCATGCCGCGCGCACAGGATGCGACCCATTAGCCAGCGAGGCATCCACTGCATTCGCCAGCAGGTTGATGAACATCTGCTCAAGTTGATCCGGGTCGGCATTCATTGCCACCGCAGGTCCCGCATCCAGCTCAACCGGCAGCCGCTGCTCCAGCAGTACAACCCGTTCGAGTAGCGGCCCAAGTTGAATCGTTCTGCGATGGGGTGGCGGCAACTGCGCAAGCAGCCGGTACGACTGCACGAATCGATGCAGCGAATCCGCACGGCTCTCCACCACGCTCAGTCCACGCTTGAAATCGTATAGCTCCGCTTCATCTCCGCCCATCTGATCAACTCGCGCCAGCAGGCTTCCCGCAATCGACTTGATTGGCGCCAGCGAGTTTGAAAGCTCGTGCCCGAGGACCCTGACAAGCCTCTTCCAGGCCGCCTGTTCTTCTTCCTGGAGCGGTACGCTCACATCGTCGAGCAGCAACAGCGTATGCGGTGCGCCATACTGCCGGAACGTCGTTTTCCTCAGCAACCAGCGCGTGGGCTTGTCTCCAAAGGAATGAATGCTCTGGTCTGCGGCCTCCAGCAGATCTGCCAATCCCAGCTCCGTGGCCGAGCGCCCAAAGCAGCGCGCATAGCTCAGCCCCAGCAGCCGGGTTCCCGCGCTGTTCACCAGTTGCAGCAGGTTCTCTCGGTCAAACGCAAACAGCGGCGCATGCATCACCTCGAGAATTCGCCCCAGCAGCGCCGTCGCCTCCAGCGACCGTACACGCTGCCGTTGCAGCAGGTCGGCCAGTGCATTCACCTCCGCCGCCAGTTCCGCAAATGCGTCTTGCGTCCCCGCTCCGCGCGCGCGAAACGAGTAGTCCCCCTCGCGCAAAGACGAAACTACGTTGGAAAGTGTTTGCAATGGTCGAACGAATCCCTCAATCAGCGCCGACGCCACGAGCAGGAGGTAGATCAGCAGGCACAAGGCAAGCAACGTCGCACTCGTAGCGCTCAGCTCCTCCTTCGCCAACAGAAACACACCCGTCGCCAGTGTCGGCAAAGCCAGGAACAGGCAATACAGCCATGCCCGGCGCACAGCCGACCTGAGGCGGCGTCTTTGTCGCTCAGATCCCATACTTTTCAATGCGGCGGTAGAGGGCGGCCCTGCTCAGCCCCAGTGACTCCGAAGCCTGCGAGATGTTCCCATCGCACCGCCGAAGCACCTTCCGAATCAGCGCCGACTCCATCTCGTCGATGCTCATCTCCTCCAGCATTTGCGGCGCAGGGGGCCCCGACGCAATCGCCAGATTCGACGGCTCAATCTCATCTCCCCGGCACAGCAACACCGCGCGTTCCACGGCGTGTTCCAGTTCGCGCACGTTGCCCGGCCAGCCGTACTCCATCATGATCCGCATTGCCGCCGAACTGAATCCCATTACCTGCTTGCGATATCGCGTGCGGTTCCGCCCCAGGAAATGCTCCGCCAGCGGCGCAATGTCTCCACGCCGGTCCCGCAGCGCCGGCAAGTGAATCTCCACAGTATTCAATCGAAACAGCAGGTCTTCGCGAAAATTCCCCGCCTTGGCCTCTTCGTGTAGTTGCGCATTCGTAGCTGACAGGACACGCACATCCACGCGCCGAGTCTGCGACGAGCCCACCCGCTCCAGTTCGCCGGTCTCCAGCACGCGAAGCAGCTTGGCCTGCTGCCGCATCGGTACGTTCGCAATCTCATCCAGAAACAGCGTCCCGCCGTTGGCCAGCTCAAAGCGCCCCACCCGATCTGTGCGGGCATCAGTAAAAGCACCCTTCACGTGCCCAAAAATCTCGCTCTCAAAGGTTCCCTCTGATAGGCCGCCCGCATTCAAAGCCACCAGCGCCATCTTGCTTCTCGGAGACGAAGCATGAAGCAGCTTCGCCACGATCTCTTTGCCCGTCCCGTGCTCCCCGGTGATCAGCACGTTGGCCTCCGAAGGCCCTACTTGTTCAATCAGCTCCAGCACTGCCTGCATCGCGGGCGCGCCCGCCACAAACTCCGGCATCCCGTCCCCGCGCAGCAACCTGTTCTCGAGTTCCAGATTCCTCGCCCGGCGCAGCGCCTGGCGCAACTCCGCGTGCACTCGCACCATGGCAAGCAGCCGCTCGTTTTCCCACGGCTTCTGCAGAAAGTCCCGCGCCCCGCGCTTCATCGACTCCACCGCCAGATCGATGTTGCCCCACGCCGTCATCACGATCACCGGCAATCGCGAGTCGTGCTCCTGAATCCGCGCCAGTAACTCCAGCCCTTCCTGGCCCGACGTGGTGTCGCGTGTGTAATTCAGATCGATCAGCAGCACATCGTAGTCGCGCTCCCCCAGCGCTTCCATCAGCAACCGCGGAGATCGCACGCAGTCTACCGCAATTCCCTGCGGCTTCAGCAGCAGCTCGATTGCCTCAAGAATGTGCGGTTGATCATCTGCAACCAGCACCCGAATTTGCTCTTGCTTCCGTATTTGATCTTCCTTTTGGATGACTTGCCTCCACCTGATTCTACGGCTACGGCGGAACCAGGTTCCGCTCTACCGACTCACCACGCCCAATTTCGCATCATCGATAGATACTCCGGTCCGCTCCAGCGTATCGCCGGTGGCGCGATCGATATCCACCTTCGCCTTCTCGTACGCTGTTTGTGCAGTGTCCAGGGCTTGCTCAGCCTGGGCCAGTGCGTCTTGTGCGGTCAGCGTATCGAAGCCCGATTTCGCTCCCAGAACCTGCTCCTGTTTGGTGATGTCAAAGGTCTTCTGCGCAAGGTCGCGCGCTTTCTGGGCCGCTACAACGTGTGCTTGAGCCTGTTCGAGTGCGAACTTCGAGTTGCGAACGTCGAAGCGTATGCCTTTCTGCTGCTGTTCTGAAGAGATCTGGCTCTGGCGGTACTGCAGCACCGCTCGGAATTGATCGGCTTTGGCCTGACGGTTGCGCAAATTGATCGAAAGCGTCATCCCAACCTGGTATTCCGGCGACGAGTAATTGAATGTGTTCGCCAACATGCTGGGGAACCCCGTGGGCAGATTGGTGCTGCAATCCTGCGTGCTGGGGTTGCACAAGGGGTTCACCGGACCGGCTGTTCCAGCGCCGGCGTAGACGCCATACATGTTGAGAGTCGGCAGGAGCTCGCTGTTGATGTCCTTGAGAGATTGCTTTTGAACTTCGGCCGTCATCTTGTAGATGGCAACCTCCGGCCGCTTCTTCTCCGCATCCGAAATAAGGTCGTCCATTGATTTGTCGGCATTCGGGTCGGCCTCCCCATGCAGGTCGAGCGGTATCACTGGCATCTCGTCGATCGTTGGATCATCGACCTTGGTGAGCGCGTTCTTCATCAGCAGCTCGTTCAGTCTCAGGCTGGCGCGCGCCACTGTCAGGTTGCCTTCCGCGGTGGCCACGGCAGACTCATCCGTCATCACCTGCATGGCGGGGATCGCTTGCAGCTTCAGCTGCTTCTGATCGTCGGAGAGATTCTTGTTCGCGAAACCGAGTGATTGTTCGCTGATCCGCTCACTGTCGAAGGCATTCACAAGGTCCCAGTAGATATTCTCCACCTGCGTTACAGTGGCGATCACCTGCGCCTTGAATGCGAGGTCTGTAATCTGCGAGTTGCGCTTGGCAATGCGGATGTAGCGCTCGTTGGTAGCCACCCCGAACCCGTACAGAAGCGGCTGCGAGATTTGCACCTGGAAATTGGAATACAGCTCGGGGTTGATCAGGTTGTAAGGCGAGTTGCTGGCGACACGATTGCCGAGATAGCTGACCGATAGGTTGGTGCCGATGGGGAATGACTGCGAGTAGTTCGACAGGACCTCGATCGTGTTGTTCTTCAATGTCGGCACGCCCGTCGTGATCTCGTTCGCCTCTTGCACAGTAGTGTGATCGACGTAGCCCCTGAAAGTCAGGTAAGGATCGAACGACGAAACGCTGGTACCGGCGCCGAGTGTCGAGGTAACAATGCCGCCCGCGCCGGCAGAGAATCCGGATCCCGACGAGCCGCCTCCACCGCCAGTAGATGCCCCAAAGCCGCCCTGTGTCCCCTGGGAGATCGCGGTGTTCACGCCATTCGCTGGGCTGCCTGCCTTGGTGCGCAGGATATCCGTCTGAGCGATGGGAAAGTTATAGCGGAAATATGCCAGATCGAGGTTATTCTCAATGGCCACTGCAATCGCGTCATGCAGTGAGATGTAGATCTTGCCATCGCGGATGAGGTTCTCCAGGCGCGGCGAGTTGCTCAGGTCCAATTCAGGCGCGGTGCTGGGTATATACGGTGCGAGCGGGTTGCGCGAGTGGGGCATCGGCACGTGAAAAGGTTGCGGCGGAGCAAACAGCGGCTGCGGCGTCTGCTGCAACTGCTTGATCTGCTGCGCCAGGGTCGGCTGCGACGCCGCGGCCCCGCCGCTCGAAGCAGGCGATGGCGCATCCGGTGCCGTCTGCGTGGCTCCCGATACCGAACTCGCTGCAGCCTGCGCTTGCGTCGCGCCTTGCTGGGGAGCCGGCGTGGCTTGCTGAGTCGCCGGTTCCGACGCAAATGCTAGATTTACCTGCATCAGTAGTATCGCGGCTCCCGCCTGCACTTTCCTTACGAACTTTCCATCCTGCTGCTTCACTTGGCGCCAACCTCCGTGCTCATCGGTTCCACCCGCTCATCCCGCGTCATCCACCCATCCCGCAACTCCAGGATGCGCTTCCCATACCGCGCGTTTTCTTCCGAATGTGTCACTTGCACAATCGTCGTTCCCTGCTTGTTAAGCTGCTTGAAAAGTTCCATGATCTCCCGTGCCTGCGTCGAGTGAAGATTGCCCGTCGGCTCATCAGCCAGCAGCAACCGCGGCGCATGAACTACCGCCCGCGCAATCCCCACCAGTTGCTGTTGCCCGCCCGAAAGCTGATTCGGATACAAATCCTTCTTCGCGACAATCTGAAATCTGTCTAGAATGTCAGCAACCATCCCAGCCCGCTCCTTCGCCGGAAGATTCTTGTACGACAGCGGCAGGTCGATGTTCTCGGCCACCGTCAGGTCGTCCAATAGGTGATAACTCTGGAAGACCATGCCAATCCGCTGCCGCGCAAGATCTGCCCGCTGCTTGCGGTTCAGCTTGTGTACCGCCGCTTCATCAAACCAGTACTCGCCCGCCCATCCATCGTCCAACAGCGCAAGCACATTCAGCAGCGACGACTTCCCCGCCCCCGATGGTCCCATCACGGTCACAAACTCACCTTCTTCGATCGTGAGCGCAATCTTGCGCAGCACCCACGTCTCCGTGTGCCCTGTCTTATAACTGCGATCAACGCCCTTCAAATCAATCATCTTGCCACTCCGATCTATTTCGTTGCACTTCAATTCCGGCTACTCCGTTCGAAGAGCTTCCATAGGTTCAATCGACGCTGCGCGCCGCGCCGGAATGAACCCTGCTGTAATTCCGCAAATCACAAGTATCAAGGGTGCGCCTGCAAGCGCCATCCAGTCGTATCTCCCCACTCCAAACAACATGCTCTCCATCAACTTTCCTGCATAGAGCGCCGCCGGGATTCCGATCACCAGCCCGATGAGAACCTGGAACAGCGCCGCGCGCATCACTGTTTTGATCACACTCCCCCGCGTAGCGCCCAGCGCCATTCGAATACCAATCTCGCTGCCACGCCGCGCAACAAAGTACGACATCACGCCATAGAGACCAACTGAGGCAAGAATCAGCGATAGAACGCCAAACAGAGTTGTAAGCTGCGCGATCAAGCGATCCTCAATGAACAGGCCGTCCGCTTGCGATCGAAACGAGCGAAGATCCATGACCGTCAGATTCGGATCGATCCCGGCCAGCGTCTGGCGAATCAGCGCATCCGCATTCGCCGGCTTCGCTTTGAATGACAGAATCATCGCGCCGGGGAACATCGAGCTCTTCTCCCCCGCGATCATCTCCGGTTCCTTATACGCGGCGTAGTACTGGGTCATCGGACGGAAGTACTCCGGCTGCACAACGTCGCGCGGGTTCTCCATTTTGAAATCGGCAAATACGCCTACAATCTCCCACGCCCCTGAATACTCAGGATGATCGATACCAAAATGCTGGCCAATCGGATCGACATTGGGAAAATACTTCTTCACAAATGTCTGATTCACGATCGCCACCTGCGGCGATGTTGCTGTGTCCTGTGCTGTAATGCCGCGGCCGCGCACAATCGGCACTCCAATCGAGTCGAGAAATTGCGCGTTCACACGGTCCCATCGGGACCCGCAGTGATCGCCTGCCTTTGGAGCTCCATGACCTTGCTGAATTACGCATTCGCCCCAGCCGCCGCCCTCGAGCGGACTGTAGATGGCCAGGCCAACCTTCGCAACGCCAGGAAGCGCTGAGAATCGCTCTTCAATCTGGCGGCTGAGCGGCATTACACGCTCAGCCGTATAGCCCGCACCCGCCGGATCGAAATGGACGACGTAACGATTCGCCGTCGCGAGCCCGAGATTCTGGTTTTGCAGGTTGATGAGCGATTTGGTCATCAGGACGGACCCCGCCAACAACACAAGAGAGAGCGCCACCTGCAGGATCACGAGTGCTCGTTGCGGAATCGAAGACCGATCGCGCGTGCCTCGTCCGGCTCCTCTTAGCGCCTCGGCTGGCTGCGTATGCGACGAGAGCCAGGCGGGAGCCGCGCCAAACAGCACTCCGGTAATCAACGAAATCAAAAAAGCAAAGCCTAGTATTTGCAGCGAAGGCCTGGCAGAGATTGGCATATTCCGAGCGTTGGGAAACGCGAGCGCCAGCATGAAACGCGAACTCACGTATGCCACCCCAAGACCTGCAATCCCGCCAAGAACGCTCAACAGCACGCTTTCCGTCAGTACCTGGCGCATCACTCGCTGCCTGGCCGCGCCAAGCGCCATCCTTACCGCGATCTCTCCACGCCGGCCCGTGGTGCGCGCCAGCGTCAGGTTCGCTATATTTGCGCATGCAATCAACAGCACAACAGACGACAGGATCATCAGCATCTTGATGCCCATTCCCGCCTGCTGCTGCAGGTTTTGAATGCCTCCGCCCCCGGGAGAAAGCACAACATGCATCTTGGGAATCAGCGCTCCACCGCCGTTGGCCGTGTAGGAAGAACTTGCCGAGAGCCACTGGCGCAGCGTTGCCGAAATCTTCGCCTGGAGCGCGGCAATGTTCGTCCCTGGACGCACCCTGCCGATCGGGTAAAGCCAATGAGAGTCCGCATGATGAAGGAACGCGCCGTCAGCATGAACCAGCGGCTCGGTCTGCAGCGGCATCCAGAAATCAGGGGGCGTGTCGGTCACTCGATCGCCAAAGAAACCCGGTGGTGCGATCCCGGCAACCGTGAACGGCTTGGCCTGAATGTAAATCGTTGACCCCACGATCGTGGGATCACCTGCATAATCGCCATGCCACGTGTCATAGCTGAGCACGACCGTTGGCGATGCACTTGGAGTGTCGTCGTTGTCCGTAAATACACGGCCCTCCGATGCGCCGATCCCGAGTGTGGAAAAGTAGTTACCAGACACAAACTCGCCGTGGAGAGCCTTAGGCAAAGCATCGCCGCGCCGCACCGCCCATTGACCATTCCAAGACTGCACTGCGGCAAGTTGCTCAAACTCCGGTGTGTTGGCGCGAAGATATTTGTATAGATCGTAGGAAAAAATGGTGAAGTCGCCTGTTTCGCTTGAGTTACCCGGAAATCCGCCATCTACGCAGCATTCATCGTTGTCGCCGATCCGATAAAGCTGAGCGGGGTCCCCCACCGGCAACGTCCGCAACAGTATCCCGTGCACCAGCGTAAAGATTGCCGTATTCGCGCCAATCCCCAGCGCAAGCGTAATCACCACCGTCAGCGCAAATCCCGGCGACTTGCGTAGCTGACGCAGCGCATATCGAACGTCCTGGATCAAAGAATTCATCTTGAAACTCCTCCGTGGGGAACATCCATCATCTTCAATTACTCGGTTCTCAATGCTTGCATGGGTTCAACAGCAGCGGCCCGTCGCGCGGGAATCCAGCTTGCGAACATGGACGCGCCGAGCAAAATGAGCGACACGCAGACGATTGCTCCGTAATCCACCGTCCCAACGCCGTAGACTGCGCTGTGTAACGCGCGCCCGATGAAAAATGCCCCGATCAGGCCAATGCCTAAACCGATGGCTGCAAGCACCAGCGCCTCCTTGAGCACGAGATTCACCACGTTGCTTCGGCTCGCTCCCAAGGCCATGCGCAGGCCGATTTCATGTTCGCGCTGCGCCACCGTGAAGGACATCACACCGTAAATGCCCACTGCGGCAAGTAGCAGAGCGATCAGCGCAAAGCAGCCCATCAACGTCATGATGAAGCGATCGCTGCCCAGATTCCGGTGCTTCACTTCATCGAGCGTGCGCGGCTCGGCGAGAGCGATTTGCGGATCGACAGAATGCACTGCGGCGGCAATGCTGCGCATCATCGTCGCAGGGTCGCCCGTAGTATGGACACCGATGCTGGCGCTGGGCCACGGAATCTGTGCAAATGGAATCACCATCTCCGGGAAGTCGTCGCGAAATCCACCCGCGCGTACGTTGTTGAAGACGCCCACCACCTGCCAAGTGATGTAAGGCCCGAGCTTGGTCACGCCTGGAATGAGTTCCTCAACATTGATCCGTTGCTGCAGCGGATCCTTTCCGGCAAAGAACTTGTCGGCGAATTTTTTGTTGACCATCACCACGCGGACCGAAGCCGCGGTGTCCTGGTCGTTGAATACCCGGCCCCGAAGAACTGGAATGCTGTAGGTCTTGAAAAACTCTGGCGTCACCATATCAAAGCCCGCGCCGGGCCGCTGCGACGGATCTGCAAAATCGGGCTGTCCGGCAATCGTAAAAGGCATGCCGAAAGCTGTGCCCTCAAGCGGAAGTCCAACCGACACGGCTGCGTCTTCTACGCCGGGAACCGCCTTGATGCTCGAAATCATTTGTTGGTAATACGCATTGATTCTTGCTGGATCTTTCGGCCGTGAGTCAGGAACAGGCAAAAAGAATGTCTGAATGTTCGTCGTGCTTACCCCGAGGTCGACCTGCGTCAAATTCCAGAAGCTGTGAATCGCCAGCCCTGCGCCGGTGAGCAGCGAGAGTGCCAGCGCAAATTCGCCGATCACCAGTATTCGGCGTATCCGTTGACGGCTGGCTCCCGTGCCCGATCGTCCGCCTTCCTTCAGTGCCTCAGCCGGATCGACGCGCGTCGCAATCCATGCGGGCGCACAGCCAAACAGCAAGCCGGAAAGCGTAGAAGCCGCCAGCGTAAAGAGAAGGATGGGAAGGTTCAGTGAGAGGTCAGCTTCCGACGGCAACGTGTTCGGCGGCATGATGGCCTGAATCCCGCGCAACAGCGCCCATCCGAGCCCGACCCCAAGCCCGCCGCCAAAGATCGCAAGAACCAGGTTCTCCGTCAGAAACTGCGCGAAGATCGTCTTGCGCGAGGCGCCCAGAGCTGCCCGAACGGCCACTTCCTTCTGCCGCGTCGTGCCCTTGGCCAGCAACAAGTTGGCAATGTTCACGCACGCAATCAGCAACACAAACCCCACAGCGCCAAGCAGAATCCACAACATGTTGATCTCTTCCTTGGGCAGGAAGTCGTTGTGGAGCAGCTCAACCGTTGCGCCCCAGCCCTTGTTGCTCTTAGGATTTGCCTGCGCAATGTTGGCCGTCACCGCATCCATATTGGCCTGCGCCTGTTGCAATGTGACGCCGGGCTTGAGGCGGGCCATGGCGACGAGCCAATGAAAGTCGTGGTTCAGTTGCTCAGGTTTGAAGGCCAGCGGCACAACCAGCCAGTTATCCAGCCGGTCTGGCTGCCCCGCAGCAAGCACGCCTACAACCGTGTACGCAGTTCCGTCCAGTTGCACTGTCTTACCAACAATGTTCGGATCGGAGCCGAGACGCCTCCACATCTTGTTCATCAGAATCACTTCGTGGTCCTTGCCGAGCGTTCCTTCTTCCGGCAGAAAATCGCGACCATATAAGAACTGATTCCCCATCATTCGATACAGGCCAGGCGTAGTGAACTGGCCCTGGATGTATTCGGGCTGCTCTTTGGTCGCAAGGTTGAAGTTGCCGCCATTGAACGCACAAATGTCCTGGAACACCGTGTTCTGATTCTTCCAGTCGACAAAGTCCTGCGCGGCGATGCTGTTGCGGCCGCCCTGAATCTTCGACCAGACCATCACCAGTTGATCGGGTTGCGGATACGGCATCGGCGCGAGCAGAGTCGCGTAAACCACGGTGAAGATCGCCGTTGTGGCGCCGATCCCGAGCGCGAGCGTCAGGATGGCGGTGACGGTGAAGCCGGTTGATTTGCGAAGCTGCCGCAGTGCGTATCGAAGGTCATGTCCGATCATCGAGGCTCTCCTTATTCAGTTCTAAGAGCTTGCATTGGCTCAACGGATGCTGCCCGGCGAGCAGGCAGCGCAGCAGCGAGAGAGACTGCAAAACCCGTGACCAGGGCCGCAGCAGCCAGTGAAACCGGATCGAAAGTGGACACTCCGTAAAGCTGGCTCTTGAACAGGCGCGCCAATGCAACAACCGCAGGCAAGGCGACCACTACGGCGATTGCAGCGATAATCGCCATCTCGCGGACTACGAGCAGAACGATGCCGGTGCGCTGCGAGCCGAGCGCCAGCCGCACTCCGATCTCGCGCGTCCGCTGCTCGATGGAGTAGGCCAGCACCCCATACAAACCGACCGCCGCCAGCAGCAGCGCGAGAGCCGAAAAGCCGATGGCCAAATAGGCCAGGGCCCGCTCGTCCCCCGCGATGCGGCTGACCTGCTCGTCCATAGTGCGCAGGCCATCCACAACAAGCGTGGGATCCAGTTGGTGCATCGCCCCGCGAATCGCGGGTTCAATCGCCTCGGGGGCTTGAGCGGTCCGCAGATAGACGGCGACTCTGCCTGGATGCCACGCTTGAAGGTAGGGCCGATAGACTGCGCCGCCGAGTTCCGTGCGCAGGTCGGTGTGCCGAATGTTGCCGACGACACCGACAATGGTGGTATCGAATTTCACATCGTTGCCTTCGCCTTCAGCGATCGTACGGCCGACTGCGCTCTGCGGGGAACCGAAGAAACGCTTGGCGAAGGCCAGACTGACGATGGCGACTTTGGGCTGTCCCTTCGCGTCCGCAGGAGTAAACTCCCTGCCCACCAGAACCGGTTGACGCAATGTAGCGAAGTACCCTGGCGTGACGTGCGCCTGCTCGAAGTCCATATTCTCTTCTTCCCCAGCCTTGTAGCCTTGCACTGAGAAGTTGGAGACACTTGAGTTGCCAGAGAGCTCAGGGTCACTGGTTGCCGCCACTGAAGTAGCGCCGGGGATGCGCTGAAGGGCCTCGATCGCACTGCTCACAATCTGCGGCGTGCGGTCTTCGCCATAGCCCGAGCTCGTGGGATCGAGTTCGAATGTGGCGATGTTCGAGGTCCCGAACCCGACCGGTTGATGGCGGAGATTGTCGAGCGTTCTCACGAAGAGTCCTGCGCCGCCAAGCAGCAACACGCTCAGAGTAATCTGCACGCCAACAGCGATCTTGCGGAACAGTTGCGAATTTGTCGACGCGGTTCCCGCATTCTGCCGCAGAGCGCTGGCCAGATCGGGCCGCAAAAAGTGAAACACCGGAGCGATGCTGAACAGCAGGCTCGCTACCAACGAAACCGCAAGGGTAAACAGAAGAATGCGCCCATCGAGCGAGGTCGAGTAAGGCTCCTGACCAGGGTCGGCGCTGGTCATCAGCCGTACCAGCGTCGCTGTGACCACGGGCGCCAACGCTAGACCCACAGCAGCTCCGGCCAAGCCCAGCAAACCGCCTTCAACCATCAGTTGCGAGATGATTCGGCTCCGTCTTGCTCCCAGGGCATACCGCATTGACATTTCGCGCGCACGGCCCGCGGCGCGCAGCAGCAGCAGCGTAGCCACGTTGATGGCGCATAGAGCGACCAGCAACCCTGCCATGCTCATCAAAATGACGAGCGGCTTTTCAAGATCGATGCGGCCGGGATTGAACCCCTTCGAGTCGTCGACAACATGGAGGCTCGATTTGTCGATGAAGCTCTTCCTGAACCGTTCCGACGTCGACTTGTACAGAGCGAATTCATTAACCCGGAGCGAATGCCACAGCGGCCCCAGGCTGGCCTGAGCTTGTGTTGCGGAAACACCCGGCTTGAGTCGCGCAACCAGTGTCAGCCAGACCGATGCATGATTGGTCAAGTTACGGTTGGGCGTCATCCACGGGATCGCGATATCAACCATGCTCATCGGGATAAACACGCCCGGCTTGTAGCCGCCAATCACGGAGTCGAAGTTCTGCGGCGCCACGCCGAGAATGGTGAAGGTGTGCCCATTGATGAGAACGGTCTGGCCTACGACGTTCGGCGACGCGCCAAAGCGCGTCTTCCAATAGCCGTAGCTCAGAACCAATACAGAATTGGCATTCTTGGCCGTGTCGTCTTGCGGAGTAAGCAACTGGCCCAGCGCCGGCCTGAGGCCGAGCATCTGAAAGTAGTTGCCGGTGACGACTTCTGCGTCTTGACTCTCCGCCTGGTTATGCCACGAGATGCCCACCTGCGTCTTGTCGGCCGCAAGCATGCCGCTGAATACCTGGTTCTGATCGCGCAGGTCCTTGTACATCGGGTACGAGAAGTAGGGGTGACTGTCTGGGGTGTTACCGCCGAAGCTGCTCATGGACCCGGAGAAGCCGCCGCTCCAATCGAAGCGAACCAGTTCCTTCGGCCGCTCAACAGGCAGCATGCGCAGCAGCGCCTGATCGAAAAGTGTGAACACAGCCGTATTCGCGCCAATGCCAAGCGCAAGCGTAACAATCACAGTGATCGTAAATGCCGGCGACTTGCGCAACTGGCGCAGCGCGTAGCGAACATCCTGAATTAGAGAATTCATCGGCACTCCCTCCAGAGGCAAGGCCTCCGGACGGTTTCGTCTGCATCAATTGGAAAGGGCCTGCGCCGCGGCGCACGAATCAAGCAGAGACTTGTGCCTCCACTTCCCTATGCCTCTACTTCTTCTGTCAGCTTCTTCAGCTCATCCTCCGACACAACCTTTCCGTCGAAAAGGTGCACCTCGCGCTCGGCATGCTTGGCAAATCGCGGATCGTGCGTCACCATGCAGATCGTCGAACCCTCCCGATGCAGATCGGCAAGCAGGTGCATCACTGCCTCGCCGTTCTTTGAATCGAGATTGCCCGTCGGCTCGTCGGCCAGCAGGATCGAAGGCGAACCCGCCAGCGCTCGCGCTACGGCCACGCGCTGTTGTTGCCCGCCGGAAAGCTGCGCCGGATAATGCCGCATCCGGTGCGCCATGTTCACGCGCTCCAGCGCTTCCTTCACCCTCCGCTTGCGCTCGGCTGAAGGCATGCCCGCTCGATACGTCAGCGGAAGCTCCACATTCTCTTCCACCGTCAGGTCGCCGATCAGGTTGAAGCTTTGAAAGATGAATCCGATTTCCTGGTTGCGGATCCGCGAGCGATCGCTGAAGCTAAGGTTCTCAACCGGCTTGTCGTTCAGCAGGTACTTGCCTCCGGTTGGCGTGTCCAGCAGCCCAAGAATCGAAAGCAGCGTCGACTTCCCGCAGCCCGAAGGCCCAGACATCGCCACGTACTCGCCCCGGTTGATCGTCAAGTGAATGCCCGAAAGTGCGTGCGTCTCTACTTCGTCTGTGTAGAAGACCTTGGTTAAGTCTTGAATCTCAATCAACGTGTCCCTGGATGCCATCGTCTGCCCCTCTCCGATTTTGTTTTCGTCGTCCGTCGTCCTTGTTCGCAGCTGATCCCTGTTTCTATTCCCTGTTCCCTAACCACTAATCCCTAACCACTAGCCACTGCCCTTCTCAATGCGCCGTCACCGCTGGGTCCAGCCGGATGCGATCGAATGCGTCTTCTCTCGACATGTCTGACAGAATCACCATGTCACCCTCTTTCAATCCCTCCAGCACCTGGATGTAGTTCACCGATGCTCGTCCAACCTTTACAGGAACGCGCACGGCGCCCTTGCCGTCCGGATCGATCTTGAACAGGCTCAGCGTCGAGTTTTCATTCCCCAGAGCGGGCCGGCCAACGTAAAGCACATCTGCCATCCGCTCCAGGTCAATCGTTCCCTCCACGCTCAGGTTCGGCACCGCGCCCGCAGGCAACGGCCCATCCAGTGCTACGTCAACCGTGCGCGTTCCGTTCACTACCGATGGATCGATGCGCGTCACATGTCCCGGAATCACACCGTTGTGCGTGTCAATCGAGGCTGGCTGGCCGATCTGAATATCACGCGCCTGCGTCTCGGCAATCTGCAGCGCCGCCTTAAGCTTGTCGAGCTGAATCACTTCCGCCACCGATGTCCCAGCCGTCACGTGTTGGCCCACCTGTAACGGCGTCGGAAGCGCTGCCACCGCTCCCGAGATCCCCGCCCTCACCTCGAGCGCTGCCGACTGCTTCTGATAGAGATCCACCAGCGCCTTCGCCTGGTCGATCTTCGTCTGCGCCGATTGCATCTGCACTACGATTGCCTTTTGGTTCACGGTCAACTGCTGCTGGCTCAAGTCGTGCTGTGCAGCCAGTTGATCCGCCGTGTTCTTGCTCTTGTTGTATGCAAGACCCGAAATCACACCCAGGTCATAGAGCGCCTTGTCGGTCTGCGCCTGCAACTGGTCCTGTGTGTAGTCGGAGTTCACCGCCGCCGCCGCGGTCTTCTTGTCCATCAATGAGCTATCGAGCGTCGCCTGCAGGCTTTTGTAATCGGCCTCGGCACCCTTAAGCGCAAGTTGGGCCGTCAGCAACTCCTGCTGCAACTGCGGATCGGTGAGATCCATGAGGATCGTGTCCGGAGTCACCTTCGCCCCCGGCAACACGCGAATACGCACCACCGTCGCATCCGTCTGCGCAGGAATCAGCTCAATCGAGTCTTCCCGCGGCACCAGGCTTCCCGTCGAACCGCGCACCTGCCTCACCATCGGCCCGCGCTTCACCGTGTCCGGCCAAACCGCCGATCCATCCACCGTCGGCGCAGCCGGCTTGAGTCGATAGACTCCAAACATCGCCGCCGCTGCTGCCACAACAACCACGGCGCCGATGATGATCATTCGGCGCCTGCGCTTCCTCGCTAAATCCGGGCGTGCAATATCCATAACACAATGTACTTTGCACTTCGCTGACCAAAGTGCCCCGCGATTCCCTCGTTGAAAGAAAAGGAGTTATCCCCCCTCCGCCCCCGCCCTCGAATCCATGGGATTGACCGCCTGAGTACGCCAGTGTCCGAATCCGAACACCACCAGCACCGGTGCGCAGACGCCGGCCCTCTATCACCAGGCAGCGGTTCAGCAAACTGGGAGGCACTTTTGCGAGACCTTCAACGCCTGCGAATCCTGCGCAGAAACAAAGCACGCACCGCACCACGCCAGGATGCGAAACTGGCCGTCGTTGGTCGTGGAGATCAACTTCAGCTCTCGTCCAGCCCAACGCGGGAATCTGAGGTGACCTATGTACTTCACGCTGTCAACCCGCGAACAGATGCAGTCCTCCAAGACTGGACAGCGCCAGTTGGAACTTTGGGCCTCGAAGGATGGAATCTTCGCAGTCCGCGGGGTCCGAAAGCAATGCGGCGAAGCTGGGCGAAGCCTGAAGAAGAGGTGCCTGTAAGTGCTTGATTTTATGGTGGACGCGGTAGGAATCGAACCTACAACCTGTCGGTTAAGAGCCGAATGCTCTGCCAGTTGAGCTACGCGTCCATGCAGGAAAATGCCAATGGAGGGAGGGTCCGCTCCAAAACAACCCCAGCCGTTTGGCGGGATTATCTCGATCGACCCTTGAAAAATATAACACAGTCTGCCGGTCGACTCCAGCGCGATTCACCCTGCGGCACCAGCCCTGATCGTCCGCTCCCGCGCTCTAGAACGTGAACGCCAGTCCACCGCTCACGCCACGCTGATCCTGGGCCAGCACCACAACCGAACCATCGCTCAGCAGGTATGGTTGATACCCCTGCGCCAGAAGATTCCGCAAATCGAGCAGCGCCTCAAATCCAGTCTGCCCTTCGCGCCGCCCGTCATGTCCCAGGTGGATAGCCTGCCGCACATGCAGATTCAAATACGGCTCAGCTGCATTCGCCGCAAACGCTGCCACCGGCGTCAGCGTCTCTGCCGGCTGCCACCGGTAGCTCGCCCGCCATCGTGTGCCCGTGCCCTCGATCGTCCCCGAAAGCGAAATCGAATACGCCTGCGCCCGCTTCGACCGAACCGATGCCAGCAATTGCGCAATTTGAACAGCAGGCAATGTCGTTCTTGGCGCCACCGCCAGAGCATCGCCGTTCATATAGCCCAGCTTGAGCAGATCCCCGCCCGGCAGTCGTGTATCAAACGCCGCCATCACCCCGGTTGTCGAATATCCCGGCGCCGCCAAATGAAGTATGCCGCTCGTCGGATCGTAAATCCACTCAGCGGCCGTCGTGCCCGCGTCACCTCGAAGCGCTTCCCCACTGCCAGTTGCCTCAATCACCGGATTGTCCATCACGTCAGAGAAGAACAGCACCGACACCCCGGTTCGGTCTGTCTGCCGCTCCCAGCCAATCTCCTGGTGCAGGCCATGCTCCAGCGTCAGCCGTCCCTGCCGCACTCCAACTGCTGGCAGATAGGTACCGGCTTGCGAGTCCGCTCCGCCCGTCAGCCCAGGCACCACCGTCGCCAGGCGATAGCGAATCGATTGGTCGCCCTGGCGCCACGCAACCTGCGCAAACGGAAGCGCCGCCACCACGGTGTTCGGCGTATTCGTCGTGAACCGCGCCATCACCGCCGTTGATCCCGCCTCGGCCTCAAGTGTGTCCCCAAACCGCATCGTTTCCCACGTCCGCACCCCGGCTTCGTCCAACCCGTCGCTGCCGCCCGCTTCCATCTCTGGATGAATCGATACCGCCGCCACTGACTGCACTGAGCCTGCATATCCCAGGTCTTGCCGGAACCCCAGCATCGACTCCATCCCCGCCGCGCTATCCGGCGAAAAGTCCACCCGCGCAAGCAACTCTCGGCTGTTCGACGGAGTATCTTCCACCGTCGCCGAGATCCGCTCCCCGCTCTCGCCGAATGTCCCCTCCTGCCCGGTCGCTATCAGGCGTGCCTTCAGCTTCGGAGCGGCCCCTGAACCGTCCTGCACCACCACCAGCGGACCATCTTCGAGCCAGCGAAGAAGCGGCCGGTTCGCCGGAGAACACAGCGTGAACTTCCAGTCATCCTGTTGTGCGTTGTTTGACCGCGGCTCTGAGGGAAGCCACTGCATCACCTCGTACAGGCTGTTCAGCGTCAGGTTCACCACCGTCCGCGTCCTCACTCGCACGTCCTCACGCAACGACGGAAGAAACGATTGCCCCATCGCCTTGAGCGCGTACTGCCCCGGCGCAACTGAGGCGATCGTGAACATTCCCTTGTTGTCGGTGTAAACGCTCGCGATCACGGTCAGGTCCGGCCGCAAAAGCTGCACCGTCGCCCCAACCTGCGGCACGCCCGCTGAGTCGCGCACTGAACCCGTCACTGTCCCTGGCGCAGCCAGGGCCGCAGAACTGCTCAATGCCAGCAGCACTGCGATCAACCCGACATGGAGCCTGCGTATATTCACTCGATGTGACCCGCCGGCGTCCCTGGCTCAAAGATTGCGTCGTAACCTTGCGCAGGTCCCTGACCCCCATCAGAATCCAGGGTCAGAAATGCCTTGCGCGGGGGGATACCCCTATTCGACGACAAATGGTGCCGATTGCGCAATCTCTTGTTTTGAAATTGTGTCATTTACCTTAATCGTCACCTTGTATTTTCCCGGCTGCAAACCCGCCATCGGTAGAGTTTTCTCCACCGTCAACTGGTCGCTGTGTGCGCCAAGATCTTTCGAATCAACCTGTTTCTCAAATACCACGTTGTTCGTCGCCGTATCCACTATCTGATAGGTAACCGTCGCCTGGTTGCTCTTGGTCGCTTCGTCGATCCCCAGGTTATACACCTGCATCCAGAAGTTCAGTTGCTGGTTCCGCCTGAAGTTCACCGGCGTCGCCTTGTTCGCTGCCACGCGCGGGCAAATATGCGTATTCCCGATCACGCATGCGCCCGTTCCCAGGTCGTGCGAAGATACCGTGTTCATCTCGTCGCCCAGAATCAGCGACGAGGTCGCAAGCTTCTCATCATGGAAAGACGGCACCTCAAGGCTGCTGCCGTAAAGCCCCACATGATCCGGGTTGTTTACGTCCTTGATCGCGATGTCCAGGCGATACAGCCCCGGCATCAGCGGCAGCGCCTTCCAGTAGACCTTTTTAAGGTCCAGGGTCTTTTCCAGCAGCTCCGCCGGTTGCTCCACCTGCACCGTGTCTTCCTGGCTCTGCACTGTCTTGTGCGTGAGCGTGGTCACCTTGATCAAAACGTTCACCACGCTCTTTGACACGCCGTCCTTGGTCACAAACGTCATGTCCCGGTTCTTCAGTTGCACCGTGACGGGCACAAGCACCGTATTGTCTGTCACCTTTACAAAATCCGTGCGCACATCGAACGGAAATACCGGACCGCTCAGCAGCTTGTGCTCGGAAATAAAGGCATCCAGGTCCGAGAACTTGATCGGCGGAGGCGCAAACAGCTTGGCTGCCATCTCAATTCGGTCAAACTCCTTAGACTCTTCGCCCGAGGAGTTCGGCCCTTTGCCAAGCGACTCGAAGTTGCCGCCCTTGAATCGGTCGGCCTTCTTTGCCATGCCCATCTCTTCCCACTGTGTCAGGCCCGCATTCGGCACCATCTTCAGCGCGTCTTTCTCTCCGCGGTCCATCGTGTAGTGGTAGTCGCCGCACTGGCACGTGTCCACAAACTCCAGATCGATGTTCTCTCCGATTCCCTCAAGGAAGCGGTAGTGCCACACCTCAAATGGGAACGTCGCCGTCGTGCCGCCGCCCTCGTTGATGGGCCGGTTATACGCCCCGCCTGAAGGATGCGAGTCGATCGAATCCGGCTTGCCAAATGAAATATAGATGTGCCCGCGGTCCGTCTTCCATCCCGGCTTGCCTGCCGCGAAATGCTCGTTCGCGTACGCGATGCGCCGATAGTGCTCTTCGCGGAATTCATTCTCCGGCGAATCGGGATTCGGATTCCGCCGCAGCCAGAACTGCTCAATGAACGCGTCCCGCTCTTCGTCGTTCGAAAGGCTCTTGAACGCCTTGGTCTCCTCGTCTGTGATAATCCACACCACGTCCTGGTTCAGCCACGTCTTGTAGGCCCCCTTCAACTCCTGCTTCAAGGCCCTTTGCGCCGCAAACTGATCCTTGTCCGAGCGCTGACGTTTGCGCGGATCATAGTCCGGGTCCTGACTGGAAGGTTGTGTGTTGGGCGGCTGCGCCTGTGCCGGTGCCGACGCTGCCGACGGGTTCACAGACTGGCTGGAGGGTTCCTGGGACTTGAGCCGGTGTGCGGGGACCGAAATCAGTGCGAAACTGAGTGCTGCCAATAGAATCGTGCGGTGCTTCTGCATCATTGCCTTCAAACTCCTGCGATCCCTTATTTTACGGGTCCAGATTGGGCCGGGCAAGGTTCCTTCAAGGTTAGGCTGCCTGTTGGACGCATACTCGCCACCCGAAGTGAGCCGCAGATCAGCTATTCGCCCCAGAATCCGCCCGTTTCTCTTGCTCTCCGCCAGATCCTCAACCACACACCCCAGTCCATGGTTCCTGAACCCTCTTCCCTGAATCCTGAACCCCCTCTGTTCGAAACCTCCCGCCGCCCTCATCCGTCCTATTTATCAAGCCAGTTTTAATACTTGCCTCGGGCCGCTGCAGCAAGTTGCCGTGGCCGGTCGGCCTAACCGCACACCGCGATCTCTAAGCAACTGAAAAAGCCAGAGTTTTCCGTTTGTACAGGGACCTTTCCCCACGCAAGCGGACAAATTATCGACTCCCATTGGAACCATTACCAAAACGTTTGCGTAAACTGATTCTGGACATACCTGGAGCACGAACCGCCCATGAAAAAGATCATCCTGATCGTCCTTGCAGTTGTTGTGGCTGCCGGCCTTATCGGATTCTTCATCTACCACCAGCAGTCCGGCTACACCAAGGTCCTCACCGCCAAGCTCGTCAAGCAGGATCTGGCGACCGTCGTCAGCGGTACGGGGCAGATCAAGCCCAAGACCTATGTCAACCTGGGCGCCACTGCCATGGGCCGCGTCACCCGCCTCCTGGTTAAAGAAGGCGACATGGTCAAGAAGGGCGAGACCGTGGCCACCATCGAGAACGTGCAGCAGGAAGCGACCGTCTCCGGCCAGCAGGCCGCCATCGCCGCTGCCAAGACCGACATCTCTTCTTATATTGCTGCCGAAAAGACCGCCGAGGCCAACCTCGAGCACGCCAAAGCCGACCTCGAACAGAAAAAGCTCGATTGGACCCGCGCCCAGGCACTCTTTAAAGACGGCATCATGGCAAAGCAGGACTATGACGCCAAGAAGGCCGCCTACGACCTCGATGTCGCCTCCGTAGACCAGGCCGTCGCCGGCGTCAACCAGGCCAAAGCCCAAACTGACTCAGCTCGTGGACATATGCAGACGCAGCAGGCCACCCTACGCGCCAATCAGGACATGCTCAACCGCACCATCGCCGTCGCGCCGTTCGATGGAATCGTCACCAATGAGCCCATACGCGAAGGCGAGACCGTGGTAGAAGGCATTCAGAACGCCGAAGGCTCCACGCTGATGACCCTCGCCGATATGAGCGTGGTCACCGCCGAGGTCAAGGTCGACGAGACCGACGTGGTCAATATTCAAATCGGTCAGCCCGCCGATGTCACTGTCGACGCCTTGCCCGGCAAAATCTACAAGGGACACGTCACTCTCGTCGGCGATCAGGCCCTCCTTCGCTCAACAGGCGTTGCCACCTCCCAATCCACCACTGGCACTGAAGAAGCCAAGGATTTCAAAATCGTCGTCACTCTCGACAATCCTGACTCCTCGCTCCGTCCCGGTCTCTCCACCACCGCCAAAATCACCACAGCTAAGAAGTCCAACGTGCTCTCGCTGCCCATCCAGGCCCTCACCATGCATAATCCCGCCGACGATAAACCCGCCGGTTCCGGTGGCGTCCAGGCCGCTTCCAGCACCCCCTCCAAGACCCAGCCCATCCAGGGAGTCTTCGTCGTCGAAAAGGACAAGAACGGAAAGTTGCGCGCCAAGTTCGTTCCCGTCACCACCGGCATCACCGGCGCTACCGACATCGAGGTCACCTCTGGCCTCACCGAAGGCGAGGAGATTATTACCGGGCCGTTCAAAACCCTGCGCGCTCTAAAGAACAACGCCCTCGTCAAACGGGATACCGCCAAGCCTGTAACTGTTACGCCAAGCTCCTAGTCCTGGCTCAACCAGACCACCAAAGCTGGACCTCACCTTTAACTCGAAACCAGGTATTTCCCGGGCAAGCGCCCGCATAACCCGGATAGCCGGCGACCCCGGGTAGTAAGGATGAAACGCGGATGGCTCTGAACAGCATCGAAAGCCAGACAGTAGCGCAAACCACCTCCCCGACCAGCGAGTACGTCATCGTTGTCGAAGACCTCTGGCGCACATACGATATGGGCCTCGAACAACAGGTCCAGGCCTTGCGCGGCATCTCCATGAAGATCAAGCACAACGAGTACGTGGCTATCATGGGACCCTCCGGCTCGGGCAAATCCACCCTGATGAATCTCATCGGCTGCCTCGACACGCCCTCCAAAGGCAAGTATTGGCTCAACGGCCAGCTCGTCAGCGAACTCGACGACGACCAGCTCGCCCGCATCCGCAACAAGGAGATTGGCTTCGTCTTCCAGACCTTCAACCTCCTCGCCCGCGCCACCTCCCTCCATAACGTCGAGCTGCCCCTCATCTACAACGGAACCCCCGCCGCCCAGCGCCTCATTCGCGCCAAGCAGACCCTCGAGAACGTCGGCCTCGGGTCCCGCATGAACCACAAGCCCAACGAGCTCTCCGGCGGTCAGCGACAGCGCGTCGCCATCGCCCGAGCCCTCGTCAACTCGCCCTCCATCATCCTTGCCGACGAGCCTACCGGAAACCTCGACTCCAAAACCGGCGTCGAGATCATGGCCCTCTTCGACACACTCCACGCCTCCGGAAACACCATCGTCCTCGTCACCCACGAGCCCGACATCGCCGAATACGCCCACCGCGTGGTCCACATCCGCGACGGCCAGATCTTCTCCGACGAGCCCTCCCGCCGCTTCCGTTAGATCGTCCTCACTGAACCCGTGCACCCCACCCCTCGATCCTGAGCCTTCGCAGGCCAATTCTGCGAAGGCTTTTCTATTGCCTGGCGCATATTGCCTGCTACCAGGTGCCCATCGCATTTTTCATTTTGCCTTTTCTCTCCTGCCTGTTCCCTGACCACTGACAACTGTGAACTGTGAACTGTGAACTACGAACTGTCTACTAACGTTTTCCCCTTCCACGCCGATAACCGCAGTATTGGCCGTGGATATGCTATTGGGGCCTCGGTAGCCGATACGCGATAAGGGAGGCGAGTCACGCTTAAAACCATGTCCACCGCCGCTCAAATCCACTCCACCAGCTCCCGCCTAAGTTCAGTCAACGGCTTCACCCTCGTTGAACTCGACTCGCCCCAGCCCATTCACCTCGTCGGCGTCAGCGCCGCCTGGCGCAAGCTCATCGCCCAAGCCGAAATGGCTGCCCCCCACATCCAGGTCGCCGCCATCGAAGGCGAACAAGGCTCCGGCAAGCATTCCCTCGCTCGCTACCTCTTCAGCCGCTCTCCGCTCGCCAACTCCAGCTTCCAGCGTCGCGACGCCCGCGAGTGGCTTGTCACCGACGCCGACCCCGCCACCCTCGCCGGCTTCACCTTCCTCGACCGCGTCGACCTCCTCGCACCTCCAGGCCAGGGCCTCCTCCTCGGAGTCCTCAAAGCCCTCCAGGATCGCCCCCCAGGACGCGCCGTCCTCCTCGCCTCCTCCCAGACTTCGCTCCGCCAAATGGTCGGTCAGGGACTCCTGCTCCCCGACCTCGCCTTCCGCCTCAGCGCAGTTCGCTTCGCCATTCCGCCCCTCCGCCTTCGACGCGAAGACATCGCCCCGCTCGCCCAGTCCCTCCTCGAACGCATCTGCCTCCGCTACCAACAGCGCCCTGTCCTCTTCGGACCCGGCGCACTCGCCCGCCTTCTCCAGCACAACTGGCCCGGTAACGTCCGCGAACTCGCCGCCGTCCTCGAATCCGCACTCCTCGAAGCCGCCAACGGCGTCATCCGACCTGAGGACCTCGCCCTCCCCGCCAACGATGACCGCCCCCCCGAGGCCCACCCCATCGCCCACCCCGACAACCTCTCCCTCGACGCCGTCATCCACCAGCACGTCCAATACGTCCTCGACCTCAACAAAGGAAACAAGCTCCGCACAGCCCGCCAGCTCGCCATCTCCCGCTCCACCCTCTACCGCATCCTCGCCAACGAGTCGCTCCTC
>Ga0302197_10000848_pt1 | contig 30659 bp, 27 predicted proteins | sample II_Bog_N2_1_FD_193526 | JGI IMG/M metagenome (GOLD analysis project Ga0302197, IMG submission 193526) | Peat permafrost microbial communities from Stordalen Mire near Abisko, Sweden - II_Bog_N2_1 | ecosystem: Environmental > Terrestrial > Soil > Wetlands > Peat | place: Sweden: Abisko... | reverse complement strand
AGTATCATATTTTGCAGCTAATTGTAGTTTGTTTGACCATACAAAGTATGTTGCTTGCCCAAACCAGCCATTCCTGTTGATATGTGCATCCGTGCCTTTATCAAACTCAGCAGTCAAAGCCAATTTTTTCCAAACGTATCTTCCATCAATTCCCTGGCGATTTCTCAAATTGAAGGTATTAGCTTTAGCTGTACCTGCGGCTACTGTAAACAGATCGATACCATGGTAAAAATCTGCGCCTATGCTCAAATTTTGTATAGGATGTATTACAAAACGACCCGCAATGTCTTTATGTTGGTTATTATCAGTAGTTACATCATAGCCAGCACCGTTAAGAACACTGAAATAATAATCAAACAAATAATGATCATTTAGCTTAGCGAAGCTACCTGTTAACTCAGCACCAATATCACGACCATTTTGATTACCAATAACATCAGTCGACCTGCCTGATAACGCATTAACCACCTGTGAACGATCAATGAAATCAAGCTCCGAATCCGATACTAAACTTTCGTAGGAGAATGGAACTTTAAACTGACCCGCTGTTATTTTCAAAAAGTCGAATATTTTATAGGTAGTATAAGCATCCAGTAATTTTGGATTTGCACCTGCAAATTCAGTATAAACCTCGTAGCTCCAATCGTCAGATATGCTTCCCTTAACGTCTAACCTGGCGCGGTGCAGCAAAAAAGTGTTTGTTTTGGTGCTTTGTTCAAAACCTTCATATTCAGTTTGTACTAAACCGCTTATTTGTAAAGCTTTGGTACCAATAGTTATACTGTGTTGATTGGCTATTTCCTGGTCTTTTTTCTTTTGAGCTTTAATAGCTTCGTCTGATCTTAATGAATCAGCTTCCTGTTCAGAAATTACATTCTTTTTAACAAGTACATTTAAAAGATCATCGTTTTGTTGCCCTTTGGATGCAAGTGCAGGTAATACAAGTGTTAGTATAAGTAAATACTTTAAGTAATTAATTTTCATGTGTTATGGTTTAAAAGATTAAGTGGAAATAGAAAAATTTTTGTGATACAGCTGTGAAGGGAATCAACAACAAATGTATTTGTCCACCATAGAGTAGTGGCATAACATGGAGCGTAATAGATGATGTGGTTTTGAAAGATACATAGTAATCTACTAAACCTATAATGTCTACTGATTTAGTAGTGTAAAAGTACAAATTAAAACAGAGCCTGCAAGTCTTTTTTGAAAAATAAGTGAATTAAAGCTGAATTTTAACGATTTGTTAATATTGGAAGCATCAGGATAACTGTAGGTTAAGTGCGCATTTTACTAAGCACTATGCAATCCGCACTCTTTTTTATCTTGTTCTTCCCACCACCAGCGGCCAGCCCGGAAATCTTCGCCTTCGCGAACAGCCCTTGTGCAGGGGGCGCAACCGATACTTGGAAAGCCTTTGTCATGTAAGGGGTTGTAGGGAATGTTATTTACTTTGATGTATTCTTTGACCTCATCAAGACTCCAATGAAAAATAGGGTGGAACTTTACCAGGTTATTCTGCTCATCCCACTCCACATCATCCATAGATTGCCGATTTTGGGATTGCTCGGCACGAATACCGGTTACCCAAATTTCATTACCTGCTAATGCTCTTTTTAAGGGTTCAATTTTTCTAATACCGCAGCATTCTTTACGATTTTCAACAGATTCATAAAAACTGCTAGGCCCTTTTGCATTAACCATTTGCTCTAAAGCCTGGTTGTTTGGATAATAGGCATGTATAGGTTTTCCATACATTTCCATGGTACGATTCCAGGTATAATAGGTTTCAGGAAATAAACGACCGGTTTCTAACGTGAAAATTTTTATAGGCAGGTTATTTTTAAATATCATATGTGTTATAACCTGATCTTCCCAGCCAAAACTGGTTGAAAAAATTACTTTACCGGGATATCCTGAAGCTAATAATGATAATGCATCAACAGGATCAAGCCCTGTTAATTGCTGTTTTATATTTTCTACTTGGGTACTCATGTTACATTACTTTAGCTAGAAAAGCCCAGATGCTGTTTAGGCTTATCAGGATGACAATAACGGCAACCGAAATCATGATAGCTTTGGTTGATATTTTGTTGGAGATTTTTGCTGCGATAGGAGATGCCAGCGCACTACCGATCACTAATCCGGCTACAGCCTCCCAATGGCTAACATGAAGCATATATATAAAGGTAACTGAGCTCGTCAGCGCTATAAAAAAGCGTGATAATTTCACCGTACCTAAACAAAACCTCGGATTACGCCCGCCAGCTATTAGTGTTGACAGTACGATAGATCCCCAGCCGCCACCACCAACTGCATCAATAAAGCCACCACCTAAACCTAGTAGTGGAATGCGTTTGATTTTTTCTGTATTGCGTTTACGTTTAAGATTGAAAGCTTTCGACAGGATAACTAAGCCCAAAATTAAGGTGTATAATGATACAAATGGTTTAGTGTATTGGCTATAATGTGTTAACGAAGAAAGTATATAAGCCCCTGTTACAGCACCAACAATGCCCGGTATCAATAGCATTTTAAATAACTTCCAGTTGATGTTACCCATGCGGTAATGCATCCAGCCGGCAATACCATTACTCATGATCTCCGACAAATGCACGCCCAGGCTTGCTACAGCAGGAGGGATACCCATAGTAAGTGAAAATGAAGTTGATGTTACGCCGTATGACATGCCAATTGCGCCATCAATCAACGCAAAAAGAAAACCTGCGCCTAAAAAGTAGTAAAAAAGCGGGTTAATATGTTGTATATATAATTTAAAGGCCGGTTCTTTAAGCCAAAAAGATGTAATCGCTATTCCGATGGCTAAAATGACAGCGCACCATATAAGCCATATCAGGCCTTTGTTATTATTTTCTTCTTTTTTGCCGACTAATACCGCTGTCACCTCGTTTAATTTTTTAACCTTGTAAGCAAAATCGCCGGTAAGTGTTTGCCTAAGCGCAGCTATCTGCTGTAAAGTATCGTCAATTTCATTGGGGATACTATCATTCAATACCTCTTTAATTCTTTTAGCTACGGTAGGCGATTTGCCGTTGGTTGATATCGCTAGTTTCAGATCACCTTTTTGTACTATTGAACCCAAATAAAAATCACACAAAGCAGGTTTATCGGCGATATTTACTAATAAATTACGCTCATGAGCGGCTTTAACAATGTATTCGTTCAGCGCATTATCATTAGTCGCGGCAATTACCAGGTTGGCATTATCCAGGTCTGTATCTTCAAAAGTTTTTTGTAGTATTTTTACGCCATTAAATTGGGCGGCAAGCGTATGTACCTCAGGCGAAAAAGTACGGGCTATAATTGTTACGGTTGCAAGCTGACTGTTATTAACAATGGCGGTTAGTTTTTCTAAACCGATGTTGCCCGCCCCAATAAGCACAGTATGTAATTCATTCAATTTAATAAATACCGGGAATAACTGGTTGTTACCCGGTGTTTTATCATCCTGTATGATATTTAAATTACTATCCTTCGGCAACAATGTCATAAAATTCTTTTATAGACTGGAATGATGGATGTAAAGAGACCACTTCGCCAATTACAATCAGGGCGGGAGAAGATATTTTCTTTTCTTCTACCTGCTCTACTATAGTATCTATGTTACCAATGGCAACTTTCTCGTGTTCGGTTGATCCGCTTTGGATAACGGCCACAGGCAAGCGATTTTTGCCTTGGTTTTTAAATATCTGTGTAATCTCAGCTAATTTATGTACGCCCATTAATACTACAATAGTTGCATTTGTTTGCGCGGCGGTATAAATATCGGCAGAAATTTTACCGTTAGTTGTAGTGCCTGTAACTACCCAAAAGCTTTCGCTTAAACCACGGTGGGTAACAGGTATCTGTTGTAACCCTGGTACAGCTATGGAACTGGATATACCGGGAATCACTGTTGCCGGGATACTGAATGATGCTGCATGATCAAGCTCTTCGTAACCACGGCCAAAAACAAATGGATCACCGCCTTTAAGGCGAACCACGTGGCCATAATTCAACGCATAGTCGATCATCAGTTTGTTAATAGTATCCTGAGAAAATGAATGATCTCCTGAGCGTTTCCCTACATAAACTTTAACCGCGTTTTCAGGAGCGAATTCCAATATTTCTTCGTTTACCAAAGCATCATACAAAACAACATCAGCTGTTTTTAATGCCTTAATACCTTTTATCGTTATCAAGTCAGCATCGCCCGGGCCTGCACCAACAAGTGTTATGCGAGGTTCTTTAACTTCTTTTTTTATTTGAGTTTCCATTACGCCAGGGTTTCTCTCTTCACTTTACTTGCAGCCAGAAATTCTTCGGCTGCGGCTTTATATTTTGTTGCAAACTCATGCGAAGGCTCGTTTTTATTGATCTGCAATATTAAATCGCTAAACGTTCCATCCAAAGGCATTTCACCGGTTGATACGTAATGAGCATCATATTCTTTGATAATACCCGCTTGTGTACTGCTGCTTACGCCTTTATCTAACAATAAAGCTTTTGCAGAGCTGATCATTACGTTGTATGAATGATAAATCGCATCGGCCCAGGCACCTTTTTCGTAAGCCCCGTTTGCCCAGCCCATTTTTTCTTCAGATTCGTATAAAAGAGTTGCTACCAAATCAATAATTACACTCGCGCATTCGCCTACGCCAATTGCCGTAGCAAATGTTTCCTGATGGCCCCAATCAACAAATTCGTCTTCGGTAAGTGTCTCCAGATTAGCTAATGGCTTTAATAACTGATAGAAGTAGTCTTTACCCTGCCTGTCATAATAATTATGGAAAGTTTCATCCTCAATAGAATTCGCTTTGTAATCATTTAATACCACCCGTAAAACATGGGTAGCTCTTTTTGCAGGTACTTTAATTACTTTTTCAGCAGCACGGCCAACACCATCGCCAACGGTACCACCGCCTAATAATACTTGTACAGACGGCAATACTCTTGTGCCGGCTTTTAGTGAACTACCATGAAAACCAATATGCGCCAAACCATGCTGGCCGCATGAATTCATACAACCGCTTATTTTGATTTTGATCTCACGGTTATAAATGAAATCCTCGTATTCATTATAGATCACATCCTCCAACACCTTAGATAGGGTCATGCTGTTAGATATGCCCAAATTACAAGTATCAGTACCCGGGCAGGTGGTTACATCAGCCAAACTATCAAAACCCGGCGCTGAAAGATCCAGTTCGGTTAGGCCGTTATATAATGCAGGCAACGCTTCTTTACGAACATACTTTAATAACAAGCCCTGGTTTTGGGTGATGCGTATTTCATCAGCAACCAATGGTGTTAATACGGCTACCAATTTACGTGCAGTATCTGATGCGATATCGCCAACAGGTACTTTAATATAAACACCATAAAAACCTTCCTGCTTTTGCTCAAAAACGTTAGTAGCAAGCCACTGTTCATAGCGAAGGGGATTTGTTATAGATACTTCAGTATAAGTAGTTGTTTGTGGAAGAACCGGTGCCTCAACTGTATTGCGATTTACAGTATATGATTTTACCTTATTAGCAGTACGCTCTATTTTAGCCAGGCGGATAACTTCATCCAAACCTAATTTCTGTATCAAATATTTTAACCGTGCTTTGTTACGGTTACTTCGTTCACCATAACGGTCAAATACACGAATAATAGATTCAATATATGGAATCAACTGGTCTTCGGGTAAAAACTCTTCAACCAGGCTTGCCAATAGGGGTTGCGCGCCAAGGCCACCACCTAATAATATTTTAAAACCACGCTCACCTTTTTCATTTACTTTAGGTATTGCGCCAATGTCATGTATGTATGAAAATGCGGTATCCGCATCGCTTGATGAAAATGATATTTTAAACTTACGGCCCATATCCTGGCAGATCGGGTTACGTAAAAAGTATTCAAAAGTAGCATAAGCATAAGGCGATACATCAAAAGGTTCCAACGGATCAATACCCGCGGTTGGTGATGCTGTTACGTTACGAACGGTATTACCGCAAGCTTCACGTAAAGTAATATCATCACGCTCCAGCTCGGCCCAAAGTTGCGGTGTTCTGTCGAGGCTTACATAATGTATCTGGATATCCTGGCGGGTAGTTAAATGCAGGTTTCTGCTGGCATACTCGTCTGATACATCAGCAATACGCAGCAACTGTTTAAACGTTACCTTACCAAATGGTAATTTAATACGAACCATTTGCACACCCGGTTGGCGCTGACCATATACACCCCTGGCGAGACGCAAACTTCTGAATTTTTCATCATGTATTTTGCCTTCACGAAATGCCCTGATCTTTTTTTCCAGATCTATTATATCCTGTTCAACTACCGGGTTCTCCAGTTCCGTTCTAAAACTTTGCATGTTTTAATTTTAATATATTACAAAAACGCCTCTTCGGCTTTTAACTAAAGAGGCGTCGCGATTATGAATATTTAATTCCTCTTATAGCTAAATACACTTGCTATACATACAGCATATTACCTTATTGCAGCAAGTATTGTTAATGAGTGTCATTAGCCAAATATACATATTGTATAGAGAACTAGTAGTTTTTAAATGAAATTTCCAATTTTTTACATAAAAATGTATTAAGCCTTTAAAAAGAATCTTTCCTCGGTATGATAATTTTTTATGGTTATCTCGTCTCCAATAGATATAAAACCGCTCCCGGTATGTATTAGGTTTTGACCAAAAAAAACATCGTTACCACGACGGCGATAGGTAGCCAGTGTTTTTAACGGCTCTTTAGTTTTGACAATGGTAATTTGATCAATAGTAGTAAGAATGCAGCGTGCGGATAATTTTACACCATGAAAGCTTATATTATTTATAATGAAGTGATCTATTAAATCCTCCTCAAAAGGTTTGCCGCCTGTAAATACGATGTTCGGCCTAAACCTGTTTATGGGTAACTTATCTGTAAGACGGGTATTTAGATCATCAAGCGAAGCCTGCCCAATAATGAGAAAAGGGTAAGCATCAGAAAAAGAAGTTACAAAACCCTCAGGTGCATATTTTTCATCCACCTGGCGTTTATACTCATCCGGCATGTATACAAGCCGGCATTTTACGCCAAGTTTTTCAGCAAACCATTTATCGGCCGTACCATCAACATATATAGCTGTACATATATCATCCCAAATAGTTACTCTACAATGTTCGTTTGTTTGCGGTACAAATGGAATAAGAATATTGGCCGATGTAGGGCTATGCGTTACAAGTAACCCGTCGGTTGTAATGGTAACCTTTAATAGGGCCATTGCAGGTAATTCGCGCTGCGATAGGAAACGATTGTTTTCATCGATCAATAGCCAGCGGCGATCATACTTAAAGCCTTTATCAGTTACTTCGGCGCTGCTAAGTGCAATGCCCCCCAATGATTTAATGGGATAAATGTATAATTCGCTAACCTGCAACATAAAGCAAATTTACGAATTACGCCAGCAAATTATAACCGGATATTATAATCAATAATTGAATTCAGAATTAAAAATTGAATCCTAATGTAATTTTGGGGTTAAAGGGAGCTTTTTTTACTTTTTTGAATAAACCACCATTATTTGCAGGTGCACAAACCGCTTTCAGTATTGCAGTAAATAAGTTATTAATTAATGTCATGTTAAAATGTATTTACATGCTTATACGCAATTAGTTATTTAAAGGTTGATGAAGAAAAGAAGAATGTTGCGTTATAGTTAAAGTTAATTTTATTTCTAAACACAAGAAGATGGCAAGCAAAGATGGAAAAAGCTTCACACAACGGAGGTAATTTAATATGAGAGTATTAATTCGTATGAGTAATTGATTTTATATAAATATCAGGTATTAATGAATGCTTTTAATCTGATTAAATTTTGCAGGGCATTACCCATTGTGTTATTAAAGTAGGTATAAACAGTTTTCCCTTCATCCAGCCAATCATTAATATAACTTGCATATTCCGATAAAAACTCATCGGTATAACTACCCTTGTATTTTCCATCAGGGCCATGAAACCTCAGGTAAACAAAATTATTATTAAATGGATCCAAGGGAGATGCCGAGGCTGGCATGTCATGAATTACTAAACCGGACTTATATTTTTCAATCAATTGATAAATATCATCCTGATACCATGAGCGGTGGCGAAACTCTAAAGCAACCGGCCATTCTTCTTCATTATAATTATGAATTACAGACAATAAGTTTTGCAACTGATTTTTATTAGAAATAGTAAGACTGGGAGGGAATTGAATAAGCAGACATCCTTTTTTACTTGCTGCAGAATTAATAACAGACATGAATTTTTTAACATCATCTACCTTAAATTCAAGCCTTTTATTATGGGTGATATCTCGCCAAAGTTTAAAAGTGAATTTAAAATCGCCGCACACATCCTCCGACCATTTTTTTACGGTAGAAGCTAAAGGAACTTTATAAAAGGAACTATTTACCTCAAGGCTGTTTACTATGGTTGAATAGAAATGTATCCGGCTTTTATCAGCATATTCAGTTGGAAAATCTCGCTTGGGCATTGGCAATTGTAAACCGCTGGTGCCACCGTAAAATTTTACTGCCTTCATTGCTAACTAAAAATGCTTTGTGCCTTTTTAATTGTTTTTTCCAAGTCGATACCTTTAGCCAACACACCTTTAAACAAATCGCCGGTTTCCTTTAATCTATCTATGGAATTAAATATGGTGAAATCTTTCATTGTTAACCCCGGCTTAACTTCATCCCAAAGTAACGGCATCGAAACCGTTGCACCAATTTTGGGGCGAAGTGAGTAGGGGCCGGCAATTGTTGCCCCCGGACGGTTTTGTAAGAAATCGAGATACATTTTTCCCTTACGATTAGCCACCATTCTCTCGAGGCTGGTATAATCAGGTATTTGTTTATGAACCAACTGAACGATGATCTTAGCGAACATTTGCGATTGATCATAAGTATATTTCGCATCTAGTGGGATGTAAATATGCATTCCTGTTGAACCGGAGGTTTTAGGATAGGATGGCACACCAATAGCACCTAACACTTTTTTAACTTCTAACGCAGCTTCTATTACCTGATCGAATGTGTTTTTATCAGGATCGAGATCAATTACACAGTAATCAGGATTGTCGGGCGATTTTACACGACTAAACCAAGGGTTCATTTCAATACAACCTAATGATGCCATCCACAACAAATATGATTCATCAGAACCCACCAGATATTCCTTATGTTCACCATCGCTGGTTGTATAGGGGAAGGTTTTAGTGATCCAATCGGGTGCTTTACCCTGTACGTCTTTTTGATAAAAGCTTGAACCGTGTATACCGTTTGGGAAACGGTTAAGCGACATAGGCCTGTCTTTTAAATACGGCAAAATGTATTCGGCAACTTGATAATAATAGTTAAACATATCCCTCTTGGTCACATTGTCCTCCGGCCAGTAAACCTTACTTAAATGTGTAAATTTGATTTCGTGACCACATATTTTGCGAACCTGCGTTTCATCTGTAGGATTTAGCAATGTTTTGCGGTCGGTGTTCTTTGGGGGCAATACCACATCAGCATGTTTTCGCTGGGTTTCAACTTTTGATTCCATTTCAGCCTCCTTTACTGTTTCATTAGTTTCTTTTGGGGTTTCAAGCACAATATCTTTTGCTTTTTTGTCAATGCGCATGCCTTTAAATGATGCTTGCCTGAATACTCCATCACTGGTAACTTCTGCATAAGCCACTTCACAAACCAAGTCCGGTTTTAACCAGGTAGGTTTTGCGCCCATACGTTTTGGACGGAAGCGGGATGGTTTATCTACATCAGGATCAACCTCAAACGGGCTTTTATTGGTGATTAGCGGTTTAAACTGCTCCATCATTTCTTTTTGCGCTTTATCATTAAATCCAGTGCCTACTTTACCCACATATCTTAACTCGCCACCATCATTAACTGCCAAAACCAATGCGCTGAACGATTTATTGGTACCTTCATTTTTTGTGAAACCAGCAATAATAACCTCCTGGCGTTGATGGACTTTTATTTTGAGCCATTCTTTTGAGCGTAAATCGAAGGTATATGTACTATCCGCTTTCTTGGCTATGATACCCTCTAACCCCATGCGTTGTGCGGCATTAAAAAAATCTACGCCCCCAGCGTTGAATACTTTACTTTGGCGAACGTGGTCATCGTCAGTAGGTAATATATCTTTTAAAATGGCTTGGCGTTGTATTAACGGCAATTCCATTAGGTTTTTACCTTCATACCAAAGAATATCGAATACATAAAACACCAATTCGCCATCAGCCTCACTTCGCCAGTTTTGTAATGCGCCAAAATCTGATATGCCTTTATCATCCAAAACCAGAATCTCACCATCAAGCACGGCATTGATCTTCCATTTCTGCAGAAGTTTGTGAATGGAATAAAATTTATCGTTAAAGATTTTATTGTTGCGTGATATAAGTTCCACCTCGCCCTTATTGATCTTAGCAATGGCGCGATAACCATCCCACTTAACTTCATATACCCAGTTCGGGTCGTCAAAAGGCTCATCAACCAAAGTCGCTTTCATTGGTTGAATATTTTGGGGAATATTTCCTTTGGGAGCTGATTTGATAAGTTCAGCTACGTCTATATCCGTATCCACTTGTCTCTCAGCCAGCTTTTCACCCACCACTTCCTCAGTCGGTTTTGCCAGGGCTTTTTTTTTACCACTTTTGGGTGATTCTTTCAAATCTTCTTCATGGTCGTGTTGCCAAACCTTTTCGCTGGATTTTTCCATCGTTTCGATGGTTTTGCCGGATAGAATAGACTGATCTTCTTTTGTAATATCGTCGGTACTGGCAAACTGATCATTGTGTTTAATTAGCAGCCATCCATTTTCGCCCATCCCATGGGTTTTAACCAAGGCGTATTCCCCTTCCAATTTCTTGCCGTGAAGCTTTATTTTTAATGAGCCTGATTTTAATTGCGCTAAAAGGTATTTTTCCTGTGCTTTCTTACCTTTTATTTCTTCGATTGGCTCGTATGTGCCTTCATCCCAAACAATCACAGTGCCGCCGCCATATTGGCCTTGAGGTATAATACCTTCAAAATTACGATAGTCAAAAGGATGATCTTCAACCATCATAGCCAGGCGTTTAGTTTTTGGGTCGGTTGATGGGCCTTTTGGTACCGCCCAGCTTTTTAATACACCATCCATCTCAAGCCTGAAATCATAATGCAAACGCGATGCATCATGCTTTTGAATAACAAACATTAAATGATCTTTGTCCTTACTTCTTCCGGCTATGGGTTCAGCTGTTTTTTTAAAATCCCGTTTTTGGGCGTATTTAACCAGGCTCATAATAGTTATTTTAAATATTTTCTTACTTCGTCAACGGAGTTGCCAACTGCATCTACCGCTTTTTGCAGCACCTCGCGATTGATGCCAAACTTATTTGTCCAATACTCAATCTCGTAATATTCATGCATGTTGATAGTGCCATTTTCAAGACTTAACGCGGTGTAGTTATTTTCCATATTGCATTTATGTGTTGGTAATAATTACAACAATAAGGCCATAATATGGTTTGAATATTATAATTATACAGCGATATGGAACTATTTGAAATATCAGTAAGCTACAAAAACGAGAACCATCATTTTGAGGTACGCGACTATATGCACCATGATGGTGAGCAATGTAAATTTGAACTTTATAAACAAGGGGTTTTTGTGGCCAGTTTCGAACCAGGCGTTCACAAACATTTACATATCTGTAAAAATGCGGGAGTGGAGGAAGAAGCATTGCTCGACCTTGTGGCCGAGCAAATAGAATCGTATAATATTTAAGTTAGATGTAATTACACGCCACCAAATATTGAGAATCCACCATCAACACAGATCATTGAACCGGTAACAAATTTCGAGGCATCGCTTAACAACCAAACCAACGCGCCTATTAATTCATCAGGGTGGCCAAAACGTTTAAATGGGGTTTGGTTTATAACTAATTCACCGCGTTGGGTGTAACCACCTTCAGGCTTGGTAAGTAAGTTTCTATTTTGTTCGGTGAGAAAAAAGCCGGGAGCAAGGGCATTCATCCGGATCGCATCACCATAACGGTTAGCCAATTCAACAGCAAACCATTGGTTATAGCAATCAACCGCCGCTTTACCCATATTGTAGCCCAATACTTTGGTAATGGCTCGTTTTGAATTCATGGACGATATATTAACAATGCTCCCTTTGCCTGTTTTGGCAATAGCATCGCCAAATACCTGGGTAGGGATGATAGTTCCCCATGTATTCACTTCCATTACTCTTTTCATACCGGCAATATTCATTTTAAAAATATCCTCTTCATTTTGCAGCACACCTTCGGGCATATTTCCGCCTGCACCGTTTACCAGCCCATCAAGGCGTCCAAACGTATCTAGAAGTTTTGTTTTAGCCTTTTCAAGATCGGCCTCATCTAATACATCTGCAATTAAAGCGACCGCCTTACCTCCACTTTTATTAATGGCATCAGCGCGTGCTTCGGCTACTCCAGCATTTCTACCCAAAATACCTACCGCGCCACCTGCCTCAACTATCCCATTTACAAATGAGTTGCCCAAAATCCCGGTACCACCGGTTACAACGATAACCTTACCCGCTAATGAAAATTGATTTTCCAAGTCCTAATATTTTAATAATAGATGTGTTGATTTTAATTGGTGAATAAAATGCTTAGATATTTATACCATTCAAAAATATAAATGTAGTAACAGCCTTTCAAATAATTGCGATTTATTATTTGCTACATCGTTATAGTGGGAGAGGAGACTAACGAGTTATAGCCGCGCGACAATTTCAGAGTGGATGTATCACTCCTGCTAAATGAGATGAAATATTTCGTTAGCTAAAAAAGCCCAACAAATATCCCCAAAAGGTAATTCCTGGAATAATCACGATCTCAAATTGCTCATCGATCAGTGTTGAAAATTCAGTCAGTTCACGACTCATGGTTGAAATGATTTTATATATACAAAAATAAAGCATTTTTATACCAAAAACCAAATTGGTATTGATTTTGTTTCGAACAAAAAAAAAGAGCGCATACTTACATGCACTCTTTTTTTGAATTGAATATTATTAAGGGAATTTTAAGCCGGGATAACTTGAAATATTAGCCAGCGGAATATTTGAACCATAAGTACTGTTGGTTGCTTTTATAAATTCGTTAGCAATAATAGCATATCCGCGTGGGGTTAGGTGAATACCATCTAAGGAGAACAAACCACCGGTAATATAGGCTGATGATAAAGAGATCCCATTAACTTCTAAACCATTTAGCTTAACATTATTTAAATACGTGTAAGCATCAAACACCGCCAATCCCCTGGCAGCAGCCTGGGATTTAATAGTATTGTTGTATGATTGAACGTAATCGCGGGTTAAGGCAATTTCATTCGCATCTAATACATATTGGTTATCAACTGGTGTATACGGTGTTACCCCATAAGGTAACGGGCCATAAGGCGTATTCACAATTGTACCAATCATACTGGTAGGGAAGGTAAGTACGATCAGGTCATTATTTGTAGCAAGCCTTGGCGCGTATGTAGTACCGGATACCAATGCATTAATATAAAGTTTATTAAGACCCACCGCGGTTAATTGTGCATTAGCGGCTAATCCTGCATTAATAGCAGCAACAGTAACTGTGCTAAAATACGGGATTGAAGTAACATCAGGAATTGTTGCTACTACACCCTTTGCGCCGTTTTTGGTTAATGTTTGTAATGACAACTCATACAATTGCGCAAATGTTGTTTTATCAGTAAGTACATCGCCTGCACCACCGCTTGTTGCATAAGCTAAAGCATCATTGTTACCCAACCAATCGGTGAAAAATGTAAAAGGTTTTGCGGTTACAAAATCGAGGTAATCAGTATTTAATACCGATGTTGATCCGTCACCCGGCAATAAACGCTCAAAATAGCCATTGTAATTACCGTATTGCGGGAAAGTGATATTTAATAGCTTAATTCCCGGTACGCCATAATTTTCAATATCGCCGGTGTATTTGGTGTACAAAAAAACCGCGCCAAAGCCGGGCGCATTATACTCGCCTCTTACAGCAAGATCTGTTGTAACGGGGGCTGTTATCGGGTTGCCTGTTTTAGGGTCGAAACCTGTTAACGTTAAATAACCGGACCCATTAGCTTGCGCCTCAGTAAATAAAGGCTGATTAAAAACACCACCGCCAACACTCTGCATTTGCTGCGCCATGATAGAGGGATATGAATTTTGTTGTCCTTCCAGGTACAATCCGCCGTTAGAATAACCTGCGGTTAATGAGTTACCCACTGCAATAAAACGGCTAAAATTAGCGGTACCATTACTTGGTTTAGGGTTATGTATTTCGGGTTTACAGGCAGCTACAAATAGCAAGCCTGATAGTATATATAATTTAAAGTTCTTCATGCTGTTATTTTTTAATTACCAGTGATAAGCCAGTGATACACCAGGGATATAAACATTAGTTTCAAAAGTGCCTGATAATTGAGTTTGCGTATTGGTTTGATCGCGAGACATAACGTGTTCATATTCAAATGAAACGTCAAGATCTAGATGATTGGCAAAAGTATAGCCTAACCCGCCTGTTACAAATGCTCTGTTAGCATCAGGTGCTTCTGGTGATACAAAGCCATCTTCAACGGCCGTAGTTGCGTAGCCACCACCAAAACGTATGGCTACGTTTTTGTTGGTTTTGTATTGGGCACCGCCTCTTAAACTGTAAGCGTCTTTATAATTTCGTTGCTCTGATGTGTTTTGCAACCCATTAGGTTCAACTGAACCATAATTAAATGCCAGTACTTTATATACATCCCAACTGATCGCGTTGGCATCAAATGCTAATGTCCACTGTTTGTTAGGATAAAATCCAAAACCGATGGAAGTAGTAGCCGGCAATGGTATGCTTGATGAAAATGTATTCGGTTGTGGGAATTGTGTTTGCAATGATGATGGTACATCAAAAGTTGCGGTACCATTATTAATGGAGGTATTCACTTCTGAACGGTGCGTTATACCTACAGTTATGCCCGCCTCGGTTACTATATATATACCAGCGTTCCAGCCATATCCTTTGCCTGTTCCTTTAAGTTCCGCCTGGCCATCTTGTCCTGCAGAATTTGTTAAAGGAATCGCCTGGGTAAGGTCAACGCTACCTCTGTTATATACAAAACCACCGCCTACGCTTAAAAAGTCGGCTAATTTTATACTTAAGGTTGGTTGTATATATATAGCTTTCAAATTCAGGCTTTCTAATACATACTTGCCTTCCCAGTTATTGCCCCAATCCGTTAAACCACCAAATGGGGTATAAACACCTAAGCCTAATTTCCAAAAGGAATTTTTAGGTCCCCACACAGCATAAAATGTAAATGGTGTAGCAATTTTACTTGCTGTATGATCCTGTACATTTGTGCCCTGCGGATTGAAATCCGATTTGAAAAGCAAAGGACTGATACCGCCTTGAACATAATTTTGCGGTAACATGGCAACAGCTCCCGGATTGAAAAATACAGAGGCCCCATCCTGGAGTACACCGGTGCCTGTATGGCCCATACCTATTTGCTTTTCACCTTCCAGGTTTACCTGGAAACCCTGTGCAAACGAAATAACAGGCATCAGTGCGAACACTAATAGTAAGAGTTTCTTCATAATTAATATAATTGGTTTATAAAATGCAGTTTGCAAGGTACAAAGGCTGCATAGTTAAAAAAAATAAATTTAGCTTGGATTGATAGTAAAAAAAGGGCTATAATGCGGAGATATTCGTCAAAAAGTCGGATAAAGATTTTAGCCTGCATTGTTATAAGATTAGGTTTTACCTTATACCAAATTTAGCTATTAAATCATATATTGCACAGTACATGAGTAAAAAAATAGCCCACCTAAGTTTATCCAAATTTGCCGATTTATATGCCGACAAACTTGTAGGGCCTGATTTTTTTATCACTGATGAAAAGCAACTCCTTAGTTTAAGCGAATATCCCTATCGTTCTGATGGTTATATCATAGGGATTTGTACCCGTGGCACCGCGCAAGTTGAAGTAAACCTGCAGATATATGAGGCTAAAGCCGATGCTATGTTATTGGCAACCCCATTTCACATTTTAAGAATATATAACAGTAGCGAGGATTTTTTATGCCGTTTTATTGTGTTCTCAAAAGCATTCCTGACTGAGAATAATGTTAATAGTCATTTTCTGGAATCATTCAGTTATTTTAAAAGCGCTTCATTGCCGGTAATTTATCCCTCGCATGATGAAATCAACATGTTATTAGATATTTATATGCTGATGAAGAAAAAATTGGATAGAGAAGAACATCCTTACCGAATGGAAATATCCAGAAGCATTTTAACATCATTATTATATGAGGTGGAATCCATTTATACGAGCCACCATGTAATGGTAAAAGGTAAGCAAACCCGAAAACAGGAATTAAATGTTTTATTTCAGGAATTGGTTTTTCATCATTATAAAGAGCATCGCAACGTACAATATTATGCTGATGCATTATTTGTATCATCCAAACATCTAACCGAAACCATAAAAGAAGTTACCGGCCGTACTGCGGGCGAGTGGATAGATGACGCTGTAATATTAGAAGCCAAGGTTTTACTCAGAAATCATGATGTCAGCATAGCCCGTGTAGCAGAGGGTATCAATTTCCCTGACCAATCATCGTTTGGCAAATATTTTAAAAACCATACTGGGTTATCTCCATCAGATTATCGCGTAGCAACAGCCTTATAAGTCAAAAACCAAAATTAAAAAGTCAAAAGTTCAAACGATTAATTTTGACTTTTTAATTTTGATTTTTGACTTACATTTCTTTCCGACTTTTTGACGAATATCTCCGCATTGTAAGCCTTTTAATACAACAACAACCCTTATAATTTTACCGTTAATTATAAAACCAAAAATTACAGTGGTAGTTAAATGCACTGCTGTTTAATTATAAACATACAATTACATCCTTAAAAATTAATTTTTTATGAATGATACTGAAGCTGTAAAGGCTATTAAAGGTGGCGAGTTCCTGATCAGGGAAACCCCTGCAGAATCTGTTTTTATTCCTGAGGAATGGAATGAAGAACAATTGATGATTGCTGAAACATGCACCAATTTTTTGGCACAACACGTAACCCCGAATTTAGCACGTATTGACGAGCAAGAAGAAGGATTAATGGCCCATTTAATGGATGAGGCAGGTGCTTTGGGATTATTAAGTATATCTATCCCCGAAGAGTATGGTGGTTTTGGTAAAGATTTTAAAACCTCTATGCTGGTAACCGAGAAATTAGGCGCAGGTCATTCATTTTCGGTAGCATTTTCGGCACACACAGGCATAGGTACGCTACCTATATTATACTATGGTACTGATGAACAAAAAGCTAAATATATCCCTAAGCTGGCCAGCGGCGAATGGAAGGGGGCATACTGCCTAACTGAACCAAGCTCAGGATCTGATGCAAACTCGGGGAAAGCACGTGCAAAGCTTACCGAAGATGGTAAACATTACCTGCTTAACGGACAAAAAATGTGGATTACCAATGCTGGGTTTGCCGATATATTTACGGTTTTCGCTAAAATTGATAATGATGAAAACTTAAGTGCTTTTATTGTTGAAAAAACTTTTGAGGGAATAACCTTAAATCCTGAAGAACATAAAATGGGCATTAAAGGTAGTTCAACTCGTCAGGTGTTTTTTAACGATTGCAAAGTGCCAGTTGAAAACCTGTTATCAGAACGTCAGAATGGATTTAAAATAGCGGTTAACATATTAAATCTTGGGCGTATAAAGTTGGGCGGTGGTACAATTGGCGCAAGTAAAGAAGTAATTAGCACAGCTATAAATTATGCTAATGAGCGCGAGCAATTTGGCAGGCCGATTTCAAAATATGGTGCTATCCGCTATAAAATAGCTGAACAAGCTATAAAAACGTATGCATCAGAATCTGCTGCGTATCGTGCCAGCGAAAATATGGAACAAGCTACCGAGCAATTGATTGAAGGCGGTATGGATCCAATTAAAGCTAAGTTAAAAGGTACTGAGCAATATGCCATCGAGGCAGCAATAATCAAAGTAAATGCATCCGAAACATTGGATTATGTAGTAGATGAAGGTGTGCAAATATATGGCGGCATGGGTTACAGCGCCGAAGCACCAATGGATAGATCATACCGCGATTCACGTATTAATAGGATATTCGAGGGGACTAACGAGATCAATCGTATGTTAACTGTTGATATGATGCTGAAACGCGCCATGAAAGGTGAACTTGATTTAATGGGGCCAGCACAAAAAGTTGCCGGTGAGTTAATGAGCATCCCTGATTTTGGTGGATCGGAAGAAGAAACATTATTCTCGAAAGAGAAAAAATATATTGCTGGTTTCAAAAAGGCAGTGTTGATGGTTGCTGGTTCAGCAGTGCAAAAACTGATGCAGCAATTAGGAAAAGAGCAGGAAGTTTTAATGAATTTAGCTGATATGCTGATTGAGTTATATGTAGCTGAGTCGACCCAATTACGTGTTGAAAAATTAGTTGGCATACGTGGCGAAGAGGCCTGCAAAGAACAATTGGATATTATGCGTGTTTATGTTAATGACGCAGCCGAAAAGATATTTAGATCCGGTAAAGAAGCCATAAATTCGTTCGCTGATGGCGATGAACGCCGCATGATGATGATGGGTTTAAAACGCTTCACCAAAACCGAAGATTTTAATACCACACAAGCCCGAAGAAATATTGCCGCTAAATTAATTGAAGAGAATAAATATTGCTTTTAATATTCTGATTAATGGGGTGTCACACAGAGGCACTCGAAGTGTGGGCGCAGAGGCCTTTGCCCGGATGTTTCGAGTGCCTCAACATGACACCCTGATCGATAAATAAATTATATATCTAACATGAAAATACTAGTGTGCATAAGCCAGGTGCCGGATACCAGCACCAAGATTATGCTGAAAGACAACGATACCGCTGTAAATACACAGGGTACAACCTACATCATTAACCCTTACGATGAGTGGTACGCTTTAATTCGCGCGCTTGAATTAAAAGAAAGCGGAGTTGCTAACGATGTGCATTTAATAACCGTTGGCAAAGCCGATACAGAGCCTGTTATCCGTAAAGCATTAGCTTTAGGTGGCGATCAGGCAGTACGTATTGATGCTGATAGTATTGATCCTTATCAAACTGCTAATTACATTGCTGATTACGCAAAAACTGTAGGTTATGATCTTGTTTTATGCGGCAAAGAGTCAATAGATTATAATAATGGTTCAGTAGGTGTAATGCTGGCTGAATTATTAGACGCCGATTATATTGGTTTTGCAACAAATATTCAGGTTGAAGGATCTACTGTAACAGTAAAACGTGAAATTGAAGGCGGAGAAGAAACAGATTTGGTTAATTTTCCTGTGGTAATCGCTTGCCAAAAAGGCGTTGCCGAAGCCCGAATACCAAACATGCGCGGCATTATGGCAGCACGTGCCAAACCATTAAATGTGGTTACACCAACCGCAAGCACGGCTGTAACTGCTATTTTATCTTACGAGATGCCTCCAGCAAAAGCAGGCGTTAAAATGGTTAGTCCGGATAATATGGATGAGCTTGTTGAGTTACTGCATTCCGAAGCAAAAGTTATTTAATTAAAACCTGAAAACATGTCTGTATTAGTATTGGTGGAACACACCGATGGAAACATAAAAAAGAAAAGCTTTGAAGCAGTACAATACGCTGCCGAAGTAGCTAAAAAAGCAAATACAATTGCCACAGCACTGGTTTTAGGCACCATTGCTGATAGTGAACTTGAAAATCTTGGTGCATATGGCGTTCAAAAAGTACTGCATGTTACCGATGAGCGTCTGAACGAATTACATGCCCGTGCCTATGCTTCAGCATTGATAGCTGCGGCTCAAAAGGAGGGAAGCAAAATTATTATTGCCTTACACGATATAAATGGCAAAGCAGTGGCCCCACGTGTAGCTGTAAAACTGAAAGCAGGCTTAGTATCAGGAGCACTATCATATCCTGATCTGGATAAAGGCTTTGTGATTAAAAAAGCCGTATTCTCCGGTAAAGCATTCGCTTTTGTTAATATCACCAGTGATGTTAAAGTAATCACCTTAATGGCAAACTCATTTCCATTAGCGCCAGGCAGCGGCAAAGCAGCTATTGAAAAGTTGGATGTAACTTTTGGCGATAAAGATTTCGGTATAAAAGTAAAATCAATTGATAAAGTAACAGGGGAAGTGTCACTTGCTGATGCAGAACTGGTAGTATCTGGCGGTCGTGGTATGAAAGGCCCTGAAAACTGGGGATTAATTGAGGATCTGGCTAAGGAACTAGGTGCTGCAACAGCATGTTCTCGTCCGGTAGCGGATGCAGGTTGGAGGCCTCATCATGAGCACGTAGGCCAGACAGGCGGTACTATTCGTCCTAATTTATATATTGCGGTAGGCATATCGGGTGCTATTCAGCATTTGGCCGGTGTTAATGGTTCTAAAGTGATCGTTGTCATCAACAAAGATCCCGAAGCTCCATTTTTTAAAGCGGCAAATTATGGCGTTGTTGGCGATGCGATGGAAATTCTGCCAAAGCTTACGGAAGCTGTTGCAAAATTCAAACAACATAAATAAAATACGTTATGAATGTGTTTTATGAGGGCCAGGTTTTATGGTCACAGATTGATGCCAACCAGCATATGCGTCACTCCGCATATGCTGACTTTGGCGCACAGGCCAGGCTAACCATGATGGAAAGCCTGGGCCTGGATCTTAAAGAATTACTAAAATACAACGTCGGCCCGGTTTTATTTAGGGAGGAGCTATTTTACACACGCGAAGTGGGTATAAACGAGCATATCAAAGTATCTTGCGAATTGATAAAATCAAGGGTGGATGGTTCAAGATGGACAATGCGCCACGAGGTATTTCGTAGCGATGGCATAAAAGCTGCCACTATTATTGTAGAAGGTGCCTGGATAGACCTTGAAAAAAGAAAACTTGCTGCCCTGCCTGCTGAATTAATGGAGCATTTTATGAACTCACCTAAAGGCCATGACTATATGGAGGAACAGGTAAAACCTAAAAACTAACACAATGGAACTGAAAGAGAATTTTGATAAAGCGGTGATTGAAAGCAAACAAATAGCATCTCGACCTGATAACGAAACGCTTTTGCAACTATACAGCCTATACAAACAAGCGACAGAGGGAGATATAAATAGCGATCCTCCTGGAATGTTTGACTTTGTTGCCAAAGCTAAATATGATGCCTGGACTAAATTAAAAGGCACATCTACTGATGACGCAATGCACCAATATATTGCTGTTGTAGATGGTTTGAAGGGCTAAGGACAAACTATCCGTAATTTTGACAAAACTTTCCGCCATTTAGCCCTTTGTATTAGGCTTTGTAAAAGGATATTTGTTAGTAGTAAAACCAATATAAACTGTTAATTGCCGTCTTGTTTTATTCGCCTTTAGTGGGGAGTTCTTTTGATATGTTTTGCATATCTTGTTGCTCTATTCCCAAATAAATCGAATTCATGAACCGGTATTAATTTTACAAACATGTCAGTACACAAAAAGTATTTCATTAGCCTGGTGGTTTTAGTGTTAACCATCACATCAATCAGTCTGTCAGCAAAAGCCCAAACTGATAAAATTGAAGGTCTTTGGTATAACGATGTAAAAAGTGGTAAAATACTTATTTACAAACAACCAAATGGCAAATTTTATGGTAAAGTAGTATGGCTTAGGGAACCATTGAAAAATGGTAAACCCAAAGTTGATGAACTTAATCAGGACGAAAAACTTCGTAGCCGCCCGAGGTTAGGTTTGCCTGTACTCGCAGATTTCGTAAAAGATGGAGATAATAAATATACCGACGGAACAATTTACGATCCGAACAATGGTAAAACTTACTCTTGTACAATTACTTACAAAGGTAAAACGCTGGCCATACGCGGCTATGTAGGTATTTCACTTTTCGGTCGCACAACTACTTGGTCAAGAGCTGAATAGAAATTTTAATTAAACAAAATAAGCACAAATAATGGATGCTAAACGAATTATAAAAAAGGTCGCTGTACTTGGCTCAGGCGTTATGGGCAGCAGGATTGCCTGTCACTTCGCCAATATTGGGCTGCAGGTATTGCTGCTTGATATTGTACCGAAAGACGCACCGGTTGGCGACAAAAAGACCCGTAATAAAATTGTTGATGATGCCCTGGCTTTTGCATTAAAATCGAATCCTTCACCTATCTATTCGAAATCGTTTGCTAAGCGTATCACCACGGGAAATTTTGATGATGATATGTCTAAGATCTCTGATTATGATTGGATAATTGAGGTTGTGGTTGAACGTTTAGACATCAAACAAAAAGTATTTGAAACAGTTGAAAAATACCGCAAATCGGGTACACTGATAACTTCAAATACATCGGGCATTCCCATCCATTTGATGACTGAAGGCAGGAGCGATGATTTCAAACAACATTTCTGTGGAACGCACTTCTTTAACCCGCCACGTTATCTGAAGCTTTTAGAGATTATTCCAACAAAAGATACCTTAAGCAGTGTAATTGATTTCTTACTGCTTTATGGCGAAAAGTACTTGGGTAAAACCACGGTATTGGCTAAAGATACGCCTGCATTTATCGGGAACCGTATTGGTGTATTCAGCATTATGAGCGTTTTGCATTATGTAGATAAAACAGGCATGACGGTTGAAGAAGTTGATAAATTGACAGGCCCGGTTATCGGTCATCCAAAATCAGCAACTTTCCGTACCAATGATGTGGTTGGGTTAGATACCATGGTGCATGTTGCCAATGGATTAGCAGAAAATGCGCCTAATGACGAAGCAAAAGAGCTATTCCAAATACCTGAGTTTGTAACTGGCATGGTTAAAAACAACTGGTTAGGCAGCAAAACCGGTCAGGGTTTCTACAAAAAAGAAAAAGCAAACGGCGCAAATCAATTCTTTGCGCTTGATTTGAAAACGCTGGAATATAAACCATCACAAAAAGTAAAATTCGCGTCGTTAGAAACCACAAAAACGGTTGATAGCTTAAAGGATCGCCTTAAAATATTATTTGCAGCTAAAGATAAAGCGGGTGATTTTTACCGCTCGACTTTTTACCAGTTGTTTGCTTACTCGAGTAACCGTATTCCTGAAATTTCAGATGAACTTTATAAAATAGATGCAGCCATGAATGCCGGTTTCGGCTGGGAAATGGGGCCATTTGAAAAATGGGAAGCTTTGGGTGTTGCAGATACCGTAAAAGCGATGGAAACTTTAAGTTATAAACCGGCCCAATGGGTTTATGATATGCTTGAGGCAGGTATCCAAAGTTTTTACAAATTAGAAGGTGGCAAACGCCTATATTATGATATTCCGTCAAAAAGCTATAAGATAATTCCAGGGACAGAACAATTTATACTGTTGGATAATATACGCCCGACACATACTATCTGGAAAAACAGCGGTACTACCATAACTGATATTGGCGATGGTATCATCAACCTGGAATTCCATACCAAAATGAATACCATAGGCGGTGAAGTGATTGAAGGTATTAACAAAGCCATCACGCTTGCCGAAGCCAGCTATAAAGGTTTAGTGATCTCTAACGAAGGTGCTAATTTTAGTGCTGGCGCTAACGTAGGCATGATATTCATGCTGGCAGTCGACCAAGAGTTTGACGAGCTGAATATGGTCATCAAGGCATTCCAAAATACCATGATGCGGGTTCGTTACTCATCTATTCCTGTTGTTGTTGCGCCTCATCAAATGGCTTTAGGAGGTGGATGTGAAATATGCTTGCATGCCGATAAAGTGGTCGCGCATGCTGAGTTGTATATGGGTTTAGTTGAATTTGGTGTTGGGTTGATTCCCGGCGGCGGCGGCACTAAGGAATTTGCTTTGAGGTTATCCGACGAACTACAGGAAGGCGATATTGAAATGAATAATTTCCGCGATCGTTTTTTAACTATTGGTCAGGCAAAAGTATCTACATCAGCCTATGAAGCTTTTGAATACGGGTACCTTAAAAAAGGCCATGATGTAGTTGTTGTATCTCGCAATCGTTTATTGGCCGAAGCCAAACAACATTGCCTGCAATTGGCTGATGAAGGTTATGTTCAACCAGTGCCACGTAAAGACATTCGTGTTTTAGGTAAACAAGCTTTGGGCTTAGGCTATGTTGGTGCAAACACCATGTACAGTGGTAATTATATTAGTGAACATGACGTTAAGATCTCACAAAAACTAGCTTATGTAATGGCTGGCGCTGATTTATCACAGCCAACATTTGTAAGCGAGGATTACCTGTTAGGATTGGAAAGAGAAGCCTTTGTATCGCTTTGTACCGAACGTAAAACTTTGGAGCGTATACAATCAATATTAACAGGGGGTAAAATATTAAGAAATTAAATAAAGTATCAAGTAGTTAGTATCAAGTAGCAAGACAAAAAATAATCTTGATACTCGCTACTAAAATCTAAATAAATTATGAACGCATATATAGTGGCGGCAAGCCGCAGCGCAGTAGGGAAGGCAACCCGTGGTGGTTTTAGATTTACCCGCCCGGATACGCTTGCCGCGGATGTTATTAAGCATTTGATGGCATCTGTTCCTAACGTGGATAAAGACCAGATAGAGGATGTTATTGTAGGCAATGCCACACCCGAAGCGGAGCAAGGTTTAAATGTTGCCCGCCTAATATCATTAATGGCGCTGGATACTGATAAAGTACCCGGGATGACTGTGAATAGATACTGCGCTTCTGGATTAGAAACCATTGCTATCGCGTCAGCAAAAATACATGCCGGTATTGCCGATTGTATTATTGCGGGTGGGGTTGAAAGCATGAGCTTATTACCTATGGGTGGCTGGCGTATCGTCCCTAACGCTGATGTTGCATTAGCTCATCCCGATTATTACTGGGGTATGGGGCTAACAGCTGAAGCAGTTGCGAAAGAATATAATATCAGCCGTGAAGAACAAGATCAGTTTGCTTATAATTCGCACCAAAAAGCTATAAAAGCAATCACATCTGGTACATTTAAGGATGAAATTGTACCGGTTAACGTTACAGAGGTGTACGTTGACGAAAGCGGGAAGAAAAAGAAAAGAGATTTTAAAATAGATACAGATGAAGGTCCACGTGCCGATACTTCGATTGATGCGCTTGCAAAATTGAGACCGGTGTTTGATGCAAAGGGTGTAGTTACCGCGGGTAATTCATCACAAACTAGTGATGGTGCAGCTTTTGTAATGGTGGTAAGCGAACGCTTCATGAAACAAAATAACCTTACCCCGATTGCACGTTTGGTTGATTATGCGGTTGTTGGTGTGCCTCCTCGAATTATGGGAATAGGGCCACTTTATGCTATTCCAAAGGTGTTACAAAAATCAGGTATCAAACAAGAAGATATAGATCTTTTTGAGTTAAATGAAGCGTTTGCATCGCAATCGCTTGCAGTAATAAAAGGTTTAAATCTTAATCCTGATTTAATCAATGTGAATGGGGGGGCTATTGCGCTCGGGCATCCGCTCGGCTGCAGTGGTGCAAAACTTTCTGTTCAGCTATTTAACGAACTTAAAAAGCGTGATAAAAAGTACGGTATGGTAACCATGTGTGTGGGTACTGGCCAGGGAGCAGCCGGAATATTTGAAATGTTATAATTCTAAGCCGATAAATAATAGCAAAATGGAAAAAGCGACAAGATTATTTGATTGCATGGCGATACAGGCCGATAAGCCACGCGCCGATTTTTTAATTGCTAAGGAAAACGGCAACTGGCACACGTATAGTACGCAAGATGTGCATACCATAATTTATCAATTAGCCATAGCGCTAATGGACATGGGAATTTCTGCCGGCGACGGTACTAATGAGGGCAGAGACAAAGTTGGACTTATTGGCAACGGCCGCCCTGAATGGGTAATAGTTGATTTGGCCGTACAACTAACGGGTGCTGTTTTAGTTCCGCTGTATCCTAACACCAGCACTAAGGAAATAGAACAAATACTAAGCGAAGCAGAAGTAAAACTAATATTTGTTAGTAACGATGAGCTATGCGGCAAGATAGGGCAGGTGAAAGCTAATTTACATTCGCTAAAAGGTGTTTATTCTTTTGATCAGGTAGAGGCTTGCAACAACTGGCGTACTTTATTAAAACCACTAACAAATAACCATCAGCAAAGGATAAAAGATACCAGCAGTAAAATAACTGAGAACGATTTAGCGACAATCATCTATACCTCGGGTACTACAGGCAGGCCAAAGGGAGTGATGCTTAGTCATAAAAATATCCTGAGTAATGTTTTTGATTCAGGCGATATACTTGCAGAGGTTCCAATTACAGATAAACGCGCCTTTAGCTTCTTACCATTGAATCACATTTTCGAAAAAATGTGTACCTACATTTATCTTTTTTATGGTTTTTCCATTTCTTATGCGGAAAGTATCGAAATGATCGGTGCTAATATCCGCGATGTTAAACCGTCAATCTTTACTTCAGTACCACGTTTGCTGGAAAAGATATTTGAACGTATCATGGTTGAAGGCCAAAAACTTAACGGCGCAAAGAAGAAGATATTTTTATGGTCGGTTAAATTGGCAGAGCAATTTGAATTAACAGGCAACAGCACTTGGTATAAACTTCAATTAGCAATCGCCGACAAACTTGTTTACAGTAAATGGCGGGCCGCGATGGGAGGTAATGTTAAAGCTATTGTTGTTGGTAGTTCGGCCACACAAATTAAACTAGAAAAAATATTTACGGCATCGGGCATGGTGGTTTTAGAGGGCTACGGACTGACTGAAACATCGCCTGTAATCACAGTAAATCATTACAATATATCAGGCAGAAAATTTGGTACTGTAGGGACATTATTAAATAGTGTAGAAGTTAAAATCGCTAGCGATGGCGAAATATTATGCAAAGGGCCAAATGTTATGCTTGGCTACTATAAAAATCCTGAGTTGACTGCCGAAGTTATACAGGATGGGTGGTTTTATACAGGTGATATCGGAGAACTTGACGCCAACGGTTTCCTTAAAATCACGGATCGTAAGAAAGAAATTTTCAAAACATCGGGTGGTAAATATGTAGCTCCTTTACCTATTGAAAACAAGATGAAAGAGAATCATTTTATTGAACAAATGATGGTAGTTGGGGCGGGTAAAAAGTTTACTGCGGCCCTTATTGTACCATCATACACCAATCTTTTACCATGGTGCAAGCAAAATGATATTCCGTTTACCTCTCAAGAGGAATTGATAAAAGATAAAAGGGTGATCGCTTTGTATCAGAAAGCGATTGATGCTTTTAACCCGGAATTTAACCATGTTGAACAGGTAAAGAAGATTACACTATTACCTAATGAATGGTCGATAGATAGCGGCGAGCTCACCCCAACCGGTAAGATGAAACGCAAAGTTATTATGGAGAAATATGACTCTGAAATTGAAAAAATGTATGCTGGAGAAACGAATGAAAATCCATCGTTAGTAACATCTAACTAATATTATGAGTACATTTCAAATTACCACCAGTAAGGGATTAGCAACACTCACTTTAGATAGAGGTCGTTCCAATCCCATAAATCATCAAATGGTTAAGGAACTAGTTGCTTGCATCAAGCAATTAAATGAGGATGATAGCGTGGGGGGATTAATCATAACAGGTAAACCTGGCTTTTTTTCATCGGGTATAGATTTGATTGAAGCTTATGATTATGATGAGGAACAGATAAAACAATTCTGGGTAGATTTTTTGGCACTACCCGGTGCGTTATCTACATTCAAAAAACCGTTGATTGCTGCCATTAATGGTCATAGCCCGGCAGGTGGATGCGTTATTGCTTTATGCTGTGATTACCGGGTGATGGTTGAAGGGCAATTTATCATTGGTCTTAATGAAATACCAGTTGGTATTATAGTACCCGATGGTATTTTTAAGTTGTATTCTGCTTGTGTTGGCGAAAAAAAGGCTTATCAATATATATTAGAAGGAAAGTTGTTGAATCCAACGGAAGCGCACGCTTCGGGGTTGGTTGATGAAATTTGCGCGCCGGAAAACTTACAATATGTAGCAGAAAAAAAGGCAAGAGCGTTCATGCAATTTAATTCTGTTACGTGGAGTACGAGTAAAATGAATTTACGGTCTGAACTAATAAACAAGTTAAAGCAAGATCACTCAGAAACATTAAATATAATGCTTAAACAATGGTGGGCGCCTGAAACCAGGAAAGGCTTGCAAATGATGATCGAAAAATTAAAATCTAAATGATGAGCGACGATACTAACGCAGCTACTCCATATCAGGGTATGTTAAGGGATGATGCACTTAAAGGTAAAACGATAATTATAACTGGTGGCGGTACTGGCCTTGGTCGTTCAATGGGTACTTACTTCCTAAAACTTGGGGCTAATTTGGTTATAACTAGTCGTAAACTGGATGTGTTAAAACAAGCTGCCAATGAAATGCAGGCAGAAACAGGCGGAAAGGTAATTGCCGTGGCTTGCGATGTCCGTAAATATGAAGAAGTGGAAAATATGCTAAAGCAAGCAATAGAAGCTTTCGGAAGGGTAGATGCACTAATGAATAATGCGGCCGGTAATTTCATTTCTCCAACAGAAAGGTTATCACCTAACGCATTTTCCGCGGTCATAGATATTGTTTTAAAAGGATCTGCCAACTGTTCACTAGCTTTAGGTAAATATTGGATAGCAGAGAAAATACCCGGCAATATCTTAAATATTGTGACTACTTATGCTTTCACAGGTTCGGCTTATGTGGTGCCATCAGCTTGTGCTAAAGGCGGGGTATTGGCAATGACCCGTTCATTGGCTGTTGAGTGGGGTAGGCATGGCATTAGAACCAATGCCATAGCTCCGGGGCCTTTTCCAACTAAAGGTGCCTGGGAGCGTTTATTACCGGGGGATATGGCTAAAAAGTTCGATTTTAAGAATAGAGTTCCATTAAAAAGGGTAGGAGAACATCAGGAACTTGCTAATCTTGCTGCTTTTTTGGTGTCCGATTTTTCGAGTTATATTAACGGTGAGGTTATAACCATTGATGGTGGCGAATGGCTGCAAGGCGCTGGGCAGTTTAGCGCACTGGAAATGGTTCCTGATGAAATGTGGGATAGTATAGAGCAGGCTACCCGTAAAGCCAATTAATTACTAATCGATACAGTTTCTAATAGCATATAAAATGCTTAATATATAAGCTATGAGCGTTTCTCGCATGTAATCGAAATTGATTACAATTAACAATATTTATTGCATAAAAAAATGCTATAAATTAGGAATTATCTATATAACCATTTATATTAACAAAATTTTTAGATAAAAATAATAACACTATTAATTTGTGTATTTATATATACGATTTTGTAAATCACTAACCTTATCACTGTTTCTCATATGGTAAAATATTTACTTCTATTTTTATTGTTATTTAGTTGCTCTATTTTAGTTAATGCACAAAATACCGCAGTAAACATAAATGGAAGTAAAGGTAATGCTATTACAACAGCAGTTCCATTTTTAGATATTACACCCGATGCCCGCTCTGGTGGCATGGGTGAAGCAGGAGTAGCCATATCTCCAGATGCCAGTGCTACTTTTTGGAACCCATCAAAATTAGCCTTCGTAACTGAAAGTAGTGATATTTCATTATCATACACACCATGGATGCGTCAATTAACCCCCGATATAAATTTAGGTTACTTAAGTTACTATAAAAAACTTGATGATCGTAATACTATAGCGGCCTCTATGCGCTATTTTAATTTGGGTAATGTTGATGGTTACGATAATAATTTTAATTCCTTAGGCACCCTACACCCCAACGAATATTCATTTGACGTTTCATTGGCCCGTAAATTTGGTCAGGGTTTTTCACTTGGTTTAACCGCTCGCTATATTCATTCTAATCTGTCTCAAGGGGCAGGCGGTAACCAAGCATCTGCAGCCAATGGTTTTGCGGCCGATGCTTCGATGTATTATAGGTCTGTAAGCAATTTTGCATTTGGTGTTGATATATCCAACATCGGTACAAAAATGAATTACTCTATTGGGCAACCATCCTATTTTTTGCCAACTAATTTAAAAATTGGTGCAGCACAAACTGTGAATATAGACGAACTTAATAAAATTACTTTTACGGTCGACATAAATAAACTGCTGGTACCCACACCTCGTACCTATACTTTAAATGGTACAACAACAACCGATAATGGCCAGAATTTATCAATTGTAAATGGTATTTTCGAATCATTTAGTGATGCACCGGGTGGCTTTAAAGAAGAACTGCAGGAAATAAGTGTTTCTCCTGGCGTAGAATACTGGTATAACCAGCAACTTGCGTTAAGGGCCGGGTATTTGTATGAAAACCCTAACAAAGGCGATAGGCATTACCTTACGTTTGGTGTTGGCTACCGGTTTGATAACCTTGGACTGGACTTTTCATATGTTGCAGCCAGCGAACAATCAACTCCTTTAGCGGGTGGCGTTCGCTTTTCCTTAAATTACAGCTTCGGAGCTATAAAATAAACCAGTATTAATTCTATTCAGGAATACTTTGTATTGATGGTATGAGTGGATAAAACACTCGAAAATGA
>Ga0302197_10000845_pt1 | contig 30702 bp, 22 predicted proteins | sample II_Bog_N2_1_FD_193526 | JGI IMG/M metagenome (GOLD analysis project Ga0302197, IMG submission 193526) | Peat permafrost microbial communities from Stordalen Mire near Abisko, Sweden - II_Bog_N2_1 | ecosystem: Environmental > Terrestrial > Soil > Wetlands > Peat | place: Sweden: Abisko... | reverse complement strand
GCGGGCGTGTACACCCGCACTTGTCTGGTGAAATTACCAGATTACGCGGCCGCGATACTAGCCTGTGCCTGGATCGCGAAGTCGAGCCCTCCGGTTATCTTCGCGCCCAGTGAATTTGCCAACCGCGCGTTAACGCTTCGTCGAGCTTTGCCAAAGCCTTCTTCGACCGCGAAGGGGATCTTCTTCGCGAGACGGCTTCGCGTGGTTTGCCCAACACTCAATCTCCAATCCAATATCGTTGCGCTTCCGCAATTGGAACGCAGTCACCTACTGTTCTCTAGCGGGAAAACGGTACTTTCGTAATCTGAAAGATTTCTACGCAATGCCGAAGAAGAGAGAAAGGATAAAAGCCATGGCAGCCAGCATGACCACCGGTTTCTCAATTCCCGCATCTACCTCCACCGCCGGTGTGCGTTCCAACCGACGCCGGCGCATCACCCCGCAGGCAGGGCGCGCGCTCGAGCGCCTGGGCCACGCCATCGAATATCTTACAGATGAATTCGAGCGCGAAGGCATCGCGTTCTCGTCGCAGAGTGAGCAGCTGGAGGCTGTGCAGGTACTCATGGCGCTCAACAGGCAGGTCTATTTCGAGTGCCCCGAAGTGCCGAGCTTTGGCGAGCGTTTCCGCGCGCTGCTGCATTCTCCAGCGGCCTAGCTCATCCCACCATTTGCACTGTTCCTTTGCCGACTAACTCCTCCACGCGCTCGACCCATCCCTTATCCGCCGCCACACCCATATTTTCCGGCTCCAGAATCGCTGCATACTCACCCTTCTTTTCCAGGTGCAGCATCACCTTGCCCGGCCCCGGCGCCGCATCCGCCGCGCTTTTCAATTCGGTCAGCATCTCCTCCGTCGCGCGATCCAAATTGATACGAATCCGCACCCCTGACGGCAGCTTCACCTGCACCTCTTCGAGCGCCACAATCGAGCTGACAGAAATCTTCGGCGCAGCATCCTCATCGCCCATCAGCACGCCGCGCACCAGCACCGGAGCTTCCATCTTCAACTGCCCTGAGAGCCTTTCATAATCCCGTGAAAAACAGATCAGGTCGATCTTGCCCGTAGCATCTTCCAGCGCAGCCTGCGCATACAGTTTCTGATCCCGCTTGCTCTTTTGCACGCGCAACCCGAGAATCATTCCCGCCACTTGAATCTCGTCTGCCGGGTCCGCCTGCGTGCCCCAGCGTCTCTCCGGCGGCTTGCGCTCCAGCGCATCGGCCGCGGAAATCACGCCCGCCAGATTGCGCAGTTTCTCCGCGTACTTATCCAGCGGATGCCCTGAGACAAAAAATCCCAGCACATCTTTCTCATTGGCCAGCCGCTCGCCCTCTTCCCAATCGGCCACGTTGGGCAAATCTTCGCTGCTGTCCCGGGCCGTCCGGGGCCCCTCATCGAAGAGCCCAAAGAGCCCGCTCTGCCCCTGCGCCTCGTCCCTCTGTGCCTTCTGCGCGCGCTCCATCGCCTTATCAACGGCTGCCATCAGCGGCCCGCGTTTGCCCATCGAGTCCAGCGCTCCGGCCTTGATCAGCGACTCGAGCACGCGCTTGTTCATCACGCGAAGATCAACCTTCTCGCAAAATCCCCAGATACTCTTGAAGCGTCCGCCAACTTCCTCGCGCGCCTTCAGAATCGACTCGATCGCATTGCCACCCACATTCTTTACCGCTGCCAGGCCGAATCGTATCGCCTGGCTATTCTCGGCAACATACGGCGTAAACTGGCTGCCGGAAACCTGCACGTCCGGCGGCTCAACGCGGATACCCATCTCGCGGCACTCGCCGATATACTTCACCACGTTCTCCGGCTTGGATGTCTCCGAGGTCAGCAGAGCAGCCATGAACTCCACCGGGTAATGCGTTTTCAAGTAAGCCGTCTGGTAAGCCAGCAGCGCATAAGCCGCCGAGTGTGACTTATTGAATCCATACCCGGCAAACTTCTCCATCATGTCGAAGATTTCGCCCGCTGTTGCCTTGGGATGGCCCGCTGCCGCTGCGCCTTCCATAAAGCGGGCACGCTGCTCAGCCATCGCTTCGGCGTTCTTTTTGCCCATCGAACGCCGCAGTAAGTCGGCCTCGCCCAGCGAGTAACTCGCCAGCTTGTTTGAAATCTGCATTACCTGTTCCTGGTAGACGATAACTCCCAGGGTTTCTTTCAAAATTCCTTCTAACTCCGGCAGCGCGTACTCCACCTTGCGCCGCCCTAACTTGCGCTCGATGAAGTCGTCAATCATTCCGCCCTGAATCGGCCCCGGCCTATAGAGCGCATTCAGCGCCGTTAGATCTTCCACCGAATCCGGCCTGTAGCGCCGCAGCACGTCGCGCATTCCGCTTGATTCAAACTGAAACACTCCCGAAGTCAGCGCCGAGTGAAATACCTTTTTATAGGTTTCCGCATCGTCCAGCGGAATCGCCTCTATATCTACCTTTTCGCCGCGGTTCTTTTCGATGAGCTTGAGGCAATCGTCAATCACCGTCAGCGTAGTCAGGCCCAGAAAGTCCATCTTCAGCAGGCCCATCTTCTCGACGGCCTTCATATCGTAGGCAGTTACAATTTCGTCGTTCTTCGTCTTGGCCAGCGGCACCAGCTCTGTCAGCGGCCGCGGCGCAATCACCACCGCCGACGCATGAACCCCCGACCCGCGCACCAAGCCCTCCAGCTTCTTCGCAGTGTCGATAAGTTCCTTGATCTGCCCGTCGGTTTTATACGCCTTTTGCAGCTCCGCAACCTCTTCGAGCGCCGTGTCGATCGTCATGCCGATCGTTGCCGGAATCAACTTTGCAATCCGGTCCACGTCCCCGTACGGCATATCCATCGCGCGCCCGCAATCCTTGATTGCCGCCTTGGCCGCCATGGTGTTGAAGGTGATGATCTGCGCCACCTGCTCGCGCCCGTACTTGCGCGTCACATAGTCGATCACCTCGCAGCGCCGGATCTGGCAGAAGTCCACGTCGATATCCGGCATCTGTTTTCGCTCCGGATTCAAGAACCGCTCAAACAACAAAGCATTCTGCAACGGATCGATATTGGTGATTCCCATCGAGTACGCCACCAGCGAACCGGCTCCCGATCCGCGCCCCGGACCTACCGGAATCCCATTGTCCCGTGCATACTTGATGAAGTCCCACACAATCAGAAAGTACCCCGAGTACTTCATCTGCTCGATGATTCCAATCTCGTATTCGAGTCGCGCGTCGTACTCATGAATCGCCGCGCGCCGCAGCCCGCGCGCCTCCAGGCTTCGCACCGCCGTATCCAGCCGCTTCTTATAACCCTCCCGGCACACCTTCTCAAAGTAACTGTCGATAGTGTGCCCCTCGGGAACATCAAACACAGGAAACGGATTGTCCACTGGGTGCAGCTTCAACTCGCATCGCTCGGCAATCTCCATCGTCCGCTGCAGCAAGTCCGGCGAATTCGTGAACAGCCGCCCCATCTCGTCAGCGCTCTTCACAAAAAACTGATCCGAATCGAACCGGAAGCGTTCCTTGTCGTGAATCTTCGAGCCAGTCTGAACGCACAGCATCACATCGTGCGCGTGTGAATCATCCCCGCACAGGTAATGCGAGTCATTAGTAAGAACCATGGGGATATTCAGATCTTTTTCCAGCCGGAAGAGGGCTTCATGAATCTTCTTCTCTTGCTCCAGCCCCTGGTCCTGAATTTCGAGATAGAAATTGCCTTTGCCAAAAATATCTTCATATTGCGTGGCCACGCTGCGCGCCTTTTCGTAGTTGCCGGCCACCAACTCTTCACACAGCTCTCCGCTCAGGCAGCCGGAAAATCCGATCAGGCCTTTTGAATTTTCGGCGAGATATTGCTTGCTCACGCGCGGCTTGCGATAGAAGCCGTGGAGCGAGGCCTCCGAGGTAATCCGCACCAGATTCCGGTAGCCCTCTTCGTTCTGCGCCAGCACCAGCAGGTGATTGTTCTCGTCTCCATCGCCCGGAGCGCGGTGGTCTTCGTTCTTGCAGATATAAAGCTCGCAGCCCAGAATCGGCTTGATCCCCTTCTGTTTGGCCGCGGCGAAAAAGTGCACAGCCCCATAGATGTTCCCGTGGTCGGTCATGGCGACAGATGTCTGCCCCAGTGACGCCACCTGGTCCACCAGCTTTTTGACGTCGCAAGCCCCATCCAGCAGCGAGTACTCCGTATGCAAATGCAAATGCGTAAATTCAGCCATGGCTACATAGATTCTAGCCGCCGACAGCTTCCGCACCTCGCGCAAATGGCGGTTGAAATCTCGCCCTGTTGAGGAAAACATGATTTTAAGAGCCGGGCAATTCGGGTAGAAAGACCTCAAAGAACGGCCTGGAGTGTGCCTCGGGAAATCAAAGGAGCAACTTTTTGGATTGAATTGCCAGAATGAGGCTTGACAAGGTTATACAGAAGGATTTAGGGTGGTCCGCACATTCTGTTGCAATGAAATTCTCAGTTCAATCTTTCAGAGTTGTTCTTTGCGTGCTTGTCGGCATAACGCTTGAAGTGTGAAGGCAGCTCTGTTGTATATACACACTGTTTTAACTCTCTTGATTTTTCAGGTAGGGTGAATCATGTATTGGTGGATCTGGATCATTCTCGGATTAGTTTTGTTATTTGCTGAGATAACGACTTATGGTGGGTTCTTCTTTGTTTTCTTTGGAGGCGCTGCTCTAGCTGTTGGCGCATTGGTTGCCCTTGGTATAGGCGGCCCTGCTTGGTTGCAGTGCTTTATATTTTCGGTTGTATCGCTCCTATCTGCCGCTCTATTTCGCGCTAAATTGGTTCAGAAATTGGGTCCTCACTCAAATTCAACAGATATGGATAATCTCAGTGGTCAGACTGCGATTGCGAGTGAAGATATTTTGCAGGGAACCTCAGGACAAGTTCAAATGAGAGCATCTACTTGGAGCGCTCTTAATCTTGGCCCCGGAGATTTGCGAGTGGGGCAACATTGTAAGGTTGAACGCAGTATTGGCATTGTTTTGGAAGTCCGTCCGCTTTAGAAAAGCACCTAAGCGGATGCGTTAGAACTGATTTATCACAAAGCATTCGGTTAAAGGGGGCGGGATATGTCATCCATTCTAATCGTCGTTCTGATCTTCGTTGCCTTTGCATTTGCATTCCTCAAGGTTGCGGTTCGAATTGTACCGCAACAGATGGCCTATGTTGTTGAACGCTTGGGTAGATACCACTCCACACTGGGTGCGGGTTTCCACGTTTTGATGCCGTTTGTGGATAAAACTCCGGAAAGATATAAACATATGCTCATGGAAAAGGCGGTGCCGATTCAAGAGCAGGTCTGCATCACTCGTGATAACGTACAAGTTACGGTCGATGGCATCCTCTATTACAAAGTGTTCGATGCAATGAATGCGTCATATGGCATTTTCAATCTAGATTATGCTATACAACAACTTGCCCAGACGACTTTGCGAAGCGAAATTGGCAAGATTGAACTGGACAGGACCTTTGAGGAGAGAACGCGAATCAACGTCGCAATTGTAACGGAACTCGATAAGGCATCTGAACCGTGGGGCGTAAAGGTGTTGAGATATGAGATCAAAGATCTTACACCGCCTGAAGATATCAGGGCTGCAATGGAGAAGCAGATGCGAGCAGAACGTGAGAAGCGTGCCGTCATTCTCCAATCCGAAGGAGTACGCGATTCTGCTATCAATACTGCCGACGGAGACAAGCAGAAGGTGATCAAAGCATCTGAAGGATACAAACAGCAACAGATTAACCAGGCTGAAGGCAATGCCGCCGCTATCCTGGCGGTCGCACAAGCGACTGCCGAGGGAATTCGACGAGTTGCAGAGTCGATAGGAAGTCCAGGAGGATTCGAGGCAGTGCAGCTGCGAGTTGCTGAATTGTATATCCCTGAGTTCGGCAAGCTAGCCAAGGCAAATAACACTGTGGTTCTGCCTTTGAATGTGAGTGATGTTGGTTCGATGGTCGCGCTAATGACGAATGTAGTGCGCAAAATGTCTCCAGGTGGTGTGTCTGGAACGCCCGTTTGAAAACCTGCTGCCGGGTGCCCCATCCTTCGTGTAATTTGCGAAGGGTGGGAAGTCCACGAACCCCAAGCGCGAAACGCTCCAGCCCCACCCCAGGTGCTTGCAGATTATTTCCCCACTTCGTCGCACAATGACTCACAGAAGTCTTCGTTCAAATCATCGTCCCGGCACGTCCTCTTTGCGCCGTCCTTCAGCCGGAAGCTGTCGGCAGAGGCCGAAACACCACGTAACTCCTTATTCTGGAATATTTTGCAAGGAACTCTTTTGTTTTGAAGATTTTACAGCGCAACCCTTCCCGTAAACTCAAGAAAACAGGGAATTTGTTTGCAAAATATGGGTGGGGGTACCGGGCGCCGGATGTGTAGTCCTGTGTGCACTCTGCGAGGTGCCGGAAACCGCTAACCCCAGCACTTCCACCGAGAGAGCTTCCAGTTGACGACGCCTACGGCGTAGCCGTACTATAATTTCATGCGCTACGTTTGGGACCCGGCGAAAGATGCCTTCAACCGGCGCAAGCACGGCTTATCCCTTGAGGACGGAATTGCAGCTCTCGAAGACCCCGACCGGGATTTCTGGGTTGATGATCGATTCGATTATGGCGAAGAACGAATCATCACGATGGGGCGCAGAATCCAATCGCTGCTGGTTGTTGTTTCAACGGAAGTAATTTCCGTGGCACAGGATGATGAAATCATCCGCATCATATCGGTTCGAGAGGCAAACAGGCATGAGTATCAATGGTTTTATTTCGGTCGATCATGAACCCGGCGATCCGCCGATTGAGACGGATACGGACTGGGCCGCTGCCGAGGCTCTCACCGATGAGGAGATTGAAGCCGCGGCCCGCGACGATCCTGACGCAGCGCCGATCGGTTTTTTCGATCAGCCCGGCTTTATACACATTCCAAACGTGAAGAAGCTCCGCGAGCGCCTCGGCTTGACCCAGGAAGCTTTTGCCGCAGCCTATCGCATCCCCATCGGAACCCTGCGCGATTGGGAGCAATGCCGCAAACGTCCCGATGCCCCGGCGCGCGCCTATCTCACCGTCATCGCTCGTAATCCTGAGGCCATAGCCGGTTTCCTCGGCGAAGCAGCGTAAGTTGGAGTGCCTCATCCTTCGCATACTTTGTGATGGCCGGGGAAACCACAAACCCCATGCGCGAAGCGCGGCTGCCTCGCCGCAGGTGGCTACTCGACTCCCAGCACCTTCACAATGACTCGCTTTCGTCTTTGCCCGTCGAACTCGGCGTAGAAGACTCGTTGCCAGGTTCCCAGGTCCAGTTTGCCGTTGGTCACTGGAAGCGTAGTCTCGTGATGCAATAGCAGCGACTTCAGATGCGCGTCGCCGTTGGTCTCGCCGGTCCGGTGATGTTTGTAATCGGGCCGCGCCGGAGCCAGCATCTCCAACCAGACGCCGATATCCTCAATCAGGCCGCCCTCCAGGTCGTTCACGTACACCGCTGCCGTAATGTGCATGGGCGAAACGAAACACAAACCGTCCCGCACGCCGCTCCGCTCCACCACGCGCTCCACTTCGTCTGTGATGTGCACCATCTCGCGTAGCTTTTTTGTCTCAAAGACCAGATACTCAGTATGACTTTTCAAGTTTTGCCTCCGCCGTGCCAATGAGTATAGGTTGCGAGGCCGAGACGCTTCCAGTGGAAGAGGTCTTTCGAGGCCACTTGAATTCGCTCATCTGCATTCGTCAAACGGCCGCGCTTGCCACCTGAAAGATTCGCGCCTGTTCGCCGTTGTCCAAGCAAGCGATGATCGCTTCGATCACCCGCTTGGTTTCATCTGGGCCTCGAACTGGAATGGAGATGACGCCTGCCTGCTCAGCCGGGTAGTCGTTCCCGCCCACAAACAAGGCATCTCCAACGTAAATCATTTCTTTCACGGAAATGCCAAGTGTTTCTTGCAGCTTTTTGATCCCATAAGCCTTGTCAATTCCCGGCTTGGTGACATCAATGGATGTGGCGCCGCCGAGCCGCACAGAAAACTCGGGAATGAGAGTGTCAAGGATGGCTTTGATTTTCTTGCGCTTAGCGAAAACGGCATCCCATTTCTCTTTCTCTTCCAACGGCGCTTGCTGACCGAGCGCGGAATAGGTTATCTGGCTTCCCCGGTCTTCAATTGTCTCTCCCCATGTTTGTTCGACCGGGAAGCCCGCGGCGGCAACAGCTTTGTTCAGAGAGCTGATAATCTTCTGCTTTTCTTCCGCGGTGAAATCCTCCGCATAGAGTCTCTTCCATTCGCCCGAGTATTGAAAGAATTGTGTTCCGCAAGTAGGGAGAATAGAAAGCTTTGCCAGGCGTTCATCCTTTGGAAGATGGGAGAGAACCTGCTTTTCAAACTGTAACCACGCGCCTCCGGAGATGATCGCAACTTTGACGACACCGAGCAGGTCATGAAGGAGCGACGCCATCTCGGGATCGAGCGACGACTTACTTGCGGCGAGCGTTCCGTCGAGATCAAAGACAATTAGCTTCTTCACCATTCATCTACCTCTCACTTCTTGGGAGAGCCTGATTAAGCACCTTCTGTCATACAGACAATCCCTCAGGGGCTAAAGCCCGCATTGATTTTGCAGCCTTTGCGGCACGGCTAAAGCCGTGCCCTTTCAAAATATCGACTTATTCAGAGGCTCCTTGGACCAATCGGGAAGTGCGATCAACGCTGCCAAAGGATCTGCACGGCTTCGAGCGGCACAGATGAGTTGGGATGGTGAGGGATAATGCGCGCGGTGTAGTCGCTCGCAGGACGGGTTGCGGATGTCTGGGCCGAATAGGTCATGGTGCCCGGCGAATCGGCGCTGGACTTGGTCGCCGTCATCACTTCGATAACAGGCTGGCCGCCCTGAGCTGAGTCCGCATAAAGTTCGACTTGCAGCTGATCTGGCTTGAGGCTGCCGGGAAGAACTTCGACGTGAAAGAAATGCTGGCTGTCGTGCGTCTCGGTTCTCACAGAGCCAAAGCGTATCGTGTTCCAATGGCGATCGATATCCTGCCGCCATTGGAGCAGACCGACGCCAAGCGCGCCATCCCCGTCTGCTCGCTCGCGGTAACCGGAAGCGGCTGGCAGATAATGATTCCCGGTATATTCGCGGATGGCACGGGTGGCAGAGAATTCTGGCGTGAGCCGCGCCATGCTCTCGCGGATGCGCGCCAGCCATTTCGATGGCATACCGCTCTGATCTCGCTCGTAGAACTCCGGGATTACCTCATGCTCAAGCAAGCCGTACATCGCTTCCGCCTCTGCGTTATCCCATGCCGGATCTTCTCCGTGTTCATGGCCGTCACCGATTGCCCAGCCGACTTCAGAGGAATACGCTTCCGCCCACCAGCCGTCTAACTCAGAAAGATTCAGGCCGCCGTTGACCAGAACTTTCATCCCACTCGTTCCGCAAGCTTCCCACGGACGCCGCGGCGTGTTGATCCACAGATCGATGCCCTGAACCAGTTCCTGGGCTAGCAGCATATCGTAATCGCTGAGGAAGACAACGCGGCCCTGTACTTCCGGACGCTTGATAAAGTCCTTCCACTGCTTGATCAGTGCCTGCCCAGGAAAGTCCTGAGGATGCGCCTTTCCAGCAAGAAGCAGTTGAACTGGGCGCTGCGGATTGGAAAGGAGCCGAATCAATCTTTCAGGATCGTGCAAGAGAAGGTTGGGGCGTTTATAAGTAGCGAAGCGCCGCGCAAATCCCACTGTCAGCACGTTGTCATCGAAGATATTCAATACATGCGACGGGGTTCCGCCTTCTGCCACAAACTGACTTGCATACCGCGTGCGCATCTTGCCGATCAACTCCTTGCGCCCCGCTGCGCGCATTTGCCATAGCTGCTCATTGGTGAGGTGGCGAATGTCATCTTCTGCCGGCCGATTCCCATGCCAACGCTTCTGGCCACAGGCTGTGGTCCAGAGAGTATCTGCCGCTGCCGAGTCCCAGGTGGGCACATGAATTCCATTGGTCACTGAACCAATCGGAACCTCTGCCTGTGGCCAGTGCGGGAAGAGCGGCTGGAAAATCTGCCGGCTCACTTGCCCGTGCAGCTTACTCACGCCATTTACCTGACGGCTGGTACGGACCGCAAGGTAAGCCATATTGAAGGATTCCGAATCGTCTTCCGGATGCTGTCTTCCCAAGGCGAGCAGATCGTCCACCGAGATAGCGAGTTCATCGACTGCATAGTGGTTCAGATACGTGCGAATGAGCGCGGGATCAAAGCGGTCGAATCCGGCACTGACAGCGGTATGCGTAGTAAAGAGATTCCCGGCCCGTGTGATGTTCATGGCAAGATCGAACGGCTTCTTGTGATCCTCCATATAAAAGCGGGCTCGTTCAAGCGTGGCGAACGCCGCGTGTCCTTCGTTGAGATGACAGACCTCAGGTGTCAGACCCAATGCTCGCAACAAGCGCCATCCGCCGATGCCGAGAACGATCTCCTGCTTCAGGCGCATCTCCGCGTCGCCGCCATAGAGTTCACTAGTTATGCCGCGGTGAGCAGCAGTGTTGGCAAAATCGTTAGTATCCAACAGGAAGAGCTTTGCTCTTCCAACCGAGACTTCCCAGCACCGGAGCCATATCCTTGAACCGGGAAGTTGAATCTGCAAACGCAGCCATTCGCCATTCGGCTGACGCAGCGGCCGGATGGGCAACTGGCCCGGATCGTTGACCGGATAAAGGGCCTGCTGCCGGCCTTCCAAATCGAAGTCCTGGCGGAAATATCCTTGACCGTAGAGCAAGCCCACTCCGACAACCGGAACGCCCAGGTCGCTGGCCGCCTTCATCTGGTCGCCTGCCACGTTGCCTAGCCCACCCGAGTAGATGGGCAAGGCTTCACTCAGCATGAACTCCATGCTGAAGTATGCGATCGTCGTGATCGCTGCGTCTGGATGCTTGTGTTGAAACCACGCGTCGGCCCGATAGGATTCTCGATTCTTCTGGAGCAAACTGTCGAGACGGCGACGGAACTCCACATCGCCCAATGCGTCCTTGATCTTCTCGCGGGAAACAGTCCGCAGGATGACCCATGGGTTTTGCGTGGTTGCCCAGAGTTCCTTGTCGAGCGCTTCCCACAACTCGTCCGCAGCGTGGTTCCAGGACCAATGCAGATTGAGCGCTAACTCGACCAGCGCATCAACTCCATCAACCTTGAACCAATCTGATGGTGCCTTCGGATCATTCAATATGTCCTCCTGAGCGGCGGTATACAGAAAAACAGAGACTGTGGCTGATACCTTGCCGACGAAAAACTCCGCTTTGGCTTGTATTTCATTTGGTTGCCACTTAACTACCAGTGAACATTGCTCCTCCGGGATGCTCTCAAGCCTTCGGAGCCGGGGACGCCGCCTCGCTCAAGTCTTCCGCACATTCCCGGTTCCCGATCTCGGGCATATTCTTCAGATGCTCGCGACTGTGGTTGGGATGTTCATTTCGCGCGGTGGCATGTGGTTCGGAAAACCAGTGCGAGATGAAAACAGTTCCCGGAATGTCGCGGGAACTCGCAGCACAGGGATAGAAGAAGACTGATTGGAGCATTTTGGATTCAAAAACGCGGGCGAAGTCGCCCGCAAGCCATCATGATATTCCAGAGCAACTCCTGCAAGAAGTATCAGTTCACAAAAATGCGGACGCTGTATTGATTTGCTCAGGAGTACCGGGCGACCGTTCGCATCTGGGTTATGGGGAAGACCGTTTGTGCCGCTTCCGATTGAGGCGGGCGCTTCGTTCAGCTGCGAATAGTTATAGGTGACTTAATAACCCTCTTCCGAGCTTCGTCTGGCCGTGGCGTGCCTACCAAAGGCATTTCGACAGCATCGCGACATCCGGGTGCATTGCGGAGCGCGGGGTGACCACGCAAGGTGCGCGACCCCATTCGCCAAAGGTGGCTCAAACCGGGGTTTGACCGGGGCAGAGGACACCGCTAAACGCGAATGACTTCGATTCCGGCCGAAGTTAGCGTTTCCATATCCTCATCACTGAATTGATCGTCGGTAATTACAGTTTGAATTGCGACGGGCGGCACGATCAGCGCCAGGCTGCGCCATCTGAACTTGGTAGAGTCGCAGACGGCCACTACCCGCGAGGCAGCGTTCACCATGGCGCGATTCACGCGCGCCTCAAGGATGTTGGGCGTGCTGAGTCCAACCCTGACATCGAATCCATCAACGCCAAGAAAGAGAATGTCCGCATGCATCTCACTCAGCGTTTCCTCGGCCAGAGGCCCCACCAGAGAAAAGGAGTTCTTGCGCAGCGTTCCGCCGGTTACGATGACTTCAAAACCCGTCCCAGCCAACTCGGTGGCGATGTTCAGGGCATTGGTGATGACTGTAAGGTGTGAAAATTTTCGCAGTTCGCGGGAAATGGCCGTGGTTGTGGTCCCGGAGTCCAGAATGATGCACAGGCCTTCTTTCACAAGCGATGCGGCAGCAACGGCGATGCGCTGTTTTTCCTTGAGTTGCTTCTGCTCTTTTTCCCCCAGCGAAGGGTCGCGCAGTGTGTTGCCCTGGGCGGAAAGCGCCCCTCCGTGGGTACGCTGCACCAGCCCCCTGGACTCCAGATAATCGAGATCCTTGCGGATCGTGATACGGGAGATGTTGAGCGCATCGGACAACTCGGAAACCAAGGCGCGGCCATCTCGCTGGATTAGTTTGAGCATGTGGATGCGGCGCTCGCCGATGAGCATATCGCTCCCGGTTTTTCGTTTTGTTTCCATATTTCTTATCACTTTTCTTCGCCACCTATCATACTCGATGGGAAGGTCCATCATTTGTCGTGCCGTATATTTCCGTCCAGTATCGGCAAGGCTCTCCCCTCGAGCTTTCTGCCCGGAGCGCCATCCAAGTCAAAGATTATGACGTCGTTTTTTCCCTTTCTTAGCCAAACGCCTGGAAGGTAGAGCGATTTTTGCGGCCCGATCTTCCAGACGCGCCCCAGTGGGCGACCGTTCACCCAAACGAAACCCTTGGTGAAGTTTCCGGTGTAAAGGAAAGTATCCCCTTTCTCCTTGACGTCAAAGGACCCGCGGTAGAAACAAGGGCCGGAACAGGCGGCCTTCGCAAAGCCAAGCCTGCCGGGCTCATTCATTGGCAAAGAGTAGATTTGCCAGCCAGTCAAGGGCTTGCCTGCCAGTGTGATCTGCCTGGTAATCCCCTTGCGCTCGTCGCGGATGGCGGTGGTGAAGTTGATGCGTCCGCCATTTTCAACCAGAATATCGAGCCGCGTGTCGGGCTGTTTGAAGTCGACGGTGAGGCGGTCCTGCTGGAGACGCCGGTCGAGCGTTCCAATCAGGGTTCCATTCGCATAGACCTGCGCATAGTCGTGCAACTGGTCGAGTACAAGTTCTCCTTGCACGGGCTCAGCAATCTGGGTTCGATAGAGAATGTAACCGTAGGCCTGATCGAGGTCTTCCATTGTGAGCAACTGCGGTGAACCGACCGGGCGCGGCAATGCTTGCCAGAGAGAGACGGACGCGGCCAGACCAAACGCGGGCACGGAAATTGGAGGCGCCACCACAGGTATTGCTGGCGGAGCGATTCCTGTCGCCTTCGCGATTACATCGCGGAACAAAGCGAACTTCGGCGTGGTTCGCCCGCTCTCATCGAGCGGCGCGTCGTAGTCGTAACTGGTGACGTCGGGCTGATATTTCTTTCCTTCGATGTTGGCGCCGTTCATCCACCCGAAACTGGTGCCGCCGTGAAACATATAAAGGCTGACGGAATACCCCTGCCCGAGCATCCAGCCCAGTTCATCGGCTTCAGCGCTTTGTGCGCGGGCTGCGGATTTATGGTGCTTCTCGCCCCAGTGGTCAAACCATCCGGCCCAATATTCACCTGACATGAAGGGGCCGTTGGGACGAAGGCGATGCAGCAGCGCAAAACCGTCTTTTGCCTCGCCCGGTCCGAAGTTGATGACCGCGGGCAACTCCGGCAGGGACCCGTCGGGTACTTCTTCGGGGCCGTCCGCCGTGTACAGCAACGCCTTATTGAAGCCGGCATCGACCAGCGCCTGGTGAATCTGTTCCATGTAGGCGTGGTCGTTGCCAAAGGAGCCGTACTCGTTCTCCACCTGCACTGCGATGATGGGGCCACCATTGCCGATCTGCAAAGGAGCAAGTTCCTGGCCGAGGCGCATCAACCAGCGCCGCGCCGGCTCCATGAACTTCGGATCGGTACTGCGCACCACAATATCGTGTTGCTTGAGCAGCCACGCCGGAAAGCCTCCCCACTCCCACTCCGCGCAGGCGTACGGCCCCGGACGCAAAATGACATAGAGGCCCTCGCTCTGCGCCTCGCGAATGAACTCCGCCAAATCGCGCTGGCCGGAAAAATTGAAAACTCCAGGTTGCGTTTCGTACTCATTCCAGAAGACATATGTGGTGACGGTATTCAACCCCATGGCCTTGGCCATGCGCAGCCGCGCGCGCCAGTATTCGCGGGGAATGCGCGGGGAGTGCATTTCGCCGGAGATGATCTGAAAGGGCTTGCCGTCGAGAGCAAACTTTCCGTTTTCCACTCCAAAGGTGTGTGGCGCGTGGGATTCCGCAGCCAGCAGTGTACTTGCCGGAACACTGAGCAGACACATCATCAGAATGCCGGGGATAAGCTTGATTGCTGTTTTCACTGAATATCGATGCCCGTATGGGGCGGTCTCCTTTTCCGTATTCATGATTAATCCATCCCGATTCGACTTACACCGGGGAAAACAAGACCAAATACTTGTCTTTCAACTCCCAACCCGCAATGGCTACATTCTGCTGGCGCGATTTTATCGAGTCGAATCAGGATCAAGTGCATGGAGTTATTCGTTATTCAACGCGAAAATGACAGCCGATAGCTGTTCGCGGACCTAAGGACGCGCCGCCTTTTCAGCCCGCCTGGGAGAGAAAATCTTGCATCAGAATGGGATCGCGAAAAGACTCAGTGCCGCCGGAGCGCAGGGTTGAAAGTGCAGCGGTGCGATTGCCGAAGGCTGCGCAAGCATCCGGCGTCTCGCCCCGAAGAAAGGCGGCCAGAAAACCCGAATTGAAACTATCCCCCGCTCCGATGGTATCCACAGGAGTTACGGGCTGGGCAGCAAGGGCCCAGCGCTGGCTTCCAACCTGCACCAGGGATCCCCGCTTGCCACATTTGACGGCCACGATCGGAACGCGCTTTGCCAAAGTTTCGATGGCGCTCTCGGCATCCTTCTTTCCGGTGATGCGGCAGGCTTCATCGTCATTGGGCAGGAAGATGTCGACGATGCCAAGCAGTTCATCGAGCGCTCCGCCCCAGCGATCGTCAGGATCATCATTGGTATCGAGCGAGAGAGTGAGACCTTCGGCCTTCAGTTGCCTGCATATTCTGGGCAGATCGGGCTGAAGCGCCTTTTGAAGAAAGAGCGAGGAAACGTGGAAGTGCCGGGCAGAGGCGAGGTAATTCATATCCAGATCAGAGGCGGCCATTTCAGACATGGTTCCGGGATAAGTAAGGATATGCCGCTTGCCGTCATGGATCAGAAGGATCGTAACGCCAGTGGATGTACCGCCGGAGACACGCTTGACGCTGGAGAGGTCAACTCCTTTTTCCGCGAGACGCTGCAGGGCGATGCTGCCGAGCGCGTCGTCCCCGAGCAGGGTAGTGAAGCCGACCGAAACACCCAGCGCCGCGAGGTTGTGCGCGAGAATTGCCGAGGAACTGCCCAGCGTCACTCTGAAACCGCTCGCCAGCAATTCCCGCTCCAGCGGCATCACCTCAGGGAGCCCATAGAGAATCAGGTCCAGATTGATCTCGCCGGCTATCGTAACATCGAATCGCTTCTTCATATCGCCCTATCTCGCGAGAGTGACAACGCGGCTTAGATTCCTGGGGGAATCGGGGTTGAGTTGCTTCCGCAGCCCGGTATAACTGCCGAGCAATTGCCCCCATACAATATAGACGACAAGCCGGGCAAGCTCGGGAATCGGCAGGTCAAGCTCAATCGCGAGATCGACGGAGTTCCGCACTTCGGGCGTGAAATGGTTGGCGATGGCCAGGGTGCGCGCGCCGAGCTGCTTCATCTCCATCAACACCGCGCTCTCTTCCCGATAACCCGTCTCAGAGATCAAACCACCCACGAGAACCTTCTCCGTAACAATGGACTTGGGGCCGTGCCGGAATTCCAGAGCGTGAAAGAACTGCGCATAACTCGACGAAGATTCCATGACCTTCAGCGCGGTTTCGGAGGCTATCGGGTAGAGCGCTCCTTGTGCGAGAAAAGTCACGTCGTCGAACGGCTGCTGCGCAAATTGCTCGATCTGTGGACGGTAGATAGGCAGTAGTCCCGCCAAAGCTACAGGGAGCGAATGCAGCGCTTCCACGAACCCCTCCTGCTTCGCGAACCGAGCCGCTATATACTGCAGCGCCAAAAGCATCGAGGTAAACGAAGAAGTCATTACGGTGCTCTCTTCGATCACCGGGAGTCTCAGCGTGCGGCTGGCCAGCTCCGACAATTCGTTCCCGTCGCAGGTGAGTCCCAGAAATTCGATGCCGCGTTTCCGGAGGAGTTCCGCGACCTGCAGGACCTCGCTGGTGTGCCCTGACCGCGAGATCAGAACCGGAAAGACCGCGGCATCTGCCGAGGGAACAACCAGGCTGGGAAACAAAAGATATTCTGAGGCAGGCACAGCGCGCGCAGGCACACCAGTCAGGATCGTGAACGTGGCTGCGGCGGCCTCAGCGAGATAATAGCTAGTTCCACAACCCACAAAGAGCCATTCATAAGAGCGTGGGTCTCTGTCGCCCACCAGCGAACTCAAATCGAGCCTGTCTAATGCCTCCAGGCAGCGGCTCCATACCTCTGGCTGGCCGGAGATTTCGCGTAGTGTTGTTGCACCGGGTTCCATCCTGGCCCCATTCCACTCGTGGTGATTACTGGGGGAATTGGGTATCCCCTTCTCGGTCTCTGTAATCGTATGCATTTTCTCGAGTCTTTTCCTTACCTGTATTCGCAAAAGAAATAATAGCATATAAAAACGAAAACAGGTCGCAACAAAACAGTGCCGAAGATGCTAGACCGTCATCAGATTTGAGTTCTGCGGAATCCGTGCAATCGAGCGGAATTCCGCTGAAAGTGACAGATTTCACAACCGACTCTCGGGTGGAACGCCGGCCGGAAGCCTATCTCATGGATTGCTCGGGCAACTTAGGGGCGGCAGGCGCTTGCATAAGGCCGCAGTGCCGTGCGAATGCGATGCAGAATGATGGAATGCGCATCGGGACGCAGAGTTCCGGCACGGACCGCCAGATACTCCTCGGGCAGAAAGGCGCTCAGCATGGTTTCGGGAATCGGCTTCTTCCGCAGGTTCGACAAGAGCGTCTCCACTGCCTCCTTTACTTGCGGATTGGTCCAGTAATAGCGCACCCGGTCGCTATAGCTGTAGCGACGCAGCAGGCGCATCGCCTGTTCATCTCCGGTGTAATAGGGCTCCCAATATCGCCGATCCGCATTCATCACGCGTTCCAGAACGTCCATCAAGTGCGAAGATTGCGCCGGGCCCATCAACTCTGTCTCAATCAACGACAGCGATTCGAGGGCCTCGCGCATGGCAAAGGTGAGCGCCGGGCCAACCTTGAGGATGGCGAACCCGTCCCGCACCAGGTTGCGATAGGACTCAGGCCGCTGGTAATCGGTGGAATGCGCCTCATAGACGAGGCCCGTCTCGTCCTTGAGCAGCTCGGTCAGATGCGTGGCTTGCGCCGGATCATAATCGACCACACTGTCGTGGTTGAATTCAACTCCCGGCTGCACCACCAGGGCGATCACTCGCGGCCAAACCTGAGCCAGTCCTGCCTCGGCAAAGACCCGCTTGTGTATGGCCAGTGTCTCGGCTGCCGCCGCGCGGCTGGTCACCTCAAGGCCCGTCAGGCTTTTCGTTGCGCCTCCTGGAACCGGCACCTCAGTGCCGATCACGTAGACCGGCTTTTCGCTGCCGCAGACTCGTTCAGAGACAGCGCATAGAGTTGCGGCGCGCCGGGCGATCGTTTCGTCGGAAAGCGGCGCGGAATCGTCCGCGCAAGCCATGCTGGCATCCAGATGGATTTTTTGAAACCCTGCACGCACGTAAGCCTCAACCATCAGTTCCGCTTCACGCATGGCCGCCGCAGCCGGTTGCTTCTGCCATGGATTCGCTCCCAGATGATCTCCGCCGAGAATCAGACGCGACTCGCTGAATCCTTTGGCGGCGGCAATGCCGGTAACCAGCCGCCGGAAGTCTTCGGGCAACATCCCTGTATAGCCGCCCGCGTGATTCACCTGGTTGGATGTGGCTTCGATCAGCAGATCCGACCCATCCTCGAGCGCCTGATCAATCGCTGCCTCCAAGACCCAGGGATGCGCGGAACAGACGGAGTAGATTCCCCTCGGGTTCCCCTTTTGACGCGCAACGGCTAACTGCTCAAGAAGATTTGACATTGAATTCCTCCATGCTGCCCTGATGGCTCAAGTGTACCTTATAAGAAAGATAAAACGATAAAAGGATTGAAAAAATAACATCCCTAAGCTAAACTCAACTATCGAATCGTTCGTATATCTGTACAAGGGGAAAGGGACAAGGATGAGCATCGAGGAAACAAACAAGGATGACAAATTTGTCGCAATGGTCAGCGCCAAAGCCGAAGTTGATCTTCGCCTCAGCGACTTTACGCCACGCTCTGAGTTGAAGGTTGCGACTCATGTGGTCGAACAGCCGCGATTCCCCGTCATCGACTACCACAACCATCTGGATTCGCAATCGCCCGAAGAGGTGCTGCGCATCATGGATGCGAGTGGCGTCGAGAAGATCGTGAACATCACCATGCAGGTGGGCCAGGCCGCGCTTGACTCCCTCGACCGCTTTCGCAGCGCCTCGCCGGATCGCTTTGCCGCGTACGGGTGGATGGATTGGACCGGCGTTGATCGCGGCGACTTTGTCCAGGTCAGCAAGGACCATCTGGAGCGTCTGGTCGAGCACGGCGCCGTGGGCATCAAGTTCTGGAAGGATCTGGGCCTCACCCTTCGCGATGCCGGCGGCGAACTGCTGCGCATCGACGATGAGCGCTGGGCGCCGATTTTCGACAAAGCCACCGAACTCGGCATTCCCGTCATGTTTCACACCGCCGACCCCGATGCATTCTTTACTCCGATCGACCAATTCAATGAACGCTACGAAGAACTTGCGGCTCATCCCGACTGGAGCTTCTACGGCGCGCAGGTTCCCAAGCTCGAGCTGCTGGCGCAGCGCGACCGCGTGATTGCGCGCCACCCCAAGACTACCTTCGTCTGCGCGCATCTGGCCGAAAGCGGCGAGAACCTGGCGTATGTGTCCAAGCTGCTCGACAGCAACCCTAATCTCTATGTCGATATCAGCGCGCGCACCCCGGAACTCGGCCGCCAGCCATATACAGCGCGCAAATTCATGCTGAAGTATGCCGACCGGATCGTCTTCGGCACCGACCTGCTGCCGGAAGTGGAGATGTATCGCCTCTACTATCGCGTTTTGGAGACCGCCGACGAATACTTTGATTACCCGTCGCACGCGTCGCGGCAGGGCCGCTGGAATGTCTACGGACTGTTTCTGCCCGAGGATGTGTTGCGCAAGGTATACCGCGAGAATGCGCTGAAGCTGCTGAATACCGGAGCGCGCTGAATTTCGGTGACACACTGGAGTTGAAGATAACCGACTGCTCGAACCGCTCCTGGCGCCGCCGAATCGCTTGCCCCTTGCATCTTTGCAGTAAAGCCGCGCTGGCTTTTCCGCTCGTCCTGGCCGTGCCTGTCTGTGCGCAGCCGGCTTCCGCAGCCACCGGCAAGGGGTCGTGAACACGCTCATGCCCTTGCCAGTGTCTGTGGTCAGCAAGCCGGGTAATCTGCGCATTGAAGCCTCGTTCTCCTATGCATTGCACGGCAACTCCGGTTTACGCGTGAACCAGGGCGCGGTGCGTCTCTCGACCGGCTGGTTGACTCGCTCTGGCCCGATCCTCCGCTCCGGCACGATCTTGAACTTCTGGTCGAAGGGGCGCTGCAAGGTGATGTGGGCGACATGCAACGCCTGGAGTCGATCTTCCACTCCTGGGTGGACGCTGCCCCGGAACTGGATCGGCTTGCCAGCCATTCACCTCTGCTGCAGGAGGTAACTCGGCGCAGAAGCGAATGGCTCGGATTAGGTTCAATGGGCCTCGAAGCGCTATCGTATTTACGTTCGGGAAATGCGACGCCGTCTGGATGGCAAGCGAAGCAAACAGCACTGCTGCACGAAGCCGCCGAACCACGAGAGCTAGCGGACTTCGTTATCCTCGCGCCATTGGAGAAGCTGGTTGCGGCGGCGAGCGCGCCCGGGAAACACTGAGCAGGCTGCCTGGTTTGAAAGCCGCGGCGCTGCGGCGGTTTAGTTGCGCCGTAAAAAAGTTTGAGAAATCGGAGGATGAACAGTGAAAGCATTAGTCAAGAGCCGTGCAGAACGAGGACTTTGGCTGGAAGATGTGCCCGAGCCGTCTATCGGAATTAACGATGTGCTGATTCGAGTGCACAAGACGGGCATCTGCGGGACCGACGTTCATATCTACGCCTGGGACGAGTGGGCACAGAAGACAATTTCCGTGCCCACGGTCATCGGGCACGAATTCGTGGGTGAGATCGCGGCAGTCGGATCGAATGTGTGCGACTTCCATCCCGGCGACATTGTGAGCGGAGAGGGACATGTCGTCTGCGGCCGCTGCCGGAACTGCCTGGCGGGGAGAAGGCATCTTTGTGCGTCGGTGCAGGGTGTTGGCGTGAACCGCGCAGGCGCATTCGCGGAGTTCATTTCGCTTCCCATGGCGAATATCTGGCGTCACGATCCCGGAATAGATCAGGAAGTCGCGGCCATCTTCGACCCTTTCGGGAACGCGGTTCACACTGCTCTCACTTTCCCGGTGCTCGGCGAGGACGTGCTGATTACCGGGGCCGGCCCCATCGGTATGATGGCGATTCCCGTCGTTCGCCATGCGGGCGCACGGCATGTGGTGGTGACGGACGTCAATCCCTTCCGGTTGGAGCTTGCGCGGAAAATGGGCGCGACGCTGGCTGTGAATACGTCTGAAATCTCCCTTGCTGAGGTGCAAAAACAACTGAAGATGCATGAAGGTTTCGACGTCGGCCTGGAAATGTCAGGCAGCCCTCTGGCACTGCGCGAAATGATTGCCAATATGAGCCATGGCGGGAAGATCGCCATACTTGGCATTCCGTCGAAGGAGATGCAGTTGGATATGCGAGAGGTGATCAACAGACTGCTGACCCTCCGTGGCATTTACGGGCGAAAGATGTATGAGACCTGGTACAAGATGACCATGCTCCTCGAATCAGGTGTCGATATCAAACCCTTGATCACTCATCGTTTTGCCTTTAGCGACTTCCAGCAGGGATTCGATGCAATGATCTTCGGGCAGGCGGCGAAGGTTGTCCTGGACTGGACGAGCCTCGCATAAAGGCCATCTTGTCAGGGCATGATCCCCAACAGATTCATGGCGGAAAGGAACCATCATGTACGGCACGATCAAGAATCATTTGCAGAGCAGAATTGACGAAATCCGAGGCGCGGGCCTGTACAAACAGGAACGCCTGATTGAAGGACCGCAGCAGTCCAAAGTCCAGGTAGACCACGGAACCTCTGTTCTGAACCTGTGCGCGAACAATTATCTGGGACTTGCCAACCATCCGGCATTGATCGAAGCGGCACAGGAGGCTTTGAAAAAGTGGGGGTATGGGCTGGCGAGCGTCCGCTTCATCTGCGGCACGCAGTTGATCCACAAACAGCTCGAAGAACGGCTCAGCGCATTTCTGGGGATGCAGGACACCATCCTCTATGGATCATGCTTTGATGCCAACGGCGGGCTGTTTGAAACCCTGCTGGATGCGGAAGACGCCATTATCTCGGACGAACTGAATCATGCCAGCATTATCGACGGGGTTCGGCTCGCAAAGGCAGCGAGATTCCGTTATCGCAACGGAGATATGAACGACCTTGAAGAAAAGCTGAAGGAGGCGCAGAAGGCGCGATTCCGCCTGATTGCGACCGATGGCGTTTTCTCGATGGACGGCTATATAGCCAAACTCGGTCAGATCTGCGACCTCGCGGAGAAGTATGACGCGATGGTGATGGTGGATGATTCGCATGCGGTTGGTTTTGTTGGAGAGCACGGACGCGGAACGCAGGAACTCTGCGGCGTCGAGGGCAGAATCGACATTATCACCGGAACGCTGGGCAAGGCGCTTGGCGGAGCGAATGGCGGATATACCAGCGCGCGAAAGGAGATCATCGAGTTGCTGCGGCAACGGTCACGGCCGTATCTCTTTTCGAATTCCGTTGCTCCGCCGGTTGTGGCCGCCTCTTTGAAAGCCTTGGATCTGCTCACGGAATCCTCGGCCCTGCGGCAGCAGTTGCGCGAGAATACACTCTATTTCCGGCAGGAGATGACCAAGGCGGGCTTTCAGGTTCTGCCAGGAAATCATCCCATCGTGCCGATCATGTTTGGCGATGCAGTGCTTGCGGCCCGCATGGCTGAGCTGCTGCTGGGGAAGGGAATTTATGTTGTCGCATTTTCGTATCCCGTCGTCCCCGATGGCAAAGCGCGCATTCGGACGCAGATTTCAGCGGCGCATACGAGGGAAGAACTCGAATTCGCCGTCGCCAAGTTTGTAGAGGCGAAAGCGGAATGCGGCAGTTAAAGCCTATGTCAGCATAGCTGTCATAGGCGAAGCAGAACCTCGCCACCGCTGCGAAGTGAAGGTCAGGTGGTAAACAGGCAGGAAGTTATTGCGATTGCGGAGAGAAGGCTGATGGAGTATGGCTCAAGCGGCCCCTCCTCCGCAGCGCATGTGGGTTCAACCCCGGCGAATCGCACGGAAGGCAACAGGTCTTAACCTTGTCTGCGCTGTCTGCCAGCCATTGCTTCTCAGGCTGCGAAACCGGCTCTGATTCCCATCAATTTGCGGCACAAGGCCGAACAGACAACTCCTCCGGCGCCCATCAAGGCAGATTGCGGAATGTTGCAGCAGCACGTAAGTATACGCAACATTGCGAAATACTTTATTAAAACTGCAGCATGGAAATCGCTACGCCAGTTGTGAGGGTGTCGCTGCGCGGCGGGATCTGGAGTGCAATACCAATACGTTTTACTGAGGCCAATCTATTATGCCCAATGACGTTCCAGGCTATCTTTCCCGCAAAATGCTTGGCACAGTGTTGCCAGACGGGGCCAGACAGGCGATCCAATTTTGGAAATAAGAAGAAACAGGACAAACGCGTGGTATAGGCCCGATTCCGTGGCGATGCCTGATTTTTCTACCATTTTCGCAGTTAGTTCTTCGGCGATCTGGTGCAATTTATTTGTTATACTTACGTTTGATTGCGTTATGGATGCGTTCCAGCTCCGTAACGCTATGTGCGTTTTGTAAGTTCTACGAGGAGATCCCCATGGAGTTTCGACTCCGCTTATCGCTGCTTGATCGCCTTTCGCCAAAAATCCTGGCGCTGTTGATTGGCATAGCTTCCGCAGCTTCGCTCGCTGCCTTTTCCCAGACTGCTGTAGGGGCTGCCGGGGATGATCCAGTGGTGTCTGTCAATGAGCAAACCGGAGGCACACTTCAGAATCGCCAGATTGCGGCCCAGTGGAAGGTCCAGGATGGACACCTTGCCGGGTTGGTGATTCGTAACAAGAGCGTTGAAGAATCGGCCCCGGACTCCTCCTTGCGGCTTGGCGAACCATTCTCCATCGATCTCAAGGAGAGCGGGGTACTGCGGGCATCAGGCCTCAAGATAGACGGTTTGGCCAGGGTGGAGCATCTGACGGCGAACCCGGCTGCCTCACGATACGCGGAGCGCCTCTCCGGCGTCGCCGTCCACTATCAGCTTGAAGATCCCGGCGGGCAGTTCAAGGCCGACTGGGTCCTTGTCCTTCGCCAGGGTTCCAGCTACATTCGCCAGGTGTTAACCATAACTGCAGGCGGTAAACCTGCGCCGGTGAGCGGCGTCGTCATGATCGACGTGAGCTCGCCGAATATTGCCATTGCTGGCACGGTAAAGGGCTCTCCGCTGACCGCTGGCAATTTCTATCTCGGCTTCGAGTCGCCACTCTCGACCAGCAGCGTCGTCGGAGATCGCGCCGTCAGCGAACTGCAGAGCGGCGTGCCGATCGGCGCCGGACTTTCCGCCGAGTATTCCGCGGTTGTGGGCGTTGCGCCGGCGGGTCAAATGCGCCGCAGCTTCCTCACCTATATCGAACGCGAGCGAGCGCACCCTTATCGCACTTTTCTGCATTACAACAGTTGGTTCGACATTGGCTACTTTACCCCTTACAGCCAGGAGGATGCGCTGAACCGCATTCACGCCATTGGCGAGGAGTTGAACAAGAAGCGCGGCGTAACCCTGGACTCGTTCCTGTTTGACGACGGCTGGGACGATCACAACGATTTATGGAAAATACGCGCTGATTTCAAGGATGGATTCACACCCTTGCAAAAAGCCGCTGCCGAGTACGGCACGGCGCCTGGCGTCTGGCTGTCGCCATGGGGCGGCTATGGCCATCCCAAGGATGAGCGTGTGGCTGCCGCGAAGAAGGGCGGTTATGAGTTGGCAGACGGCCTTCTGGCACTCTCCGGCCCCAAGTATTACAAGCTCTTCCACGATGCCACGACTGAGATGGTAACCCGGTACGGCGTCAATCAGTTCAAATTCGACGGCACCGGAAACGCTGATCACGTGGTAGAGGGCAGCGCCTTCAGCAGCGACTTCGATGCGGCCATTCATTTGATCAGCGATCTACGCCAATTGAAGCCGGATATCTTTATCAATCTCACTACGGGGACCTATCCTTCTCCGTTCTGGCTCGTTTATGCGGACTCGATCTGGCGCGGTGGTTGGGACACGCAGGGAGAGGGCGTGGGAACAAAGCGCGAACGCTGGATCACTTATCGCGATGCCGACACGTATGACGAGGTCGTTAAACAAGGCCGCCTCTATCCTCTCAATTCCCTTATGCTTCACGGCATCGTATACGCGCGGCAGGAGACTGAAGCTGGTCTTTCTACCGATCCCGGCAATGACTTCGCCAACGAGGTTCGCTCTTACTTCGGAGAGGGAACTCAGTTACAGGAAATGTACATCACGCCCACGCTTCTGACGCCTGCTAATTGGGATGTGCTTGCGGAAGCAGCCAAGTGGTCCCGCCGCAATGCCTCCACGCTGGTGGATACGCACTGGATCGGGGGAGATCCGCGCTGGCTTCAGGTATATGGATGGGCCGCATGGTCTCCCAGGAAGGCGATTCTCACCTTGCGCAATCCGAGCGATCATGCCCAGGAGATAGCGCTCGACATCGATCAGGCCTTTGAGTTGCCAAGCGGCGCACCGCGCCATTATATTGCGCGCTCTCCGTGGGCGGACTCAGCCGCACAGCCCGCAATTACGCTGAATGCCGGCACGCCTCACACTTTCCATCTGGAGCCTTTCCAGGTGCTCACACTGGAAGCTCTGCCGCGCTAATTTTCTGAGGCCGACCGGCCTGTTTGATTGGCTTCAGTTACTGACGCTTCAACAGAAAGCCGGCTTGGATATCCTCAAGCCGGCTTTCTGTTGCTCATCAATCGTCTCATTGAACTGCCGCTGCCTGTGAGGCTATCTTAGCGGCCAGTTTCCCCTACCGTCTTGGGAAACTCCACGTTGGGAGCGATTCCGCTTGCCGGTCGGCTGATTTGGTCCCCATACTCCATTGACCCAGTGATTGGCGTCCATGTATCCGCGCTTGGCGAACTCATTGGCTGATCCATGTAGGCTGTTGGTGCCGGACTTCAGCTCCATGCTGACAACGCCGCCGGAATTGCGCCCTAGTAGAGCATCGTAGGGGTTGGTGATGACCTTGAATTCCTGGATGGCATCTACTGAAGGAATAGCGGACGGACCGCTGGACTACCAGGGAACCGAGTTGTCCGGCTGGCCGTCGATGGTGTATTCGGTGTTTTGCGCCGCCGCGCCGTTGACGGTATAGAGAGAGGCGTTATACATATGGATGATGTTATCGGCCACCTTCGGCTTCATGATCGGCGAAGTTTCTGGCGGCCAGGCTCGTCTTCGGAAGTATATCGAGCAGGCCAATGAGGATCTCCGCGATCAACTCCAGAAAGCCCATCCCTGGGAAGCGCCGTCCTCCAAGAAACTCAGCCAGCTACGTGGCGTAATCCACGACATCCACAAGCACGTCGTTGCTGTTTCAAAAGGCCTCGAAAAACGTCCCTCCTAAACCCAATAAAATCAATGGCCGGATCTCGCCAATCCGGCTGTTTCATAAGGTGTGGACTAAGAGACCGCTGACCCCAGAGAAACCAGAGAAAGATTGCGTCCGAAAAGTCAAGAACCCGTGGGCGGCCCCAGAACCAATCCAAATTGACGTTCAAGTAATCGACTCCGCAGTCTCCTCGGATTTACACCTTTGCTGCGGGTGAGTCGGCATCTGCCCCAGCCGGCAGGCGATCCGGCAAGTCAAGACGAGCCACACCAATCCGGTTGTCAGCCATCCCATAATAGATGTCGAAACGATCGGGCCTGCCAAGGTCGTCGCGTCGGTCGATGCCAGTGGGAAACACAACATTGGCGACTGTCCCGTCGCGCTCTTGCGGGAGCACCGGCGCCAACACCGGCTCAACCGAACGATAACGGACCACACGTGGATGTTGCTTGGAGAGCACCATCACACCGGCTGAGTAGCACAGGTGACGTCTGTCGTTGCGCGTGCCTCCCGCTTCGCTGACACCGTGGTAAACAATCATCCAGCCGTGCTTGGTCAAAATGGGCGGAGTTCCAGCGCCGATCTTGAGTCTTTCCCAGGGCGAGACTGGAGTCGCCAGTCTGTGATGAGAGGTAAACCGGCCCAGGCGATCTGGATCACGGCTTTTCAAGACCGGCGGGCAATAGGAAATCCAGATGCTCTCCCGATCGAGATCCACCTTACGGGACGCAGGGTGGCAAGCGGTCTCCTCAGGACGAGTGCCTGGAAAAAGCGGACGGTGGAGCATACCTAGTTCCAAGTGTCCGGAGGAGTTGGGGATTGCGACAGGGAATAGGCTCGCATCTTTGTCATCCACGTTGCCCAATTCGATGCCATGCCAATGAGCGTAGGTTGTGAGCCCGAGACGCTCCCAGTGGAAGAGGTCCTCCGATAGAGCCAGGGCGATCCTTGGCCCTTGAGGCGAAAATGCTGTGTAGGACATAATGTAGCGGTGGAGCGGTTCCACAAACGTAACGCGGGGATCCTCACAGCCGCCGCTGCCATCGGGCCGCCGTTCATAATCGGCTTCAGGCTCTAGTGCAATTCCAAGCCTCTCGACGCCTACGGGATCGCCGGATTCATTGAAGCGCACTCGTGCAACACCAATACGCGAGTAATTTCCTTTCGCGACCAGCCGCGGAAAGAGATAGAGTTCCCCATCAGGGCCGCGAGCGGATGCCGGATTCAGAACGCCTTCCACTTCCAAGGGATTGCCAGGTTCCGGCTCCATCACCATCCCCAGGCGGCGCAGCTTGAATTCGCTCATCTGCACTCCTCAGAGAGTTGCATTTGCCACCTCTCGCTTGCGGCGAGCGTTCCGTCGAGATCAAAGACAATTAGTCTTTTCACTACTCATCCACCTCATACTTTTTGCAGCCCTCTCGCAGTCTCAATTGGAGATTTCGCTCACGCTGACTCTTCCGTTATCGACCGGCTTTAGACTATTCGGGCAACGCGATCTCCAACAAAGTCACTGCGCTGTTTGGGTGAAATACACATATCCCGGCCACCGCCGGCAAGAGCCATACTTCTCCCTTATTGACGCCATATGCGGTGCCTTCGCTTTCGAGCCACCCCGAGCCTTCAATGCAAACGAGCACGCGCGGCACTTCCGCAGCGCCAACGTCAACCGGTGATTCTCCGCGCAGGCGCCATAGCAGAAAGTGTTCACAATCAAAAAGCCTTTCGCGCTCTACAGGAGTAGCGGTCACTACAAAGGGAGTTACAAGGCCGCCCTTGCTGTTTGCAAAATCAATGCTAGCAAGCGCCTGATCTACCTGGAGTGGCCGAGACTTCCCCGTCTTTGCGTCGACGTGATTCCAATCGTAAAGGCGAAATGTTACATCGCTGTTCTGCTGGATTTCAAAGACAACAACTCCGCCGCCCAAGGTATGAACGGTTCCAGCAGGAATGAATACGCCTTCGCCTGGCTTCGGGACGATGTTCACGAGGCGGTCCACGATTGTTCCGTCGGTCAGCGAATGGCGCAGATCGTCGGCTGTTGTGCCTGGCTTCAAGCCCGCATAGATGTGGCTTTCCTTATCTGCCTCAATCACAACCCACGCCTCGGTCTTGCTGGTCTCGCCCGGCGGAAGCAGTTCTGGGTGCGCATCGCTGGGATGTACCTGCACGGAGAGCAATTCGTGTGCATCAAGAAACTTGAGGAGCAGCGGAAAGCGGCGGAAGCGCGGAGCCAGCTTACCCATCAGTTGCCCACGGAATTCTTCCATCAATTTACCGATGGTTTGCCCTTTCAGCGGCCCGTTGGCAACCTGGCTTTGATGATCGTCGCGGTCGCTGAGTAGCCAAGCTTCGCCAATAGGCCCGCTACCCGGCAATGGCGCGGAGAGCAGGCCGGACAAGCGCCTGCCACCCCACAACCGATACTGATAGATCGGCTCGAAGCGCAAAGGATATAACGGCATTTGACTCATGCTTTATCTTCCAACTCTCATTTGCACGCCGGTGTTTGGATGCTTCCGGTCAACTCTGTTCCATCGCCTGGGAGTATTCGCCGCGGCGCGCAGCCTGATTGCAGCGTGCGCGGTGATAGAGAGCCTGCTGCGCCGCCGAGACATTGGCCTCCTGGCCTTTCCAGAGCTCCAAGGCCGGCTGCTGAATGGCGCGGGCAAATGAGAATGCCAACGCCCAAGGCAACCGCGACTTGAATCTCACGTTCATCGCATTCAAACGGGCCGAGGCCAGTTCCGCGGATTGGCCGCCCGACAAGAACGCAATCGCAGGAACTGCTGCGGGGACGGCTCGCAAGAGACAGTTGACCGTCGCGTCGGCTACTTCATCCAAAGCTTTTTGTTTGGGGCAGGTTGATCCTGGAAGAACCATATTGGGCTTTAGAATCATTCCTTCCAGCATCACCCGTTGTGTGTAAAGCTGGCAGAAAACCTCTCGTAGAACCTTCTCTGTGACCTCGAAGCACCGCTCCAGCGTGTGATCGCCATCCATGAGTACCTCGGGTTCAACAACAGGAACGAGACCTGCTTCCTGGCACAGCGCCGCGTAACGAGCCAATGCCTGCGCGTTGGCTTCAATGCAGCCTTGGCTAGGGATACTGTCGCCAATGACGATGACTGCGCGCCATTTGGCAAACCGCGCGCCCATGCGAACGTATTCAGCAAGGCGGTCGCGCAATCCATCCAGGCCTTCGGTCACCTTTTCACCGGGATGTCCTGCCAACTCCTTGGCGCCCGCATCCACTTTGATTCCTGGAATGATTCCCGCCTCGATGAGAACCTTAACAAATGGAGTGCCGTCCCTCTTCTGCTGGCGGATTGTCTCGTCGAAGAGGATCGCGCCACCGATGCACTCACCGAGCCTTGGGGTTGTGACAATCAATTCGCGATAGGCGCGCCGAGCTTCGACGGTCTGTGGAATCCCCAAACTGGCAAAGCGCTTGTTACAGGTGGGAAGGCTCTCATCCATTGCCAGCAAGCCCTTGTCGCCGGCGAATAGCGCTTTTGCTGTATCCCCGAGTATTTGCGATTTCATTTGAGTCATCTCCATATTCCATTTCGGCTGACCGAGCCTATCGGGACTCCCACTGTTACAAGAGGTGCGGCCATGTTTGGTTGTCGCTTAACTGTCGGTGAACATCGCTTTCTCGGGATGCCCCTTGGCCATCGGAGCAGGGGACGCCGCATCGCTGAAGTCTGCCGTCCATTGCCAGTTCCTGATCTCGGGCATATCCTCCAGATGCTCGCGAATGTAGTCGTGATGTTCAGTCAGCTTCCTTCCGAACAGATCAATCGCAGCCTCAGCCTGCAAGCGAAGCCGTGGCACGTGTTTCAGTGCATCCAGCGCGAGGTGAAAACGGCTCATTTCGTTCAGTACGACCATATCGAATGGCGTGGTGGTGGTTCCACGGTCCATGTAGCCGTGCACATGGAAGCGGCCTTCATTGGAGCGCCCATGCACGAGCGTATGAATGAGCCAACGATTGTTGTGGAAGGCGAAGATCACCGGCGCACTTTCGGTGAAGAGAGCGTTGAAGGACATTTCGTCCATCCCGTGCGAATGCTTGTCAGGAAACATCAGAGTCATCAGATCCACAACGTTGACAACTCGCACCTTGATGCCTGGCACATGCTTCTGTAACAGCCACGAGGCCGCGCAGATCTCGATGGTCGGCACGTCGCCGGCGCAGGCCAGTACAACATCTGGCTCGCCCTCTCCGTCGTTGGTTGCAAACTTCCATGTAGACGCGCCGCGCGAGCAGTGCTCCAAAGCCTCGTCCATGTTCAGCCACTGAAGCTGCGGTTGTTTGCCGCAGGTAACGACATTCACGTAATTGCGGCTGCGCAGGCAATGGTCGAAGACGCTCAGCAGGCAGTTGGAGTCCGGTGGATAATACACGCGGATTACTTCGCTCTTGCGCGCCAGAGCATTGTCTACGTA